>Ga0079998_118660_pt1 | contig 16546 bp, 17 predicted proteins | sample PerSpoBPS_BMetaG_FD_69201 | JGI IMG/M metagenome (GOLD analysis project Ga0079998, IMG submission 69201) | Thermal spring microbial communities from Yellowstone National Park, Wyoming, USA - Perpetual Spouter B (PS_B) MetaG (SPADES assembly)... | ecosystem: Environmental > Aquatic > Thermal... | reverse complement strand
GGGCCTTCCTGAGACGCACCGGGGAAGGCCGGGCCGAGGCGGGCACCTTGAGGGGCACGCCCTTGGCCTTGCCGCCGAGAATCCTCACCACGCCCTTAGCTTAAAGCTCCAGGGCCAGCCCCGCCCCCATCTCGGCGAAGCCCAGAAAGAGGAGGCCGAGGCCGAAGAGGAAGAGGCTAAAGCGCCTTACGGCGGGCACCAGGTAGAGGAAAAGGGCCAGGACCAAGAGGGCCTCCCAGACCCTCTCCCTGGCCACGGCCAGAAGCCCCACCCAGACCCCGGCCCCGGCCGTGGCCGCCAGGGCCAGAAGGGCCGCCTGGGCGTGGGTCAGAACGCCCACCTCCAGAAGCGCCAGCGCCAGAAGCCCAAGCCCCGAGCCGCTCCCCGAGAAGGCCCCAAGGAGAAGGCCGTAAAGGAGGCTCCAAAAGGGCGAGCCCAGGACCCGGGCCAGAAGCCCCCGCCTTCCCTTCCAGGCCCAAAGGGCCTCGGCCACCAGGTGGAGGCCCAAGAAGAAGAGGGCCAGGCCCGCCAGAAAGCGCACGGGGGCAGTATACAGAAAGCCGGCCCCAAGGGCCGGCCCTATGGTCGGGGAGACTGGATTTGAACCAGCGACCCCCTCGTCCCGAACGAGGTGCGCTACCGGGCTGCGCTACTCCCCGTAGCGGAGTCCAGTATAGGGGAGAAGGGGCAAAAGGTCAAAGGGGATTGACGCAGGACCCCGGGGTTTCTACACTGAGGCCTAACCGCGCCGGGGCGCGGCCAAAACCAGCCCGTTCTCTTATCCAGAGCGGTGGAGGGTACGGCCCTGTGAAACCGCGGCAACCTCCCGCCCCTTCCGTTCCATGGCCGGAAGCGGGCGGGGCTGGTGCCAACGCCGGCCCGGGCGGGGGAAACGCCCGGGGACGATAAGAGAGGGGGGTAAGCGCCACGCCCAACCCCTTCTTGGCGAGAGAACGGTCTTGCCGGGAAGGGGCTTTTTATGGCCCCTTCCAGCGCCCCCGCGGGGAAGGAGGCCAAGATGCGCTTTGAGACCCTGCAGCTCCACGCCGGGTACACCCCGGAGCCCACCACCTCAAGCCGGCAGGTGCCCATCTACCCCACCACCAGCTACGTCTTCCAAAGCCCCGAGCACGCCGCCGACCTCTTCGCCCTGAAGGCCTTCGGCAACATCTACTCCCGCATCATGAACCCCACGGTGGACGTCCTGGAGAAGCGCCTGGCGGCCCTCGAGGGGGGCCAGGCGGCCCTGGCCACGGCAAGCGGCCACGCCGCCCAGTTTCTGGCCCTCACCACCATCGCCCAGGCGGGGGACAACCTCGTCTCCACCCCCAACCTCTACGGGGGCACCTTCAACCAGTTCAAGGTGACCCTGAAGCGCCTGGGCATTGAGGTGCGCTTCACCTCCAGGGAGGAGCGCCCGGAGGAGTTCCTGGCCCTCACCGACGAGAAGACCCGGGCCTGGTGGGTGGAGTCCATCGGCAACCCCGCCCTCAACATCCCCGACCTGGAGGCCCTGGCCCAGGCGGCCCGGGAGCGGGGCGTGGCCCTTTTTGTGGACAACACCTTCGGCATGGGGGGCTACCTCCTCAGGCCCCTGGAGTGGGGGGCCGCGGTGGTGACCCACTCCCTCACCAAGTGGGTGGGGGGGCACGGGGCGGTCATCGCCGGGGCCATCGTGGACGGGGGCCAGTTCCCCTGGGACAACGGCCGCTACCCCCTCATCACCGAGCCCCAGCCCGGCTACCACGGCCTCAAGCTCACCGAGGCCTTCGGCAACCTGGCCTTCATCGTCAAGGCCCGGGTGGACGGCCTCCGGGACCAGGGGCAGGCCCTGGGGCCCTTTGAGGCCTGGGTGGTCCTCCTGGGGATGGAGACCCTCTCCCTAAGGGCGGAGCGCCACGTGGAAAACACCCTGCACCTGGCCCACTGGCTCAGGGAGCACCCCAAGGTGGCCTGGGTCAACTACCCGGGCCTCGAGGACCACCCCCACCACCAAAGGGCCCAGAAGTACTTCCGGGGCAAACCGGGGGCCGTCCTCACCTTCGGCCTCAAGGGCGGGTACGAGGCGGCCAAGGCCTTCATCTCCCGCCTCAAGCTCATCTCCCACCTGGCCAACGTGGGGGACACCCGGACCCTGGCCATCCACCCCGCCTCCACCACCCACTCCCAGCTCTCCCCCGAGGAGCAGGCCCTGGCCGGGGTGGCGCCGGAGATGGTCCGCCTCTCCGTGGGCCTGGAGCACGTGGAGGACCTGAAGGCGGAGCTTCTGGAGGCCCTGGGATGAGGGAGATCGCCCTGGAGGCCTGGGGGGACCACGAGGCGCTGATCCTCAAGCCCCCCCGCTCCCCCCTCTCCATCCCCCCGCCCAGGCCCCGCACCGCCGTCCTCTTCCCCAGGCGGGAGGGGTTTTACACCGAGCTGGGAGGGGTTTTGCCCGAGGTGCGCCTCCGCTTTGAGACCTACGGGGGGCTTTCCCGCAAGCGGGATAACGCCGTCCTGGTCTTCCACGCCCTCACGGGGAGCGCCCACCTGGCGGGGGTCTACGACGAGGCCACCTTCCAAAGCCTCTCCCCCCTGGAAAGGGCCTTTGGGAAGGAAGGCTGGTGGGACAGCCTGGTGGGGCCGGGGAGGATCCTGGACCCAAGCCTCTACTACGTCATCTCCGCCAACCACCTGGGAAGCTGCTATGGCTCCACCGGGCCCCTCTCCTTAGACCCCAGGACGGGGAAGCCCTACGGCAAAGACTTTCCGCCCCTCACCATCCGGGACCTGGCCCGGGCCCAGGCCAGGCTTCTGGACCACCTGGGGGTGGAGAAGGTGACGGTGATCGGCGGGAGCCTGGGGGGGATGGTGGCCTTGGAGTTCGCCCTCATGTACCCAGAGCGGGTCAGGAAGCTGGTGGTCCTGGCGGCCCCGCCCCGCCACGGCCCCTGGGCCCGGGCCTTCAACCACCTCGCCCGCCAGGCCATCCTCCTGGACCCCGAGTACCAAGAGGGCCACCCCGCCCCCAGGGGCATGGCCCTGGCCCGGGGCATCGCCATGATGAGCTACCGGGCCCCCGAGGGGTTCGCCGCCCGCTGGCAGGAGGCCCCGGAGCTGGGGGAGGCCTATCTGGACTACCAGGGGGAGAAGTTCCTGAAGCGCTTTCACGCCGAGAGCTACCTGGTCCTCTCCCGGGCCATGGACACCCACGACGTGGGCCGAGGGCGGGGGGGCCTCGAGGCCGCCCTCAGGAGGCTTCGGGACCTGCCCGCCCTCTTCGTGGGCATTGACACCGACCTCCTCTACCCCGCCTGGGAGGTGCGGGAGGCGGCCCGCCTGGCCGGGGCCCGCTACCGGGAGATCAAGAGCCCCCACGGCCACGACGCCTTCCTCATAGAGACCGACCAGGTGGAGGAGATCCTCGAGGCCTTCCTCCCCTAAGGCCCGGCCTACTTGCCCACGCAGAAGTTCTGGAAGACCCGGGCCACCACCTCCTCGGCCACCTCCCGCCCCGTAAGGGCGGCCAGGGCCCTTAGGGCCTCCTCCAGGGCCAGGCCCATGAGGTCCTCGGGGAGCGCGAGGGCCTCCTTTAGCCTCTCTTTGGCCCTAAGGAGGGCCTCCACCTGGCGCTCGGTGAGGAGGAACTCCCCGCCCTCCCGGCCCAGAAGGGCCTCCTTCAGGGCCTCCTTGAGCCTCTCCATCCCCTCCCCCGTCACGCTGGAGACGGAAAGAAAAGCCGGGTCCTCCCAGGCTTTGGGCAGGTCGGCCTTGGTGGCCACCCGGACGACCCTCTCCCAGGGAAGGGGGGGCGGCGGGGGCCGGGGGGCCGAGCGGTCGGCCACGTAGAGGACCAAATCCGCCTCCTCGGCGATCCTGAGGGCCCGCTCCACCCCCGCCTGCTCCAGGGGGTCCTCCGTCTCCCGCACCCCGGCGGTGTCCACGGCGATGAGGGGGATGCCGAAGAGCTCCAGGGGGGCCTCCAGGTAGTCCCGGGTGGTACCGGGGATGGGGGAGACGAGCGCGCGCTCGTAGCCCAAAAGGGCGTTCAAGAGGGAGCTCTTCCCGGCGTTGGGCGCCCCGATCAGGGCCAGGCGGGCTCCCTTCTGGGCCAGGCGGGAGGCCTTGGCCTGGGCCAAAAGGCCCTCCACCTCCGCCAAGGCCTCCCGGATCACCCCTTCCGCCCGGTGGGGCTCCACCCCCTCCTCGGGGTAGTCCAAAAGGGCCTGGATGTGGGCCAAAAGCCCAAGGAGCTTCTCCTCCAAGGCGGCGATCCTGCGGGAAAGGGCCCCCTCCAAGGCCCTCAGGGCCTGCCTCCTGGCCAGCTCCCCTTCCGCCTCTATGAGGGCCAAAACGGCCTCCGCCTGGGCCAGGTCCAGCTTGCCGTTGAGGTAGGCCCTCAGGGTGAACTCTCCCCGCCCGGCGGGCCTCGCCCCTAGGCTTACCAGGACCTCCATCACCCGCCTCAAGACCGCCGGGGAGCCGTGGGTCTGGAACTCCACCAGGTCCTCCCCGGTGTAGGAGTGGGGCGCCCGGAAGACCAAAAGCAGGGCCTGGTCAATGACCTCCCCCGTGGCGGGGTCCACCACCTCCCCCAGGGTGAAGCGGCCGCCCTTGAGGCGCCTCGGGTCCTTGCCCCGGAAGGCCCGGGCGGCCAGCTCCAAGGCGCCCTCCCCGGAAAGCCGCACCACGCCGATGGCCCCCTTGCCGGGGGGCGTGGCGATGGCGCAGATGGGGTCTTTAAGGTTCACGCTTCGCGAAACTCCTCGGTGATGCCCGCTTGCTTCAAGATGGCCCGGAAAAGCCCCCAGGGAATCTCCCCCGAGTGCATGGGCAGCACCACCCTTCGGCCGTCCGGGTGCACGTAGACCCTGTGCCCGCCCTTACCCCTCCTGGGAAGGGGTTGGAAGCCCAGCCGCTCCAGCTTGCGGGCCACCTCGGAAGCCTTAGGCGGCATCTAGGGAGACTTGGGCCACCGCCACATCGGGAGGCGGCGCCTCCCCCAGGGCCTCGAGGGCCTCCAGAGCGGCCAAAAGCGCGTCCTTGACGTTTTCCAGAGCCTCTTCCGGGGAGTGCCCGAAGGTCATGCACCAGGGGATAGCGGGCACCTCGGCCAGCCACACCCCGGGGGTCTCCGGGTCGGGACGAAGGAGCACGGTGTAGCGCATCCCTTCCATTATAGGGCCCCGTCCAGGGCCTCGAGGGTCCTCGCCACCTCCTCCTCGCCGTGGGCGGTGGAGAGGAAGGCGGCCTCAAAGTTGGAGGGCGGCCAGTACACGCCCCGGGAAAGGAGGCCGTGGAAGAAGCGCTTGAAGAGCTCGGTATCGGTGCGCCTGGCCTCGGCGAAGGTGCGCACGGGGCCTTCGGTGAAGAAGACGGTGAGCATGGACCCCACCCGGTTGATGGTGTGGGGCACGCCTTTCCTGGTCAAGACCTCCCTAAGCCCCGCCTCCAGCCTGGCCCCCACGGCCTCCAGGTGGGCGTAGAGGCCGGGGCCCGCCTCCAGGATCTCCAAGGTGGCTAACCCCGAGGCCATGGCCAGCGGGTTCCCAGAAAGGGTCCCCGCCTGGTAGACGGGGCCTAAAGGGGCCACCCGCTCCATGACCTCCCGCCTCCCCCCGTAGGCGGCGGCGGGAAGCCCCCCGCCCAGGACCTTGCCCAGGGTGACGAGGTCGGGCTTCAGGCCCAAACGCTCCGTGGCCCCGCCAAAGGCCAGGCGGAAGCCCGTCATCACCTCGTCGGCGATGAGGAGGACGCCAAACTCCCTGGCCTCGTGGAGGGCCTTCAGGAAGTCCTCGGTGGGGACCAGCACCCCGGCGTTCCCCACCACCGGTTCAAAGATGATGGCGGCGATCTCCTCCCCCCGGCGCCTCAGGACCTCCCTGAGGCCCTCGGCGTCGTTGTACTCCAGGACCAGGGTGAGCCGGGCGTAGGCCTCGGGCACCCCGGCCGAGGAGGGCACCCCCAGGGTGAGGGCCCCGCTTCCCGCCTCCACCAGAAGGCCGTCGGCGTGGCCGTGGTAGTTCCCCCGGAACTTGACGATCAGGTCCCGGCCCGTGTACCCCCGGGCCAGCCTCAGGGCGCTCATGGTGGCCTCCGTCCCCGAGCTCACGAAGCGCACCAGCTCCACGCCCGGGTAGGCCGCCTTGACCTTTTTGGCCAAGGCCACCTCGAGGGGGTGGGGCGCCCCGAAGGTGAGCCCCCCCTCCATGACCTCCCGCACCCGGGAAAGGACTTTGGGGTGGGCGTGGCCCAGGATGAGGGGCCCCCAGCTCAGGACGTAGTCCAGGTAGCGGTTCCCGTCCACGTCCCAGACGTAGGCCCCCTCGCCCCGCACCAGGTAAGGGGGCGTCCCCCCCACCGCCTTGAAGGCCCTGACCGGGCTGCTCACCCCGCCCGGGATGTGCCTCCCTGCCTCCTGGAAGTACGCCTCGGAAATGGGCCGCTCCATGCCCTCCACTCTAAGCGCCCCGCCGTGGCTTTACCACAGCGGGGGCCTCAAAGGCTTGGAATGACGGGCAGCCCTTTGGCGGGGCCCGGAAGAAGCCCTAAGCGCCAAAGAGGGCCTTTAGGGGAAGGCGGAAGCCGGGAAGGGCTTCCCCCCCTTCCAGCGCCTCCCCGGACCGCAAAAGCCGCCCCTCCCCGCCCCGCCCGTAGACCTCCACCGCCTGGAGCTCGGGGTAGACCAGCCACACCCCCCTGGCCCCCGCCCCCAGATAGTCCAGCACCTTGGCCAGCACCGCTTCCGCCTCCTCCCCAGGGGAGACCACTTCCACCGCCAGATCCGGGGCCCCCTCGTAAAACCCTTCCCGGGCCACCTCCTTGAGCCTCCCGTGGGAGAGGAACCAGACATCGGGGCTTCGCACCCGGTCGGGGTCCCGGCGGAGGATGAAGCCTCCCTCCACCCCGGCTACGCCGAGGCCTGTTTCTTCTAGCCAAAGGCGAATGCGGAAAAAAACCTCCCCGGCGATCCTTCCGTGCTCCGGCTTGGGCGGCCTCTCCTCATGGACCTCCCCGTCCACAAGCTCCCCCCGCTCTAGGGGCAGGGCGAAGAACTCCTCGGCTTTGAGGCGGGTCTTGACCATGAGACCTCCTGGCTAATAGGTTAGCGCCTTCCTGAGGGCGGCCAGGACCCTCCTGGCGCTGGGGCGGTAGAGGTCCTCAATGGCGCTGAAGGGCGGGTAGGGGGCGTCGTACCCCGCCACCCGGAGGACCGGGGCCTCGAGGTGGTCTATGGCCCCTTCGGCGATGCGGGCGGCCACCTCGGCCCCAAAGCCCCCGGTGCGCATGGCCTCGTAGACCACCACCGCCCGGCCCGTCTCCCGCACCGCCTCCAGGAGGGTGTCCTCGTCCAGGGGCACCAGGGTCTCCAGGTCCACCACCATGACCTCCACCCCTTCCCGGGCCGCCACCTCCGCCGCCTCCAGCATCACCTCCACCATCCCCCCGTAGCCGATCAAGGTGGCGGCCTTCCCCTGGCGCACCACCCGGGCCTTTCCCAGGGGCAGGGTGTAGTAGCCCTCGGGCACGGGGGCCCGGGCGCTCCGGTAGAGCTTGATGGCCTCCAGGAAGAAGACCGGGTCCTCGTCCTCTAGGGCCGAAAGGAGGAGGCCCTTGGCCCGTTCTGGGCTTGAGGGGATCACCACCTTGACCCCCGGGGTGTGGGCCAGGATGGCCTCCGGGGAGTCGGCGTGCTGTTCCGGAGTGTGGACGCCCCCGCCGTAGGGAGCCCGCACCACCACGGGAAGGCCCACCCGCCCCCGGGAGCGGTGCCGCCACCGCCCCAGGTGGGAGAGGATCTGGTCCAGGGCGGGGTAGAGGAAGCCGGCGAACTGGATCTCGGCCACGGGGCGCATCCCCCCCATGGCGAGGCCAATGGCGAGGCCCAGGATGCCGCTTTCCGCCAGAGGGGTATCAAAGACCCGGCTTTCCCCGTGCTTGGCCTGAAGCCCCTCGGTGACCCGGAAGACCCCCCCAAGCCGCCCCACGTCCTCCCCGAAGACCAAGACCCTCCCGTCCCGGGAAAGGGCCAGGTCCAGGGCCTCGTTGATGGCCTGGACCATGTTGAGAAGGCGCGTCTTCTCGGCTACCATGCCTCCTCCACGTGGAGGCCCCGCCGCAGGGCCTCGTAAGCCCGCCTCTGGTCGGGGCCCATCTCCTTGTAGACGTGCTCCACGATCTCCTCAGGCCTGGGCTCTGGGGCTTGGTCGGCCAGGGCCAGCTCCCGGGCGAACTCCTCCTCCAGCTCGGCCAAGAGGGCCCGCTCCCTTTCCTCGTCCCAAAGGCCCCTTTCCTCCAGGGCCTTCCTAAGGCGCAGGATGGGGTCCTTCCGCCGCCAGGCCTCCTCCTCCTCCCGGGTGCGGTAGCGGGTGGGGTCGTCGGAGGTGGTGTGGGGGGCCAGGCGGTAGGTGAGGGCCTCGAGGAGGGTAGGGCCTTCCCCCCGCCTCGCCCTTTCCACCGCCTTCTTGGCCTCCAGGTAGACGGCGAAGGCGTCGTTCCCGTCCACCACCACCCCGGGCATGCCGTAGCCCTCGGCCCTACGGGCGATGTAGTCCACCCGCATCTGCTTGGCGCGGGGAACGCTGATGGCGTAGCCGTTGTTCTGCACCAGGAAGACCACCGGGGCCTGGAAGACGGCGGCGAAGTTCAGGCCCTCGTGAAAGTCCCCCTCGCTGGTGCCCCCGTCCCCGATGGAGGTGGCCACCACCCAGTCCTCCCCCCGGTACCGGCCCGCCAGGGCCAGGCCCACGGCCTGGGGGATCTGGGTGGCGATGGGGATGTAGGGGTTCACCGCCCGCACCCCCTCGGGAAAGCCCCAGCCCGCCGGGTGGGCCCGCCAGTAGAGGATGAGGACGTGGATGGGGAGGCCCCTGGCGAGGAGCATGGCGCTCTCCCGGTAGGAGGGCACCACCCAGTCCCCCTCCCCTAGGGCCAGGGCCACCCCCACCTGGGCCGCCTCCTGGCCCATGAAGGGGGCGTAGACCCCAAGCCGCCCCTGGCGCTGGAGGGTGACGGCCTTCTCGTCAAAAAGCCGGGCCCGGCGCATGGCCCGGTAGAGCCCCAGGGCCTCCCCCTCTTCCAGGGGGAACTCGCCCTTTTCCAGGTAGGCCACAGGCTTTAGCTTCACGCCAGGGAGTTTACCACAGGGGCCAGGCGCTCCAGGGCCACCATAAGCTCCTCCTCCTTCTTGCAGAAGGCGAAGCGGAAAAGCCCCTCCGGAGGGTCTTCCCGGTAGAAGGCCGAGGCGGGGATCAGGGCCACCCGGGCCCTTTCCACCAGGCGAAAGGCGTCCCACCCCGGAAGCTCGGCCATGAGGAAGTAGGTGCCCTCAGGGACAAAGACCCGAAGCCCCAGGGCCCTAAGCCCCCCGGCGAGAAGGTCCCGCCTTTTCCGGTAGCTTTCCCTCAGGGCCTCGTAAAAGCCCTCGCGCCTGGCCACCCTCAGGGCCTCGGCCACCCCGGCCTGGAGGGGGGAGGGGGCGGAAAAGCTGGTCCACTGGCGCATCCCGGCGATGGTGGGCATGAACGCCTTAGGCCCCACGATCCAGCCCACGCGGTAGCCGGTGGCCTCGAGGCGCTTCCCGGCGCTCCCCACGGTGAAGGTGCGCTCCGGGGCGAACTCCTTAAGGCGCCTGGGCCTTTCCCCGTAGTAAAGCTCGTCGTAGACCTCGTCGGAAACCAGAAAGAGGTCGCGCCTGCGGGCCAGATCCGCGATGCGCTGAAGCTCGGCCTCGCCCAGGACCAACCCCGTGGGGTTCATGGGCGTGTTCAGGAGGAGGAGGCGGGTCCTTGGGGTGATGGCCCTCTCCAAGGCCCCAAGGTCCAGCCGGAAGCCCCCTTCCCCCAGGGGAAGCCGCACCAGCCGGGCCTCGGCCCCGGCCAGGAAAGCGTCCGGCAGGTAGACGTCAAAGAAGGGTTCCAGGACCACCACCTCCTCCCCCGGCCCCACCAGGCTCTGGAGGAGGACGTAAAGGGCCTCGGTGGCCCCGGAGGTGACCAGCACGCCCTCAGGCTCCACGCCAAACTCCTCCGCCAGGGCCTCCCTTAAAGCAGGAAGCCCGGCGGGAGGGGCGTACTGGTCGTAGCGGCCCAGGGCGCGCCGCACCGCCTCCAGGAGGAAGGGGGGCGGGGGGGTAGAGGGGAAGCCCTGGCCCAGGTTCACCGCGCCCAGGCGCTGGGCGAGGGCGCTCATCTTGGGAAAAATGCTCTCCTTGGCGGCCTGGGTGCGGGGGTGGAGGCGCATGGGGATAGGGTAGCGCAACTTTATGCCCGTGGGGAGGGGTCCCCTTGGGCGAGGCTTCTTGGCCTCGCTCCGTAGCCGCTTAGCCCGCCATCCGAAGGAGGGCGAGGAAGCTTTCCAGCTCCAGGCTCGCCCCGCCCACGAGCCCCCCGTCCACGTTGGGCATGGAAAGGAGGTCGGCGAAGTTCTTGGGGTTCACGCTTCCCCCGTAGAGGACGCGCACCCGGCTGGCGAAGGCCTCTCCGTAGCGCTCGGCGAGGGCCTGGCGGATGGCCTGGTGCATGGCCTCGGCGTCCTCGGGGGTGGCGTTTTTACCGGTGCCGATGGCCCAGACGGGCTCGTAGGCGATGACCAGGCGATCGGGGCTTTCGGGCTCCACGCCCTTAAGGCTCCCCAGAAGCTGAGCCAGGGTGTAGGGCACGGCCTCTCCCCTCTCCCGGACTTCTAGAGGCTCCCCCACGCAGAGGATGGGGGTGATGCCCTCCTCCAGAAGCCTTTTGGCCTTCTCCGCCACCAGGGCGTCCCTTTCCCCGTGGTAGCGCCTTCTTTCCGAGTGGCCCACGATGGCGTAGCGGCACCCCAGGTCGGCGAGCATCCGGGCCGACACCTCCCCGGTGTAGGCCCCCTCCCGGTGGGGGGAAACGTCCTGGGCCCCGTAGGCGACCCCCGTGCCGGAGAGGACCTCCTTGGCCACCGGGAGCATGGGGAAGGCGGGTAGGACCGCCGCCTCCGAGTCCAAGGGGGGAAGGAGCCTTTTTAGCTCCGCCAGCCAGACCCGGGCCTCCGAGGGAACCTTGTGCATCTTCCAGTTTCCCGCTACCAACACGCGCCGCATGGGGGCATCATAAGACACCAAGACCCTGGGCCGAGCTTCAGGACTCCTGACCGGGTTTTCATTTTTCTCATCTTCTAGCCCGATAGATTTTTTACACCCCCACTTAAGTTGGGGTGAAAGGGTAAGGGGTGGAGGTGTAGTATGAAAAGGTTTCTTCAGGCCCTGGTCCTGCTCTTCTCGGGCGCCCTTTTGGCCCAGTCTGGCCCGGTGGTGGAGGTCTTCGCCCCCCAGATCAACGCCCAGGTGCGCATCACCGGGTGTGCGCGGGACACGCAAAACCGCGTGGTCTGCGCCGTGGTGTTTGAGAGCAAGGCCCAGACCAACCAGAGCGTGACCGTCCTCCAGAGCACCGTCCGGGCCTTAGCCCCAGACGGCACCGTCTACCGGGGGCGCTTCAGCGCCGAAGGGGGAACCGCCGACGACACCAAGGCGGTGTTCTCCCTCCCCGCGGGCATGCGGGTCAACGCCAGCCTCCTCTTTCCCGATGTCCCTTCCGGCGTAACCCTCTTCGCCCAGGTGGCCTTTGGCGGCCTGGAGTTCCGGGGCATCCCCGTGGCCCAGGGGCGGGAGACCCCCACCCAGGCCGCCCAGGCCCCAAGGCCCGCCTCCAGCGAGGACCTCTGGACCTCTTGGGACCGGAGGCTGAGCGTGAGTCTCCATCATGTCCTCTACGTGGGCAAGGACGGCACCGTGTGGGCCTGGGGCTTGAACCAAGACGGCCAGCTGGGCATCGGTAAGACCTCGGAAGCGGAGCCCAAGCCGGTGAAGGTCCAGGGCCTCACCGACGTGGTGGAGGTGGCCGCGGGGTGGCGCCACTCCCTGGCCCTGCGCCGGGACGGGACGGTCTGGGCCTGGGGCAACAACGACCACGGCCAGCTGGGCATCACCCCTAACCCCCTGGTGCCCTACCCGGTGCGGGGCCTCACGGACGTGGTGGCCATCCGGGCAGGGCGGGACACCAGCTACGCCCTGCGGCGGGACGGCACCCTCTGGGCCTGGGGTTCGGGGGAGTGGGGGAGGCTGGGCGTGGGCGACTTCGCCGACCGCCCCTTGCCCACGCAAGTGCAGGGGCTGAGCGGCATCAAGGCTCTGCCCCAGGGACTCTTTGGGGAGGCTGTGGCCGCTGTGCTGAAGGAGGACGGCACGGTCTGGGTCTGGGGCAACAACACCCACGGCCTTTTGGGGACGGGGCAAGGGTGCTCCTACTGGGAAAGCGGTTGGGGTTGGAATCAAGGCCAACCCACCCCGGTCCAGGTGGAAGGGCTAAAGGACGTGGTCCAGCTGGCTGTGGGTGGGCGTCACTTTGTGGCCCTCCTAAAAACAGGCGAGGTGGTGGCCTGGGGCCTGAGCCACCGGGGTCAGGCCGGCGTTTTTAACGAGTATTGCGCCCCCATCACCAAGGTGCCCGACCTCCGGGACGTGGTCCGGATCCAGGCCGGGGGCATTATTAGCTTCGCCCTCACCCGGGACGGCACCCTCTGGGCCTGGGGGACGCACACCAGTTGGGATGGAAGGGGGTTTTTTGGCATGCTGGGCATCGGCCCGGTCCGGCGGGACTGGGAGCGGCCCGTGCCCCCCATTGGCATGGACGGGGTCATCTTCTGGAAGGGGTGGGACACCACCTTCGCCGTGAAGGGTGACGGCACCGTGTGGGCCTGGGGCCGGAACGACTACGGGCAGATCGGGAACGGCAGTCGGGAAAACCAGCACACGCCCATCCAGGTCAAGCTTCCAGACATGCCCTAAGGTAAAAGGGCTTGGGGGCCCGGGCCAGCCCGGGCCCCCGGGTCTTTTGGGGCTAAGGGCCCGCGCTTTGGTTTCGCCCAAGTCGGGGCTAAGGGCTTTTCCGGGGCCCCCACCGCGGCGAAAGCCGCGGTGGGGTACTTAGCCCTCCAACACCTCAATCCCGGGAAGCGTGCCCTTCTCCAGGTACTCCAGGCTGGCTCCGCCCCCGGTGGACACGTGGCCAAAGCGGTCCTTCAGCCCCAGGCGGTTCACCGCCGCCACCGAGTCCCCGCCCCCCACCACGGTGAAGGCCCCTTCCAGATCCGCCAGGGCCCGGCCCACGGCCAGGGTCCCCTCGTCAAAGGGGGGCACCTCAAAGACCCCCATGGGCCCGTTCCAGAAGGCGGTGCGCACGCCCCTCAAGGCCTCCCGGAAAAGCTCCCGGGTCCTGGGCCCGATGTCCAGGCCCATGTAGGGGGTGGGGATGGCGTTGGCCGGGAAGACCTGGGTGGGCACGCCGGGCTCTATCTTTTCCGCCGCCACCACGTCGGCGGGTAGGTAGACCTTCACCCCCAGGGCCTCGGCCCGGGCCAGGAGGTCCTTGGCCAGGTCCAGGCGGTCCTCCTCCACCAGGCTTTTACCCACCTCTCCCCCCAGGGCCTTGATGAAGGTAAAGGCCATGGCCCCGCCGATGAGGAGGCGGTCCACCTTGGGCAGAAGGCTCTCCAGCACCCCGATCTTGTCGGAGACCTTGGCCCCGCCGATGACCACGGCGTAAGGCTTCTCCGGGTCGTGGAGGAGGCGGGAGAGGGCCTTCACCTCCTTTTCCATGAGGAAGCCGGCGTAGGCGGGGAGGAGCCTGGCCACCCCCACCACGCTGGCGTGGGCTCGGTGGGCGCTCCCGAAGGCATCCAGCACGAAGGCCTCCCCCAGCCGGGCGTAGCGGCGGGAGAGCTCCGGGTCGTCCTTCTCCTCCCCGGGCTCAAAGCGGACGTTTTCCAGAAGGGCCACCTCGCCCGGGGCCAGACCCTTCACGGCCTCCAAGGCCTCGTCGGAGCCCGGGCTATGGGGAACGAAGCGCGCCTTGGGGATATGCCGGGCCAGGGCCTCGGCCACGGGGGCCAGGGAGTACTTGGGGTCGGGGCCCTTGGGGCGGCCCAGGTGGGAGAGGAGGACCAAAGAGGCCCCCCCCTCCAGGAGGTGGCGCAGGGTGGGAAGGCTTTCCAGGATCCGGGTCTCATCCTGGACCACGCCGCCCTGGATGGGGACGTTGTAATCCACCCGCACCAGGACCCGCTTCCCCCTGGGATCCAGGTCCTTCAGGGTGCGCATCTAGACCCCCTTCCTGAGGACCAGCTCCACCAGGTCCGCCACCCGGTTGGCGTAGCCCCACTCGTTGTCGTACCAGGCGAAGACCTTGACCATGTTGCCCAGGGCCTTGGTCAGCTTGGCGTCCACGATGGAGGAGTGGGGGTCCATGACGATGTCCTGCAGCACGATCTCGTCCTCGGTGTAGGCCAGGATGCCCTTCAGGGGGCCTTCGGCGGCGGCCTTAAGGGCGGCGTTCACCTCCTCGGCGGTGACCTCCCGCTTGAGGAGGGCGGTGATGTCGGAGATGCTCCCCGTGGCCGTGGGCACGCGGAGGGCCATGCCGTCAAAGCGGCCCTTGAGGGAGGGCAGGACCAGAGCGGTGGCCTTGGCCGCCCCGGTGGTGGTGGGGATGATGTTGATGGCGGCGGCCCGGGCCCGGCGCAGGTCCTTGTGGGGCAGGTCCAGGACCCGCTGGTCGTTGGTGTAGGAGTGGACGGTGGTCATGAGGGCCTTCTCCACGCCGAAGGCCTCCTCCAGGACCTTCATCACCGGGGCCAGGGAGTTGGTGGTGCAGGAGGCGTTGGAGATGATGTGGTGCTGGGAGGGGTCGTAGGCCTCGTGGTTCACCCCCATGACGATGGTGATGTCCTCGCCCTTGGCGGGGGCGGTGATGATGACCTTCTTGGCCCCCCCTTCCAGGTGGGCCTTGGCCTTGTCGGCGTCGGTGAAGACCCCCGTGGACTCAATGACCACGCCCACCCCCGCCTCGGCCCAGGGGATCTCCTTGGGGTCCTTGACGGCCGTGGCCCGGATGGCCTTCCCGTCCACGTAGAGGTACTGGTCGTCGTAGGCCACCTCGCCGGGGAAGCGGTGGTAGATGGAGTCGTACTTGAGGAGGTGGGCCAGGGTCTTGTTGTCGGTGAGGTCGTTGATAAGGGCCACCTCCACGCCCCGGCTATGCAGGATGCGGAAGACCTGACGCCCGATGCGGCCGAATCCGTTGATGCCTACCTTCATAGCTTTCCTCCTTCGCCCCGAAGGGGCTCTAAAGCCAGTCTACTATCCTTCACAAACCGTTGGCGCATAAGGGCCCTTCGGCCCCCGATAAGCCCCCCCTTTAGGGGGCCCTTGACCCCGTCAACCCAGGCCTGGTAGTTTGGTTGACGAACCCGGCAGGGTTCATAAGGAGGAGCCTATGAAAAAGACCCAGTCCCTGCCCTACCTGCCCCTGGCCAAGACCCTGTGGCCCGCCCGCTCCTTTAGCCGCGACCTGAGCCTCGTCCTGGCGGGAAGCCTCTTTGTGGCCCTTCTGGCCCAGGTGGCCATCCCCCTCCCCTTCACCCCGGTGCCCATCACCGGGCAGACCCTGGGGGTCTTGCTGGTGGGGGCCGCCCTGGGAAGCCGGCTTGGCTTCATGGCCCTCCTGGCCTACCTCCTCGAGGGGGCCATGGGCCTTCCCGTCTTCGCCGGGGGCACGGGCGGCCTGGCCAAGATCCTGGGGCCCACGGGGGGCTTTCTCCTGGCCTTTCCTCTGGCCGCCGGCCTGGTGGGGCTTCTGGTGGAGCGCTTGGGCCTGGACCGGAGCTTCCTGGGCACCCTCCTCGCCATGCTCCTGGGGAACGCCCTCATCTACCTCCTGGGCCTGCCCTGGCTCTGGGCCTGGCTTATGGGGGCGGGGAAGGCCCTTGGTCTTTCCGGGCTTCTCGCCATGGGCCTCTTCCCCTTCCTCCCCGGGGACCTGGTGAAGGCGGTCCTGGCGGCTCTTCTTCTCCCCTCCGCCTGGCGCCTCCTGGGCCGGAGGTAATACCACCCCATGCTGGCCCAAGCCAGCATGGGGGCCCCGGCAAAAGGTTCCTGGGGAAGTTACCAGGCATGGTGGGCCGAAGGAAACCGGAAACAATGGGCCTCGCCCTCCGCTACGACCTAAGTGCCCGTACTTTGGTTTCGCAACATGGGGTGCCCAAGTCTGGGCTGTGGAAGGACTTTTCTGGGGCCCCCGCCGCGGCAAAAGCCGCGGCGGGGTACTTATTCCCCGAGCTCTTCCGGCTGAAGCGAGTCCAGGCCTTTCTGGTGGGGGGCCGCCTGGCCCGGGGCCTACGCCGGGCTTCTTGAGGCCCTGGCCCGGGCCCGGGCGGCGGAGAACCAGGCCTACCTCTTCCTGGCAAGCCGCGCGGACACGGGGAGCCCCACCCTCTTCATCGCCCCCGACGGGCGCGTCCTGGGGAGGCGGGAGGCGGAAGGGCCCCTCCTGGCCGAGCCCGACTGGGGCTTCCTCGAGGCCCACCGGGAGAAGTACCCCATCCTGCGGCACCGCCGGGAGGAGGCCTATCGGGTAACTGGACTTACGCGGCCTCCACCTGCACCGGTAACAGAGGGCTCAAATCCAGGCTCAGCTTGCCTGCGATGAGTCTCCGTCGGCATTGGTAGAAACTCAACCCCAGCCCCTCCCGCTGCCGC
>Ga0079998_109206_pt1 | contig 16678 bp, 15 predicted proteins | sample PerSpoBPS_BMetaG_FD_69201 | JGI IMG/M metagenome (GOLD analysis project Ga0079998, IMG submission 69201) | Thermal spring microbial communities from Yellowstone National Park, Wyoming, USA - Perpetual Spouter B (PS_B) MetaG (SPADES assembly)... | ecosystem: Environmental > Aquatic > Thermal... | reverse complement strand
GACTTCCCCCCAGGTTACCCTTAGATTAGGCCTCCCCCCTAGTAGAGCGCTTATTCTCTCTTGTTTCCAGGCATGATAGGATCTCCTTTACGACTGCCTGTGGGCTCCTCCTACCTGTGTCTACGCTGCATCTAGACGTGTACCTGGCTAGCATATTGTATGCTATGAGCTCCCTAGCAATAAAGCTTCTCGGCACATCAGCCCTCCCAGCTAACGTATCTATGTCAGCGTAGAGGTAGACAGGGCCCTCAAGGGCCGCAAGCCTTACGAGGAACCTACCGTAGATGCTCGAAAGGAACGATGGATGCCCTAGGGTTACTATAACCCATACAATGAAGTCCATGAAACCCCTATCGCAGACAAGCACCCCACAGAAACGCCTCAGGATAAACCTCACGATAACATGTGGAATGAGGGACCAGAACTCAACGTGAACCCATAGAGGCCTAAGCTTCTCTGGAACACAGACCCCATAGTAGGGGTTACAGTAACCCCGAAAAGAGCTAAAGCGGGAGAGGAGCCTGTAGAGGAGGGATGCAAGCAGATGAGAACCCCTAAACCAGTGAACACAAGCAGGGCCATGGCGGGAGAAGTGGGAGGCTAGAAGCCTGACAACAGTAGTCTTACCAGAACCATCAGCACCCGAGACGACTATATACATGCTCACAGCCTTTCCCTAGACTCTCTGCGATGAGGGGTGTTTGCCCTCGGAGGTTTTTAAGCGAAAGTAGCCTATCTCAGTAGCATACTAGGATTCCTAGCACATGTGATCATACCGTGCCTGTCAAGTCCGGCTCTTAGAGCAAACTCGTTATGAGCCCAAACTCTACATGTGAAGCCCAAGTTCTCCAGAGCACTCTTAAGCTCATGGTATGTTTTACCCCTTAGGTAACCACTATACTCGATCTTAACTATGTCGAAGAGCCTCAGTACGTCAACCTCATTGATAGCATCGTACTCACAACCCTTACAATCCATCTTCAAAACCCTAACCTTGAACCTGCCTAGATCCAACCCCATATCGGTAACCTCTTTGATTAGCGTAGACAACCTCATAGACCTAACCCTAACCTTAAACCTACCACCACCATAGATGGAAGCACCGCCATCAATAAACCTGCTATAGCTAAACTCCACAAAACCATCCCTACCACTAATAGCAGCATTTACAGGTATAATCCTCTGCTTAAGATCTGGGTTCAACTCAAGATTCCAGAGCATAACCTCATAGTTACTTGGAAGAGGCTCAACAGCAACCACAAGAGCACCACGCCTGGCGTAGTAGAGAGGTGTATCACCAATATAGGCACCAACATCCACGATAAGCCAGTCCGTTAAATCAAAACCGAGTAAATGAATATCGTAAAGCCAAGTCTCTATAACTACTATGGTGTCTATAATGTCGAAAGAAATTGTAATACTATCAGGCATCCTAAGAAACCCCCTACCATCTTTTAAAATAACGAGATCTACAGCACCCCAAAGTCTACCCCTCAATACCTCATTGCAACGAACATCCCTTAATACACCATCATAGTACGCATTAACAATGAACGAGTAAACCTTAGGGTTAAGAGCGATTTCATTACTATTACATTTAACAATGATGTCACCCTTAAATAAACCATATTTAACTAAGAGGTATCTAACGCCTGCCAATAGCCAGTTATGGAATAGATTCCTACTAGTGATTAGCACTTTAAGTCTTCTAAGCATGCAGCCCTTCACCTCCGGGTTTACGCTCCAATAGTGTAATTAACCCGTACTTCGATATAAACATGCTTATACGTTCTCTTTTCCCTCCCCTAAACTTCGTTAATGTATGTACTAAGATTTCATACAATGAGTAAGTGTCTATAGTTCTTATGAGCGTACATAAGTTGATATGAAGGTTCCTCTTCATTATTAGGTTCAGAATTATATTGTACGTGATGATCATGGGTGCTGAGAGGGGTGTAAGCTTCCATAGAGCCTTCCTAATCTTCGAACGTGTGGCATGTCGGTAGTACTCAAGAGATTCAAGGTAGGCGTAGAATACCAGCTTAGACTTAGACCAAGAGGGGTAGTGGAGAATGTAGTATTCCTCTGGGAGCTCAAGAACATTACCGAAGACTATGGGTAATTCGTGGACTACCCCTCGGTATAACACTTTATTTCTATGATAGACTCTGATCTGCCTGTTATAGAAAGGTCCGAGAACCAGTTGTCTACACCTACTATCATAATTTACCCTCACTATGCTTAAGGCCGCATAATGCTCCCTTGAGGCTTTTGCGACAAGCCATCTGAGATTGTTCTTCAACTTCCTACCCAACAACTCGTCATCATCTAGGTAGAGGATCAGTCGTAGCTTGCTTTACTTAAAGCAAACATCCTATCAGGTTCCACATAACCCCAAGGCTTCCTTTGAAAAACTTTAGCATCATAGCTCTTAGCAATCTCAACGGTATCATCGCTACTAAAGCCATCGACGACAATAATCTCATCAACAACATCCTTAACATTCTCTAATAACAACTCCAACCTTCTCCCAGAGTTCCTCGTAAAGGTTATGAATGAGATCTTAGTGCTCATGACTCCTCTACACCGCTTCCCCTTAGCAAAATTCTCCTTAAAGTTTTAGGGAATAATAGCTCCGCGTCTACCCTAGCATCCATGGCGTTGTTTATATGCTTTTCCGAAGCCTTCCTAACCTTTTGAACTAACAGTCTCTTCGATATAACGGTGGAGAGACCCTTTAAACCGTCCACCAGCCCTAAGATACAGGCTTTAGCAGAAGCCGGATTACGCTTAACTATGATTTGATGAAGAATGAAGCTGATAAAACTCTCAAAAAACAATAACGTTAGTCTAGGTATAAGCGTGCTCGTAGAAGAGTTCTTAGCTATAGACCATATAGCGTTCCTCAACATGAAGTAGTAGAACTTCGGGCTCTCAGCACTCAAAGTGGCACTACCTACATGGTATGCCCTTACACTCTTAACACATTCAACCTTATAACCCATCAACCTCAGCCTCCACGCATAGTCTACGTCATCATGGTATATGAAGAAATCATGATCAAACATACCCGCCTCCAAGAAAGTCCTAGCCCTTGTTAAGAGTGCTGCCCCTGATACGTAAAACACCCCCTCACCGTTACTACTCATTCTAGGTATAGATGAAAGTCCAAGTTTAAATCCACAGTTTAAAGAACCATCCCTATTTATGATTAGAGGTTGCACAGCACCAAGATCCTCCCGTTCCTCTAACCTGCTTGACAGTAAACTAATGAGATCCCTATCAAGTAAAACCACATCATCATTCATAAAGAATAGGAGTTCTGCACCTTGAGATATCGAGTAGACAGCACCCCTATTATTACCACCTGTATATCCATAATTCCGTGGTAACTTTACAATGTGAAAGTCTATGTGGGATTCGTGACTAAGAAGCATTCTAACATAGTCAATAGTGCCATCCCAAGAGTTGTTATCCACTACGATGAGCGTTAAATTTGGGTAATCCTGCCTTAAAACACTTTCAATAGCCAGCCTAACGAACTTACCCCCTCATTTCGATAACGTATTATATGTTAAAAGTATAACTGCAACTCTTGATCTTCTATTCTTCACGTAAAAACCCCGTGATTAAATCAACGAGATTTGGTACTAAAGAAAGCTTATTTACGTCCTCAACATAGAGCCAATCGCAATTACCTTCACAAATATCACTTCTATACTTCATCATAATTTTATATAATACGTTTTGAAAATCTACATATCGTTTGGGTTCTACGTATCCTCTCCGAGTATACCTTATTAACAAAATGTCATAAGAAGTGTTAATATGTATTATCATGCATGACTTAAATGTATTCTTAATCTTAATGAATGACGCGAGTAAAAATCTTAAAAGGTATCTTGCAATTAGTCTGTTAAGCCTTGTCTGCCACGAACCTGTAACACCTATAACAAAGAGTACATCAGGTATTTCCTTGAATATGGAGCCTTCATCTTCCATGGTTATCGTACATTTCTTTATAAACTTGAGGACTCTGACTTTAATTAGTGATACTAAAAGCCCTATTGTATGGCTGAAGATATAAAGGGGTAGTAATGACATGAAAATTCTCTTAAACGCATCATTATCTCTAGCTATTAGCTTGAGCAATCTCAGGTACTTATGATGAAATATTGTATAGTCAACAAGCCTCACATAGCATATTTTAGATCCTTTAGAGGAAAGATATCTTGCAAGAATTCTCGCCATAGTCGTCTTACCAGCACCTTGAGGACCTACGAGTATTACCAGGATCATGATATCACCGCCTTAAACAGTTTTAATAATGACCTTTTGAAAATAGTGAAAGAATGTTTCTCTCCGACTAACTTGCTTAACTCCTCTGCAATTTCTCGGAGCTTTTTAATCTTAAAGTTTCGAACAATCTCCACATTATCTACAGTTATGTAGTGAACGTTTGGAACGAGTCTCGCGTGCATTACACCTATCCTAGTAGATATCAGGGGTTTTTTGCAGAATCCAGCTTCGAGAACTTTATTTCTAACACCGCCACAGATAGCATTACTAGGGTAGGGGAGGATTACGCCATCCGCAGATAGTAGGAGAGCTACGTAGCTGGTGTAACTTACGTACCCTAATGGTATGATGTTGTCTTGAGGGCTGAGCTCGCTAGCCTCTTTAATCCCTGTTACTATGACTGTTACATCCTTATTCATAAGGTTTTTTAGTCTTAGTAACTCTTTGTATGCAAGTATGTTGGATTTGAATACTGATGGTAGTGGAGCTATGAGTATTGGCTTGTTAAGGCATTTACCTTTTAACATCTTCTCGCACACGTATTTACGCAACATGTTGGTATCATAGCTTTTTACCATTCTATGGACTGTCTTCTCGAATATGTATGATACGCTATTCTCAATAGTACTAACGTTCTCTCTCCTACCAAAGTATTGGGCTAAAGTACTTGTAAGCCATGGGGATGCTGTCGTAACATAGTAAGATAGCTTGTACGAGATTTTCTCTGATACCAGGAGGAGCATTTTCACCGGTAATACTGTGGCGTTTGTCACGCTTACCTCAAGCCATGCGAAACCGTGGAAGTCCACTATAACCTTCCTCCTAAGAGCTCTCCCCATGACAGCTATTAGAGCTGAGATCCATGGATTCACACCACTAGCAATGATCACATTAGCACTTAGGATACGTTTAAGTTGTAGCGTTAAATCTGGTACCCCTCTCACGGGGATGTAGTCGACCTTCACACTCTTAAAGTCCTTCAAACTATAGTGGATGTTAATAGGTCTAAGTAGTGAACCCGAGATTAACTCTGCAGAGGGACCCACTACTACCACTAGCATGTTAGTATCGCCCGTGACCCCTTGCCTAGTATCACGTTAACCTGTGATAGATTTAAGTAAACCCACTAGTTTTCCTTCAATCTCCTCTCTATTAAATAGTCTAAGTGCGTGCTCCCTTAACCTCATACCAGCATCTACGATAGCCTCTCTAGGCTGTGATACGAGCTTCTCCACTCTATCCAAGAGCTCCCCCACATCCCCTGGTGTGAACATATACTCTTCGGCCGGCGTCCCCTCGACTATCTCTGGTACACCGCCAACCCTTGAGGCTACTGGTATTGTTCCTGTTAGCATGGATTCTACGATTGCATATGGTAGTGGTTCCTCTGCTATGGAGGGGAAGAGTAGGCCCCATGTTCTCCTGAGGAGCTCTAGGTACTCTTTGTGTGGTATCCTGTCTAGTGGTATTAACCTTTCATTTAGGGTTTGTGAGATGCCCTCCATCATCTTTTTCGCGTTCCCCACCTTCTTAACGTGGATCATGTAGATTCTACACTTAAGCCTCGCAGCTATCCTGGTTAGTGTTTTTAGGGCTAAGTGGTATCCTTTAATGTAGCTACCTCCACCAGCGTATAGTAGTGTTGGCTCCATATCTAGATTCCTGTCTATGCTTGGGAGTGGTGGGGGTGGGTTGTAGATCACAGCTGTTCTACCCTTTAGCTCTGGTATGTGTTCTACTAGGATTTCACACTGCCTCCTGGACACGCATATAACCCTATCCATGTAGTTCAAGGCTATCCTGTTAACGATGTTCACGTAGTGACCTAGACCTGCTAGGATGGCCCTAAGCAGGCTCCCATGCTCCCCGTACTCGACCATGATATCTGTAGCTATATCAGGCCCCCTCTCGGCTAGGACTACTGAGGTGAATGTTAGGAGCTGGTAGTTGTGGGCATGTAGTACAACCTTAACACTGGGCTTTAAAGTCTTAGCTATGGGGGCTAGGGGTATGAGAGTGTGCGAGGTTATGTAGACTACGTCTGCCCCCTCGATGAGACCCCTAATGTGTTTTGTGTTGGCTACTAGCTTAAACCACTCAACGGGCTTGAACCTGGACTCGAGAGCGCTCCAGTGAACATACCTAGTAGCCTTCAGCACGTCGAGCTCGGGCCTTCTAGTCCCCGAGACTATCGTTACGTTGAAGTGTTTTGAGAGTATGCTCTTGGCTATAAGGTATGTTGCAAGCTCACCCCCACCACCTTCAGGCCAGAAGAGCTTTGATAGTAGGAGGATCCTGGGCTTCAAAGCCTTAGCATCCACGGAAATCTCTTTAATACATATAGAGCTCCTTTAACCCTGTCCAAATAAGCTTTATATGGTGTTAAGAATGGTTTTCTCCTAAACGCCTCCTCCACATCTCTAGAATCAAATATCAAGAGTTCTTTACCAGTAGTAGCAACAACTTTATCCTTCCATGCAGTAGCATTTATAAAGTGGTTGTACTTTGTAGAGGTAGAGTCTATGTGTAGAGGATACCAGTAAAGTAGATCTTTTGATATCACAACAGCTGTTGGAAAACCTAGGCTCCCAACATAATAATCGCCGAACCTTGTTATCGAAGTGAATTGAGCATGTGCATAGCCCTCAGCTTTTAAGAAGATGAACCTCCAGATATATTTCTCAGGATAATAAATTGCCACACCTCCTCTAGCAATACCACTATCAAAACCAAAGATCCATTTATTTCCTTCTATAAATACTGGGACAAACTGCCAAGAACCTTTATACAACGGCTTCCAGCTAGAGCCGCAATCATCTGAAAAAGCAACTCTGACAATATTTCCATCACCGAGGGTAGTGATCAAAGTCTTTCTATCTCTATCAAATGTTATATAATGAAAATGTCTCGAAGAAGGATCTATATCTCTATTAGTAACCATCCTTCTAAAACTCTTAAGATCCTCAGAAACATATATGCCTGTAGGGGGTTCTCCATATTCTTGGATAAACACTGTATCACAGGCCTCAATACCATGCCAAAACCAGTTGCCTGCTAAGGTTTTCAGAACAACAATACCTTCACTTTCCCTGACCACATATAGAGTGTTGTCAACAGAGATCAATAGAGCTTCTTGCAACCCTTGAACGAATAAGCAAAGCTTTCTCTGGGGTAGCATGATTACTGGCTCGAAAAAGCCATTTTTAATTCTGGCAACAATACAGGTGTAGTCTTCGGTCAAAGTTACGTAGATCTCGTCTTTAACTACTTTAACGCTACTCACCTTAAACATATTAATAACCGTTATCAATAGAGCACGAATACATTTTATTAAAATAAAAATAAATAAAAGCTATTTAGAGCGCTCATAATACATCTAAAACCTAAAATAGTAATTACTTTGAGAACCTGCTCTGGAATGCTGTATTGAAATTAATCTTATAATTCTCGCTATGGCTCTCGTAATGCTGTCATGGTATCCTTTAGGTGTAAGGATTAGCAACCTTTTTAATATATCCAAGCATGTAATTCTGTATTCCGAAGTTTCAAAATCTACGTATTGTAAGAAATTTACCAACGGATCATCTCTCTTCGACAAGTGCTTCAACTCATTCCAATAGTGTGCCCGGATGAAGCTAGTAGTGTAAACATGCTTCCCTTCTAACTTTTTAGATCTCGTTAAAATATGTAGTTTAAGTAACCGGAAATACTTCGAAAGATCTCCAACTTGAAAACCTAAAGCATTAGGATCCAAATTACAGAGATACAACCCTGTGATAGTTCGAGCACACTTCTCACAATAACCACAATTCCACAGGGTACCTTCCTTAAAGCAAGATCTTATCATTAAATCCACACCTCTTATCTTCAATTCCTTCTCTTTTTCAGCGATAACCCTAACCTTATCTATTCGGGATAGATTCTCATCACCACTTACTACACTTAAGCCTGCAACACGAATATTATCAACTATTAAAGAAGTGTCAGACCAAGGATATAGAAGATGCTTTGGAAGACCGGGTGACGTCCGGAGATCTTTTCGAAGAGTGAATAATATTGGTGCAGTAAGACTGGGTGTAGCAATCCCGGCTGCCACCCCTCCCCACCAATCATTACCATACATTTTATGTCTGAAGAACGCATCTAGTCTTGTCACGTCTATAGGATTATAAAATGCAATGAAGTAATAGTCCAACTTTAATTTCTTGCTAAGATTAATTATATAATCTGCTAGCTTCCTCCAGCGATAGATATCATATAATGGAATATCAACCCCCCATATGGTAACTAGACATGGCCTGCCATCGAGGGAGTTTAAGAGTAGGGCTGTGCTATCCACCCCTCCGCTGAATAATATACAAAAACCGTTCGGTTTAACATTATTCTTAACAATATTGAAGACCGTCAGATTAGACTTTGAAACAGGAAGATGAGGGTAAAATATGCTGATAATCTTTTTTAACTTGACTAAAGAGAAATAGAAGTCGAGATCAAGTTCATCAACAACGATTTCGTCACCTAATGTCATCGCTAATGGATAAAGAACCCCTATAATGGGAACATTTATTATAGAATCAGGAACTTCTGAGATTTCAACAGAAGCGTATGTTAAGAACGCTTTCCTACCATGTAAGAAAAACCTTGTCTTACCTTTAGCATCAATCGAAAACTCCACTATGTGGCGGGATCTCCTATAGGACTTTATCTTAAGTACCATACTCTACACACTTAACAAACTTAAGATTAGGGTTTATGAGTTTAAGACCTTTCAGCTTTAATGCATAATAATCGTCAGGATATATGGCTATAGCCGGGATTCCTAAACTTGCTGAAGCTAGGAGGAGGTGATAACTAATACCGATAACTTCGGCACAATTAGTATATAGCGTTCTAAGAACACCAAGATACGATCTAGGTTCATAAAGAGTCACTTTAATAGATCGCTCTAGTAAGCTTTGCACTAATTTATTAGCAGCCTTTAATTTTGAGGGCTCCATGACTATCACCATTGTTTCACCTTTAAATTTGGGTACTTCACTCATCAGAAGTCTTAAAAGAGTTTCCTGAGTACATGGAGGCCATTCTCTCACATGAATGCAAAGTTTCTCTCTTCTTCTTACGTAGTGTAAATCTTTTACTAAATATCTATAGTAGACAAGGAAACCTACGTCTTTAAACCAGCGGATCCTCTCTTTTACTTCTCTTGCAAACTTAAACTTCAATATGTAAACGTAGTTGTAGTAATCCCTGCAATAAATGATATCCACCAGTTTTAATATAATTCTCATCAGAACAACACCTAGGGGTCGCGTGAAGGGACCTATTGTTTGTGGCAGGATTATGCATCTAGCACGATATAGCTTTGCTGTAAGGCTGAGGAGTATGATGGGTATCATTGTACTCTTATACCATTTGTCTTGAATGAACCCGCCTCCCGAAATTATAAACAACCTTGCATTTCTGAGCGTTAAGACTATTCTACTAAGTGTTCCTAACATGTTGTCATTTGCTTCACTTACGCATCTAACAACACTTGAAGGCAGCAAGCTCAATGTTATGTAAACTATTATAAAGGCTATATAAGCTAGACTCTTAAAGATCTTATTCTTGAGTACTTTAAAGGTTTGAAACACGTCAGCGATGTCAGGTAGAGCTTCTAGACCAGCTATAACGGTATGTTTACGAATTCCAGGTACCATCAACGTTAACTTAGTTTTATGTTTATCGCTGACTTTGCGTAGGATAATGATTTGTGCTACGTTGATGGCCTTATCGCCTAAGTTTCTATGTTCCGAGTCTAGTCTTAAAACGATCATCTTAGCTATTCCTCGTAGCGTTTAAGTGTCATTATGTATATGGCTTTCTCCCTTCTCATCATCGAATCCAGGCTAAACCGCTTAGCACATTCCCTTGCTGAAGAGCCGAGGTAATGGTAATAAGAGCTAGAGCTGGTATGAGATAGCATGTTAATAACTTTTAATGCAAATCCCTCTATATTTCCGGGTTTTTCAAAGAAAACTGCTGGGCAGTCGCCCCATATAGAGCGCAACTCTGGAATATTGGATGTAATTACAGGTAACCCAGCCATCAGAGCCTCAGCTATGACAATGGGAAATGCCTCGTGTTTTGTAGGGAATATGAAAATCTTACTTTTACCGAGCAACTCCATCTTTTCCTCCTCACTTACAAATCCTTTAATTATGATATTGCCTTTCAGCCCAAGAGCTCTAATCATCTGATTTAACTTCTCTAAAACATTAGCAGAGACTCCTCCGCAAGTTACTAATCTAGCACTAGGTATGACATCTACAACTCTTCTCCATATTTTAATCAGATCAAAAACACCTTTTCTCTCATCATGGTATCCTACGAATATACAGTCATACTCTTTAGCCTTATCCTCGGTAAACTCTCCTTTCGAATAGGAGGGTGCATTAAATGATATGTAAATGCCCTCATTTTTACCTATAAGAACTCTTAGTATTTCTGCTGAGTACCGGTCAACTAATATTAAGTCACAATGTCTTAATATGAGAAGGTACATAGTAGAACCTACACTATAGAATATCGCCTTCAACAAACCATACTTTTGCCTAAAGTGAGCGTAGCTACATGAGAGAAGACGACGCTGTACATCTTTACCCTGTCTTCTACAGACCTCATAAATCTCCTTTATCCAAGAGGGCATCAATTGAATTGTAATGATACAAGGACGACGCTTAATTACTGATAGTAAGTATGCCACGAAAACCCAATGATAGATAACGTCGGGAGCGTGAATGATATCAACCTCGCCCTTTACCTTAAGTAACAACCTTATCACTATCTTTATTAGAGCTATGAACCAAAGCATAAGATAACGTACTTGCTTGACATTCCCCCGTAAAGACCGTGCTATAATTGATGTTTCACTCGTACATACATTCTCAAACACGTTCTTCAACTCGATACCCGTATACTTTAGTATCTGCTCTCTATAAGCCCTAAGATCATAACCCGTACACAGGACATATTCTACGCCCCAGTTCCGTCCGCCTGCGAGAAGACCGAGTATCCTCCTATAGTTCCCCGCCTGAAGGTCTGGCTTTATATCTGGCATTACCAGTAGAACCTTTACTTGGGTTTTCATAGGATTAACACCCAAGAAGGTCTATGTTAAAATCTATGAGCTTTCTAGCAAGATAAGTTTTAATGGGATGGTAGCATACGAGCGAGTAAGGTTTATCATCATACTTATATAGAGGTGAGCAGATGTAGTCAAAACTACGAAGGACTAAGATTACATCGTCATACTCTCCTGGGTAATGATTTACATCAATTGAAAATATAGGTTTAAACATGCTTATAGTAGTGACAGCTCCCTTTAGAACTGCTAGTTCTGCACCTTCAACATCTAATTTGATGAGATCTAGATGTTTAATTAGACCTCTTTTAACTAACGAATCTAGCTTCAGCATAGGGACGTTAACTTTCATATAGCCTCTCTTTAAAACCATAGAATGCATTGATGGATGCTCGGACAGGTATAGTGTAGCGATACCATCTTTATCCCCTAGAGCCAGCCTAAATAACGTAACATTATCTAACTTGCTCATTCTAACTGCCATCCTTAGATACTCAAAATTGATTCTCTCAGGTTCAAAACTATAAATATGCACTGTAGATCCAACTAGCAACCCTGCAAGAACCGTATACCAACCTCTATAAGCACCTACATCAGCAACAAAGAAACCCCTACTTGGAAGTAAAGTTGTACAACTCCAAATCTCCCTAGCACTTCCTAGAAATGGAGTTATTCTCGCTAAGCTCTTCAACGATTTATATCTCAAGACGCCTTTAGAAGCCCAATAAACTAAAGCTCCATACAAGACACTATGCATCGACAAAGTTAAATTACCTCCTTTATCACCTTCAACATCTCCCTAGCTTGTACTTTAGAGCTGAAAAACCTATCCCATACAGTTTTAACTCTTTGTTGAAGTTCCTCTAAGATATTATCCTGTTTCAGAAGAACTTTAATTATCTCATGGTATCTATCGTAATCATTAGATATAATCACAGCATCTTTCAATACAGGATGAAGTTCTAATGCAATACTATTTGTGAGTATGGGTTTCTTATAGAAGAGAGCCTCTAATAGCCTGTTGCTTACAGATCTATAAAAGACAGGTACTACGACGATTAAGGCATTTTTATAGAGGTATTTGAGAAGGTCATCATCATAAATTTTGCCCGTGAGATATAGGTTTCTCGGAATATTAGATATGTGAAAAGCTTGTTTTAGTTCAGCTATAGAGGTTCCCACTATAACCACTTTAACATCTGGTAATCGCTTAGAAATAAATAACAGTATCCCGAGTAAATTCCACTCTACCGTCCTAGCAACATCCTTTTCCCTTCCAAGTGTGACTATGCTGAGAACATAGTTGTTTCCTATTTGCTCTATCGCTAAACGTACGTTATTAGTAGCATTATCGTAATATTGTAATTTATATTTGTAATTGGCGGCGTAGGTTGGATAGATCAGCCTTATTTCTTTAAGGCTGAATTTCTTGAGAAACTTCGTAGTCGAATTATCCATTGTTATAAGTGCCCTGGAATTATAGACCTGGAATAGCGTATGTAAGACGCTAAAGGGAAATAGAGCTATTTCAGGATAATTCTTTCCATAGAGAAGATGATCTATTAACTTGTTAGCTCTTACTCCCCATACCCGTAGTATAAGTGGAACATCGTTGAGGCTTGCTAAGTACTTGCCTATATAATAGGGGGCTGAAGGCGTGGATATCACTACATCTGGACTGTATCCTAAAATTGCCTTGGGTATTAAGTTCTTTACGTATAGTAAAGTCTGAAACAGCATAGGATGAGGTATTTCAAGGATCTTTACCTTGAGACATGCATAATCGAGGCACGTCTCCCTCCAGGATAGAGGCTCATACTTTGATCCTACATGAAAGTATAACACGTCATATCCAAGTAGGGCTAAAGATGCCGCACAGCCAAGCTCATGTCTGATCTCGCTACCCACGAATAATAACTTCATGGTAGACTATCTTGTTCCACGCAGTAACTACCCTAACATGAGTATCACTACTTTACTAGAGTCGGCATAGATAACAACTCTAATACTCTCTGTTATATATGCTAACGTTTGAGCGTATATTTCAGCAGGATTTGCATGGGAAGTTCTCCATATAAAATTAAACGTGCCTCTTAAGGGGATTAGATCCTGCATTATTATCACTATTTGACATCCTCCGATGTCTCTTCTTAAAGGTTCAAACCATACTATTCCATAATTCTCGTAAATGTATTTAGTGAGGCTGATATCATTCTCATTAATAAGAAACGATGAGATACTGTCAGAGCACAGTTTAACATTGCTACCTTTTAACATAGATATGGTTTTGCTTAGCAAATTTAGTTGTTCATATGGTAGATATCTTGGATAGCCGAGATATTGATAGACAGATCTTTCATGAAGTAGATATAACGCCTGATATCCACTTTGACCTAAAGTAAGACTGCCCCCTAGAGAACCTAGCAGGATTAGCGTAAGCACAGGAATCCATAAAAGTTTTAAGTTAATGTTTTTAAACGTCTTTAAGCTTTCGAGAGCGTGAATTGCTGATATGAGAACTATAGGGGACGCCAGTGATATTGCACGAAGCGATGATAGAAAACCCATTGCAACATATGTCATAATACCTATGAGTAACATTACATAATTAAACAATATATAAGTTAGAGGAACTGGTGAATGCCTTCTTACCTTTAGGTAAAGGAGGAAACCTACGAGTGGTAAAGCCAAGTACGACCCAAAGTTTAGAATGTACAAGATCCTAAGAAGAGTTTCCTCAGGGGGTCTTACCACCGGATCAAGAGGTATTATTCCAACATCACTAACAGCCCCTGTATTGAGTACTTTTAGTATGTGAGCTATAATGTTCCAGTCGTATCCCAATGGGTATCGAAGCATCTTATCAAAAGCACCCATATAGATAGTTATGGTTGAGGAGGCAAGGAGTAGGAGGCTGGAAGATGTAAATTTATAGTTGTCATTCTCATATTTAATGGTGCCATAGATAAAGGATACTCCTACCAGCACAAGGCTAGAGAATAAACCAACTCCATTATGGATAGCTGTGCTCGTAGTTGCGATAATTAGAGATATGAGAGGAGCTCTCATTATGAGATGAGCATAGGTCATGGCGATTACTAGAGCTACTGCTAAAGATCGGGGGATAGGATGTGTCATATCAAAAACTACGGGTACGGATGACAGCGTGAAAAGTAAGGCCAAACCGAGACTCTGCGATTTTACATTAAATCTCTTGGTCAATAAAATGAAAGTTAACAACAAAAACAGGTACATAATAGGCATCATAATATGATAAGCTATGAAAATAGGTATATCGAGAACAACGGAAATCATGCACACTAATAGATGCCAACCTATAGCATGTTGAACATGCGAGTCATATAGTGATAAGGGCAAATCCTCATTTAAAAATAACACGCTTGCCATGTAGTACTCAACCCAATCACCACTCTTAGGATACACAGGTAAAAAAACGTACGAAAAACTCTCAGACAATGAAACTACCATCATATAAAGTGTTAGAAATATTAAAAAGCTTTTCCGAGACACGTGCTGTAAAAATTTCTTATGAGTAATAATCGCCATAATGATTAAAATTGATATCAAAGAAACTCCATACATAGTCTTTGGAAGTATTTCCATTAAAGACAACACCGAAATCGTAGTTAGTAAAGAGGCCAAGAGGATTAGTCTCATCAATCTCTATCTATAGCTAAATCTAGAAAGTGAGGCCAAGTTTTTGGATAATCCTCCTTCGGTACCATGGCTATGCATTCAGCATCTTCACTGTGTCTAAATATCAGCTTTTCTACATAGCTTTCCAAGAGAAACTTTGCTTCTCTCTACTACCAAGAAACCCGAATAAGTACTTGAGTGCTCCTAACCTGAGGAAATGAACCCATGCGGTATAATCTCCAACGGTATACCCCTGACATTGGTTATCCTATCTTCCTTAATCGATTTTAGCGTAAAAACGAGTAGAATGCTGGGGAGGGGATTCTATTGGCGAATAGTTTTGGTAGCCTTTTGATCTGTACACCCATCCTCTTAAGTTTACTTAAATCCCCTGACGGTAGGGAGATAACGCTAGTTATGATCTTCACGTCTACTCTAAGTTTTGCTAGTGCTAGAGTTAGGACTACATTTAGGTGCTGAGATCGTGTTATCGAGTCTACGAGAGACTATGGGGATCCTTTTCATATCATGGGAGTTTATAAGGGTGGTTCAAGCTGTTAAACTCTCAAGTTCCATGACCCGCTTTCCAGCTTGTATAATGGCCGCTAAGCACTCCATTTAATCCTAGCCTCTGTAGAGCTCCTCCACATACCTTAAGGTTATGTCATCCCATGTTGGTATATCTGCTGGTTTCTCCCTGGGAGCTCTCTCTAGGAGCCTGTAGACTTCATCTGCTATCCTGTCTACGCTCCACCTTAGATCTATTGTTAGTGTGCGTGGTCTTCCTTCGAAGTTTAAGCCCCACGGCTTAGCTGTGATTACAGGGACTCCTATCGCGTTAGCTTCGTTAACGCTTTGTCCGTAGGCTTCTCTCTCGGAGAGGAGGCCGAAGAGTGTAGCGTGGGATAGGGTCTCTATGTACTCTTTGTAGGGTTTGAAGTCTTCTATCTCGAATGGAACCTCTAGCTCTTTCAGGAGTCTCTCTAGCCTACCCCTGTAAGGTCCCCTCCCGAATATCCTTAGTCTAAGGTTTAACCTGTGTTTCTCGTTGAGTTTCTTCACGATCCTCGCTAGTAGGTCTACGTTCTTGTACCTCTCAATCCTACCACTGTACATCACGTAGTCCTCGGGGCTCCAGGTGAAGCTTTTGACTAGCTCGTCAACACCATTCTCTATGACGATAGCATCGTAACCGAAATCCCTCTTAATAAGCTTAGCTTCAAATCTTGAAACAGAGTGGACAATACAGTCTCTCAGCAAGCCCCTCACATAAAGCCTCCAGGGGATCCAGAGTAGCCTCCTGAAGAGCGTATGCCCCGTACCATGATAGTGGGGGGTTACCACAACCCTAACACCCAGGCCTTTCACAACCCCTAGAGCGTACATGGAGATGATGCTGTGAACGCTGTGCACGTGGATCACATCAGCCCACCTCGCCAGCTCTAGGAGCACCCCCCTAAGCTCCCTCCTCAACCTCGGTACATGGTATGCATCACCTGGACTCCACGTAGGCCATCTTACAACCCTAACACACCCTACAACCTCCTCCCTCGGCCTCTCAACCTCAGGCTCCCCGGCTAGGACAGCCACATCGTGGCC
>Ga0079998_111726_pt1 | contig 16711 bp, 16 predicted proteins | sample PerSpoBPS_BMetaG_FD_69201 | JGI IMG/M metagenome (GOLD analysis project Ga0079998, IMG submission 69201) | Thermal spring microbial communities from Yellowstone National Park, Wyoming, USA - Perpetual Spouter B (PS_B) MetaG (SPADES assembly)... | ecosystem: Environmental > Aquatic > Thermal... | reverse complement strand
CTCCTCTGTTATCAAAGACTATTAGTTTAAACTCTTTTGATAGATCTTCTAATTGCATAATCCACATCCACATAGCATATCCGAGCCCTTCCACAAGTACTAGGGGTGATCCTTCACCCCTTACCTCGTAATAGATCCTTGCATCTCGGGATACAACATAGGGCATTAGCCCCACCTCACCACAGTTGCACCCCATATGAATCCTGTGCCTCCTGATGCTAGCACTACTATAGATCCCTCTTTTATAAGCCCCTTCTTAATACTTAGATCAAGGCCTATTACCATGTCACTGCTCTGCGTATGCCCATAATCCTCTAAATATAGCGCTCTACTAGGATCTAAACCTAGCTCTTTAATCAATTCATTATGGAAGCTTCTCTTCATATGATTTAGTATTAGCAAATCTATATCTTTTATATTGTATCCACTTCTTTCAACAGCCTCCCTTATCACCTTTACAAAGTTTTTCTTACTAGCTAAAGTAAGATCTTTTTTAAGAGTGTCCTTATCCATTAAGCTTTCAAAGAAAGGCCTTTTTAGAGTTTCTATCTCCTCTCCATCTCTAAATATTGCTGCTCCAAGGGATCTAACCACTAAGGCTCCCCAGAACCTTCCGTCGGTTATGAATGAGCTTTCGAGAACTACACTTCTGTTGTAATTTTTAGATACTATAATAGCTGATGCACCATCTGCGAAATCATAGACCCAGCTTGTGTTAGGATCTTTGTAATTAACGAGATAGGACTCCTTAGAGGATGCGACTAGGACTATGTTACTAGCAAGATCACTTATTCTCTTAGCTATAGCTAAGCCTACTGGATAACCTGCGCACATAGCGGTTATATCAAATGCAAATACATCGGTTAGTCCCAAAGCTTCCTGAATTCGTGTAGATATCATCCAAACTCCGTAATCTTTGAATTCGCTCCCTATATAGATGATTGCATTTATATCCTTAGGACCAATACCAGCGCTCCTTGAAGAGTCTAGTGCGTTATATACAGCCTTTATAGCCATCTCGGAGGGCATTTCATTCGGGCTACTAATTCTTTTTACTCTCCAACCCTGTTTTTTCTCAATAATTTCTACAGGGATCCCACTTATCTTTGATATATCATGACTCGTTACTAGATGATCAGGAAGATAAAGGCCATAGGAAACAATGCCTACCATAATTATCTCCAAATAGTGAGTCACCATTCAAGCTTATAAATTCATATCATGCTACAAAATAATAATATACTCTTAATAACATTATTTAAGACGTCAGGTTCATAAACGCTGATTCACTATATAAACTGAGAAGACTAGAGGGAAAATCAAATGTTTGAAAATCCTGAAAAGATAAGTTACTCAATAGATATCTTTGACACCATGGGAGATCTATACTCAGCTAGAACAGCAATTATCGAGTATGAAAGTGGCGAAAAATATAGCTATAATGATCTGATTCAGAGATCTTTAAGAGTTGCAAAATTTCTCTCCGAACTATCTATCAAGGCTGGTGATAGAATCGCGACTCTCCTAATGAACAGAATAGAATATATAGATCTATTTCTCGCTTCTCGAAGAATAGGGAGCATTTTAGTACCTATTAACTGGAGGCTAACACCTAGTGAGATAAAATCTATTATTAGGGATGTAGAGCCAAAGGTAATTGTGTATGAATCGATGTTTAGAGAGCTAGTCGAGAGATCTATTGAAGCAGGTTTCACATCAAAAATTATAAGAATAGTTACTGATTCAGAGCCTCAAGACCCAGAGTATCCTTATAATGATGCTCTGAGATCCCAAGGCATCAGGGATAGGCGCGATATAGAATTCGAGGAGCCAGCTATGATCCTTTTTACAGGCGGTACAACCGGGACGCCTAAGGGTGCCGTGATCTCATATAGGCAGATTTTTTACAACATAGTCTCGGAGATCCTTACCTGGAGGTTGAGGGAGGATCATAAAACAGTTGTGCTTCTTCCTTTATTTCACACAGGCGGGTGGAACCTGTTAACATTACCTCTTCTAGCCCGTGGAGGTCTTCTATACCTGGTGAAGAAATTCGATCCCAAGATCTTTTTAGAGATAGTTGAAACATCAAGGGGACCAATAGTGATATTCGCGGTTCCCACAATATATTATATGATAATGAAATCCGATAGATTCAAAGAAATTCGCTTTGATAACGTAGAGTGGATGCTCAGTGGCGGTGCGCCAATAGATAGGAAAATTATGGAGGAGTATTGGTCTAAGGGCGTAAGAATGGCGCAGGGCTATGGAATCACTGAGGGTGGGCCCAACAATTTGACAATGCCTATATATGATCTCTCTCTAGAAGATATCAAAGTTAGGTGGAAAAGCGTTGGCAAGCCGTTTGCATTTAATATAGTTAAAATCATGGATCATGATGGAAGGGAGTTAGGGCCTAACATGTACGGAGAGATCGTCATATGCGGTCCTCTCATATTCTCTGGATATTGGAAAAGAAGCGGCGAAACAGCTTCTGTATTAAGAGACGGATGTGTATATACAGGAGATATAGGTTTCTATGATGTAGAGGGCTACTTTTATGTAGTGGATAGGAAAAAAGATATTATAAAAAGTGGAGGCGAGCAAATTTATCCGAGGGAAATAGAGGAGCTTGTTCTACAACACCCCTCTGTGGAGGATTGTGCAGTTATAGGCGTTCCCGATGAAAAGTGGGGAGAGGTTCCTAAGCTTATTATAAAGCTGAAGCCTATGCATAAGATCTCTAAAGATGAGATTATAAAGTTTCTCACTGGCAAGCTTGCAAGATATAAGATCCCAAGGTACATAGCCATTGTAGACGAGATCCCTAAAAGCCCTGCTGGCAAGACTTTAAAGAGAATTCTAATGGAAAGACACGGAATGCCTGAAGATGAGCTCTAATTCCTAGATGATTCCTGCTCTCTTAGCTACTAAGATCTTCGCATCGAATACGGTTACTAAATCACCTGTTTGGTTCAGAACTTCATTCTTAGTAGTAACCAAAGCATATTCCCCTTTATCGATCTTTTCTATTACTGTCATCCGCACCTTTATAGTGCCTCCTATTCTAACGGGTTTTATGAATCTGAGCCTATCTATACCATATAGGGCTACCAAGCTACCCTCGAATATCCCTAGTCTCATCCAAAGCCCAGTTGCGATGGACACCACCAATAGTCCATGGGCTATTCTTCCTTTATACATTGTTCTAGATGCAATATTTCATCTGTGTGAAGGCTATAGAAATCCCCACTTACACCTGCAAAATTCATTATAACATTCTATAATAGTTCTACCGGGCGTTTCAAACACAGCATCGATCTGGAAGTCTTCGTAATAAAGTGGGTTAGGCATTACCTATCATCCCAGAGTATTTTTTCTTAAGATAGGAATAATCTACTTTTCCAACAGCTGTTTTCGGCACTTCTTCATCGATCCAAATGTATTTGGGGATCTTATAGCTAGCTATCTTATCCCTAAGATATGCCTTTATATCCTCTGGAGAAATCTGATAACCCATCTTAGGCTTTATAACTGCTGCTACAGCCTCACCCCACTTGGGATCTGGCACACCAAATACTGCTACCTCCTCAACACCTGGATGACCTCTTATAGCCTCCTCAACCTCAGAGGGATATACATTTTCTCCTCCAGTTTTTATCATAAACTTCTTCCTCTCTACAAAATAGAAATAGCCGTCCTCATCAACCATAAAAAGATCCCCTGTTCTAACCCACCCATCTGGGGTTATGGCTTCCATCGTCTCCAAAGGCCTTCTCCAATATCCCGAAAAGACTATTGGTCCTCTAACCTGGAGCTCCCCTATCTCGCCTGGCCTAGCTTCTGAACCGTCTTCCTTAACTACTCTGAGCTGTACAAACAATCCTGGCTTCCCAACACTCATAGGCTTGTCCCTCATGGTGTTCTCAGGTGTATATAGGAGATTCGGACCTGCTTCTGTTAATCCATAGCCCTGGAAATATCTAGCTCCCTTATCCCAGTATGTTTTGACTAGGCTGAGAGGACTCATGCCTCCACCGCTTTTGAAAAATCTAACGCTACCGAAACTGGCTTCTTTAAATCTAGGCGACCTTGCCATCATGTGGAACATTGTTGGTACCGCGATCACCACTGTACATCTCTCTCTATCAATTATCTCGACTGCCTCGTCAGGTTCAAACTTCTTGACTATAACGAGGGTTCCCCTCACCATATACAGAGGGATTGTTATTACATGCCAACCTCCAGTATGGAAGAAGGGAAAAAAGATAGGTGCTATATCATTTGAAGTGAGTCCCCAGGAGATCACTGTATTCATAGCATTCCATAGAACCTGGCGATACGGTATCATGGCCGCTTTGAGTCCTCCTGTAGTACCACCTGTGTAGAGGAGCATGCTTATATCCTCCTCGGAGAGGATCTCCTTTCGATATGTCTTTCTCAGCTCTACCTTGTGTAACCCCCTTAGCTCTTCTATATCCATTTTCACAGGCTTGTGAAGGCTTATCTCCAATGATCTTCTTAAGAGGTCTTCGAAATCCTTATGATAAAAGATCACTTTAGGCTCTATATCATCAATCATGAAAGCAAGCTCTTTTGTAGAGGCTCTCCAGCTTAACGGAGCTAGTAGAGCCCCTTTCTTAATCGTGGCCATGTAAATCGATAGATATTCCATGCTGTTATATGAAAGAACCGACACACGGTCCCCCCTGCCGACACCTAGCTCCTCTAATACAGAGGCAATATTGCTCGACGCTTTCTCGATATCTAGATAAGTGTATACCTCCCTAGACCCCCAGGAATAATCTATGACTGCTAGCTTGTTAGGATCTAATCTAGCGGCGTTTTCAGCCAGGTCTAGGGATAGACTCGATAAGCTCTTCAAATTTAGCCTATTCAATCGGTGATTCACCATTCAAAATTACTCTTCGGTAGAAATAAATCTTCCTATTCCAGAGAAATAATTAGTGGGAGTCTAGTAGATGTCTCGATATGGTAAAGACAATAGACAGAAGATCATAGAAGCATTTGCAAAATTGGCATTTAGGAAAAGCTTCCATGATATATCTTTGAGAGAAATTTCAGGACTAGCAGGGATTTCTACTACGCAATTCTACACATATTTTAAATCTAAAGATGATATGCTTAAATACTACGCGGAATATCTATTAAAACATGTTGAAAATATAGTCAGAGACTCGTTTAGACATCAGCTTGGTCTCTCCAGCAAAATCAGAGGTCTTATATACCTATTCTCAACACTTATGAACGATGAGAGGCTAGTTGCCTTTCATAGGGTGTTTAGAGAGTTTGAGTTTATTAGAGAAGATCTGGCTAGACTCTATTATGCTAACCTATTTAAAATGCTTAACAATATACTAAATGAGAATAGGATCCTCACCGGAACAATAAATCCATCGGTTGCTACACTTACGATTATAGGAAGTGCTGAATTTATATATCTCTTTCGACAGATATTCGATGTTCCAGGAAATATATTAATGGATATAGAGGTTGCTGGAGATCTGATACTAAAGGGACTGGGAGGGAATAAAACACCTCCTGCTATACATATAAAACCCTCCAAAGATCTTGTAAGTTTAGCTGAGGAGTACGAGATATATAGATCCGCTAATATTTCTGAGGATAAGTGGAATATATTATTAGCTACAATAAATACCATATCCGGCAAGTCTTTCAGAAATACGAAGATCTATGAGATCATGGAGAAAACAGGTTACTCTGTTGGCATGTTCTATAAGTTTTATAAGAGTAAGGAGGAACTATTAAGAGATCTAGTAATTCTTATCGGAAAAACCCTGAGAAGATATTTAACGCTATGCACATCGGAAGCAAGAGATCCTATAGACCTCGAAATAATGGGTACAGCATGTTTCCTAGGATTCGTAGAGAGGAATAGCAACATATATAGAATTGTTAGAGAATCTGAATATATAGAAATAGAGATAGCCAAAGCATACTATATCCCATTCCTTAAAGCATATGCTAAGAGAATAGATGAGGATATTAAAAAAGGGTTTATAAAGATATATGAGCCTGAAAGCTTAGCTATAACCCTAATGGGGATCAATCACATGGCGGGTGTTATGAACATGATTCTCGGAGAGCCGAGAGGCGAAGATATCCTAGCTAATCTCGCAAGCATCTACACCACAGGCCTGCTCAGAAAAAACATTTCTACTTAGTTAGTTATAGAGACCCCCTACAGCAAGCCCGTATATTCGAAAAGAGGTATAATTGTAGCTAAAATGCATTATATCCGTTGTTTTGGGCTTCATATAGGGTTTTTGTTGATCATTAATTATATTTTTAGCCTTTCTAGAGCCTAGATATATTAGTAGATCTAGATATTTTAACTCGATGAGATAACTGTGAAACCAGAGCCCCCTTTAGGATATCTATTACAGCTAAAAGCTTCACCATCTTAAGCAGAGAGGCGGCTGCCATCCTGTAAAATTCTATAACTGTATCTAGGAATACTATATTATAATTGCTATTGATCTTCAATCAATAAGGCTTCAAGATCAACGCTATACGAAAAATATATACATATACCCTGAAAAGAAGATCTATAGGTGTATTTATTAGAAGACTTTAGGAGAATGACATTAAGTTCCCATATGAAGAGAAAATTAGATCCCAGCTAAAGGCATCGAAGTAATAGATGTAGGTTTTGCCCTCTCGCTTCAAGAAAAATATAATATGATGCTTTGCCTAGTAGATCGATACACAGAAATCGATATATAGGGTTATAGTTATATTAATAATTAATAAATAATTAATATATTTTCTGCAATAATATCTGTTATAGAGGTGAGAACCGCTAGCATAACAAAACCTAACCATAGCTATGGTGATGACCCATCCGGCCCTAAAGGATCACATACTATAGAAAGCTCATCCGCAAATTTGGAATGGCTAGATATACGCGATGTATGTGCTAGATGCTTTCCCTAAGCTGTATTGAGTTTTATATGGGTTTATAAGGTTTAGCAACAAATTTCTCTATAGCCCTATGATGCAGGTAGAGGTGGAGACCCGAGTGGGTTTACATGAATAGCGAGAGATAAAGGAAAGCACAGAGTGCGGGGTACCCCACGGCTATGGGTCGAAGGTCTCTATGAAGGTGGAGCTGTGAGCAAGGGTCATTCCGAGTGGGTATGGCCAGTGATATGGATCTCGATGAAATGGGATCCTGAGGGCGGTGAAGCCAAGGGAAGAGGGCTTGGCAAATATCAAGCCCGATGAAACCTGAACCTCCATAGACCTATTCCTCTCAGGATATACTTTGGTTTATGTGTCTCACGGTATCATATATATCCCCGTAGAACTTCTTGGCGTCTCCTTCAGTCTTAGCGTCTCGCACATAGATGAATAGGGTGCTCATAGTTATAACTTATGTATAACCCGGCATGCTTGTTTTGGTGTGTACGGTGAAGATGATGGAATCTAGACTACCCCTATGATAATAGATCTCCGTCGAATAGCCCCATTACCAGGCTATCTCTGGTCTCATTGGCCTAGCTAATTGTCTCTGAGCCTGTAGAAGGCTCTAGAGAACACACCAGATTCCCAGGCTCTCCAGGCTCTCCCATGGCTTTTGAGGGCTATTATGTCTAGATCCTCTCTAGAAGCTCCAACCCCCTAGCATATAGATCAGCGATCTTGCCCATATGATAGCTTGTGAAGGGGTCTACCAGGCCGTCCACGAGCATTGAGTCATTTACACTAAGGGATCTATTGGTTAGGTGGGGAACCCCAACCTCTTGGTAGAGGGGATCAGATATGGGGAGCTACTCATGCTCTCCATACCGCCAGCTATAGCTACATCGACAACACCCTTCTCAATATACATGGACGCGTTGGCTATAGAAGCCATTCCCGAGGAGCACACCATGTCTATATTCATACAATCAATAGAGGGGGAAGACCGGCCATTAGAGATGCCTGTTTGGATGTGAGCATACTGCCTCCAGCCTTTATAACGTTGCCCATAACCACGAGACCTATATCCTTTACATCAACACCTCCCCTCTCTATAGCCTCTCTAATCGCTATAGCTCCCGGCTCGGAAACTCTGAGATCCCTGAGACTCTTGCCAAACTTGCCAATAGGGGTTCTAACTGCTGAGAGGATAACCACATCGTTGTATCTTAGGAGCAAAACGCCCCCATATATATAGTTGTTTGGGAAAATAATAACTAGAGAGCCGAAAACCCGAATCCTTTACAACTAAAAGCTCCTTATTACATCTTGATGGTGCTTAAGTTGTGGAAGGATTCATTAGAATTAAAACAGCAGAATCCAAAGAGGGCTCTACATACGCAAAAACCGCATCATAGCCATTAATGTGAATATCAACTTCTCGAGAAACGTAGCGAGAAAGCCGGGCTATGACGCGTCAATGAAAAAGGAAGATACCATCATTCAGCATCACGAGCAACAGCATGAAAAATTAACCCCAATGAGGGGCAATGACCAAGACACCACAGTGAAACCCCGCCACTAAGGGTGAGGGGGAGGTCATGTGATCACCTAGCATCTAGCCCCTGCAACGTGTATGTAGAACTCTTCAAGTATCTCTATCTTCTCCCCAAGTCTCCCAACAGATGAGGGTTATAGGAACACGTAGGCAACATCAAAGCCCTCCAGGCTCGTATCGAACATATCGTCCCACATAGACCTAGCTCTATCATCAGCATCCTTTAATTTAGCCATAGACATGCTCCAGAGAACCTTATATAAATCTATCTCGATACCCAAGCATATAGTCCCAGGATCGCGCTTCACAACTTCGAAGCAACCCTCCAAAGTCCGAGCCCAGCTCTATAACCTCTATAGAGCCCTTCCCAGCGCAGCAGATCATAAGAACTAGGCTGAAACCTCGAACACCTCCCTCTTGGGAGAGGGCCCATAGCATGCTCTCCAGATCATGGTTATCAGGGTGTAGAGGATAATATTGAGGATATTAGAAGAAGCATTAATGCGATATCCATCAAAGCCCCAGATGATATATCTCCATGGAATAAATAATTTGGAATAAATAATTAGCCATGTAGCAAGCCTATGAGCACTGTGGGATAGCTATAGATATTAGAAATCCTTTTCTATATAGTATATATATAAAGGCTAGGAAGCCCATCACAGTATTTATTTTGGGGAACTGCCAGTATATTCTCTCCACACTCTCTGGTTTGAATAGTAGATATAATGATATAGCTGGGTATAGAAGGGATGGCAATAGCAGTGGATCGTAAGTGATCGCTATTAAGCTAGCTAGTCCCCAGTTGATTGTGCAGAAGGCTAGAGATCCCCTGGCTCCTAGTAAGACTGCAGTTGTCCTCAGTCCAGCTTTCCTATCATACTCTATATCAGGTATTGCTGAGAAAGCATGCATGGCTGCCGTCCATAGTATAGAGGCTATTATTATAGAAGTCTCTGGCAAATAGCCTCTGTTCTGAGAATAGCCCATGATCATTGGCACCGCGTATAGGGAATTTGAGTAAGAGTCTAGAAAGGCTCTCGATTTAAGCCTTAGTGGCGGGGCGCTATATATAGTTGATAGAAGAAGAAATAGCATCATCAATAGCATTGGATAGCCCCGAAGGATAGCCAGGACTGGGATGGATATTACTAGGGATGCTATTACAACAGCCGCTAGTTTGGTAACCCCTATCTCTGTTGATAGAACCTCTCTAGATCCTTTCTTGGGGTTATAAACATCGGTGTCTAGATCAAATAGATCGTTGATCCCATATAGATAGAAATTAGCAGGGATCATGAAGTAAAGAAAAATCCCTATAAAGGCTGGGGATAGGAGATCACATATAGCTTCAGAAGATGCTATATATCCCAAAAGATATGGTCCAGCTGTATATAGCCAAAATCTTGGCCTGGATATCAATATGATCTCCCTCACACCCATGCTCTCACCATATTGGCTATCCCATATGATATGGATCTAATTGGCGAGGGCTTAACCCTAGACCTAGGCTGAAGAACTATGGATGGTCTTCTATAGATTATTCTAGCTGCCCACTTATATAGATCCGAGGCTGTCTTGATTGGGATAAGGTATTTTCTTGGCAGATACCTATAACCCTGCTCGGCATCGCTGATCATTGTATAGAACCTCCCCACCTCGAATCTGATCATCTCTCTAAACTCTGGAGTGTCGCAGAAGCATCTAACCCTGAACCTCTCTAGATCTTCTACTGGCATGTATATTCTCCCCAGCATTAGATCCTCTCCTATGTCTCTAACCATGTTGATGAACTGATAAGCTCTCCCAAGCTTCATAGCACTATCATAGGCCTCACTAGGTAGCTCCATTATCTTAGCCATGAAGATCCCTATTACCTCTGCGGATCCATATATGTATTCCAGGAGATCTCTAAATGTCATATATGATCTAATATATAGATCCATCTCCATAGACCTCATAAAAGCCTCTATATGCTCAAACCTAAAACCCTTCCTTCTAGAGAGCTCTGCAAACATATCTATATACCAAACCCCGGTCTGCTCCCCATCCATGGATCTCATGATAAGCTCCCATGCTCTGTAGAAGCCATCCACATCAGGGTTAGGCCTATCTACAAGATCATCAATTGTTCTCACAAAGGCGTATAGTATTGCAACATCATTTCTAACAGACTTTGGAAAAAGCTTGCTGGCATAGTAGAAGGTTCTGCTCGATTGCTTGAACACTCTATAAGCCTCACTATAGATCATCTTCTATTGCCCTCGCAACTATTTGTGAAGAGACAAGAACCATTGGCACGCCCACGCCGGGGTGAACATACTGGCCTACAAAGTAAAGGTTACTCACTTTCCTGCTCTTGATAGATGGTCTCCAATAGCCCGTCTGGTCTATAGTGTGTCTGAGCCCCAGGGCTGTGCCCATGAAGGCATTATATCTAGTCTCAAAGCTCTTGGGTGTGAAAATCAGCCTTATCCTGGGGGAGATCCTCTCACCCAGATCCTTGCTCAGCCTTCTCAGAACAAGCTCAAAAGCCTCTGCCCAGTTAGCCCTCAATCCAGGCGATACTGGGACTAGTACCATTATTCCAGGCTTGTCAGATCCATTGAGTGGGTATGGATTGTGCACATAGTATGAGGGGTTTCTAGGAAACGTCGGGTTGCTGAATATCTCGTCAAAGTGCTCTCTCCACGAATTGATTACCACTATATGGTGGGGCTCTCTGAGCTCTCTTTCCAAGCCTAGATAGGCTATGAAAGCTGAGGGCGCTAGCTTCCTATCGAGCCAGTAACCTTCTCTATAGCTTCTGTACCTTTCCTCAAGGAGATCTAGTTCTACATGGGCATAATCAGCATTAGCAACCACGATATCTGCCTCGTAATATCCGCAGAGGCTCTTAACACCTCTAGCACGTCCGCTTGATACATCTATCTTGGTTACCTCGCACCCAGTGATGATCCTCCCTCCTCTGTTGATTATATACTCCTCAAGAGATCCTGGTATATTCCTCATCCCCCCCTGGGGGTAGTATACACCATTACCGAACAGGGAGTGTGTCATTAGCAGAAGGTATAGAGCAGGCAGCTCCCAGGGAGGAGTGCCTAGGAAGAGCGAGTCATAGCCTAGGAGTATCTTTGTCTCCTCCCTTTTGAATAATCTATCAAGCATCCTCTGGGCTGGGAGCATATACCTATAGATCCTCAGTATATCTAGGGATAACATGTCCCAGGGTCTTGTGTATCGTCTATATAGAAGCTTTCTGGCAACAATATTATATATATCCCTAGATTTTCTCATAATTGAGGCCAGTTTCTCACTGGAGCCCGGCTCTATTTCTTCCATTTCCGCCTCTAGATTTTCGATCCTTGTGCTAACATCTATCGCCCTACCATATATCCTGATCCTGAACATGGGATCAAGCCTCTTAAGCCTTCTATAATACCTAGGCAACGTGCCTAGCTCGCTGAAGTACTTTCTATATATATCGTCCATCATATACCAAGTAGGCCCCATGTCAAAGCCATGCCCATCTATTTCTAGATAGGAAGCCCTACCTCCTATGCTGTTGTTTTTCTCAATAACAATAACATCATACCCCCTTCTCAGAAGAAGCGCTGCAATGGCCAACCCCCCAATACCGCCTCCAACAACAACTACTCTCTTCATAGACGCCCTGAGGTGTGGTTAGAGAGGTCAATTAAGCAGGCGCAAAAGGATCTTTTATACCTGGAAGTTCTTTCTGGCTAGGTATGGGCATGGTTTCTATATGTATTGTGATAAAAACTGGATCCTGAATTCCTAGCCGGAGAAAGTGTAGTGATCTTTTAACTTGGAGGGACTTGGGCTAGGAGGTGGACTCTCTATTCTATTTCTTTGAATCCATAGTCATATATGATCATTATATCGGCATCCCTATCTTGGCTAATAATATCAGATATAAATCTCTTGGCTTCGTAGCTATCCAGGAAGGCCGTCATGAAGAAAGCATATGGATCATCCCTTATATATAACAGTACCTCGTAGTCAATGCCCGCAGGTAGCAATAGCCTTTCAGCCCTTCTTGTGAATACAATGACTATCTTTATCCCAGCCTTATCGATATCGATCACTGGGATCACGCTTACTAAATTGTTCCTTCTAAGCCACTTGTAGATCTTAACAGCTGTTCTTCTATCCAGCCCCGAGATCTCGGCTATCCTTGAGAAGCTCGACCTAGGCTCCGATCTTATCGCTCTTATGAATCTCTCGACAGTAGGCGATCTTCTATAAAGCCTCTGGGGAGGTATGTAGGACATATAGTACCCCTTAGACATGCTACTTATACGATCGATATCCCTCCTGAGCCCTTCCATAGTGTTTGAATATATCTCGACAACCTCGATTCTTTCCAGGCATGATGCCCACGAGGAGACCCTGATCGTATCCACGACCTTGCTATCTATAGCTACGAATGCGTAGTAATAACCATAGAGGTTAGGAGATGTCCTTATGGAGAAGCTCCTTATTATACCTCTACTGATGAAAGATCTTATCTTATAGCTCACAAGCTGAGGCGATACTCCCGTGTATCTAGATATATCTCTCACAGAAGCCCTGCCGTTTTTCAATAGCCGTAATATGATCTTCTTGTCTATTTTTTCAATAGCCATACGCTATCTTTATTCTCACAAGGGTATTTAAACAGGTGGCCATAGAGTATCGAGGCTGTCTCCAGCTGTTTTTGGATATATCTCGTTTTCATTATAATATATCCATGGTAGACCATGTCACCTATTCTGAGACCTGGAGGAAGATCCTCGATCGGCTAGGAGACCTGACGATGAGGAGTATAGACTATTCCTCAAGATACTTATAAAAATCCTCTTGCCGTCACCTGAAACCAGAGCCTCGGCCCTCTCAGGCTTTCTAGGAAGCATAGGCATGTATATAACATAACCCTTACCACCTAGTGCGAGCCTTAGATAGGCATCCCATCTTCTCAAACCAATCCTCACAGCCCTCTCAATAGATATGGAGACGGCCTGCAATCTCCCACCCAATAGATATACTACAAGGGGGTATATAGAATTTGCAGACGTTATAAATAGAAAATCATCCCTATTGAGGGGATTAGCCTTTATATAACCTCTATATCTATAACTCAGACTTGATAGAGCAACAATATATTGCTCCAGAATAGCAATGGTGCTAAATAAATTTTATTATTATAATATGAAATAGATCCTGAAGTCTGGGCCTAGTATTAAGGTAATATTCAGATAGGCTTTAGAGATCTATAATGTAACTGAGAATCACGAGAATCTCTATAGGTTTTACCTATATCTCTTATGTATAACCCTACATTCTTCTATTGATAAATGCACTAATGTCCCTTCATATATCCTAGTGCTAGCTATACCTCTAAAGTATTAATAGCCTGAAATAGCAACCATATATTCATATAGATCTTTTTCTATTTTGCTTACCCTAACTATTTTTTCAACAATTTTTTCTTTCCCTATATTAACACTTGATGGCCAGAATGCTATATATACATCTTCACCCTTCTCTCCATTGCCTGCGCACTCTACTAGATCGCTACTCGCTAACTCTACTATGGTTTTATTATTAATACTATCCATTACTTTCCCACTTAATATATTATAGCCTATCAGCTTAGCTATTTCAGGCTTGTCTATTTTCTCATACAGCTCTTCAATTTTTCCAATGAAAACCATCCTTCCACTATGTAAAACACCAATCCTGTCTCCTATAAATAGAGCTTCCCGCACATCGTGAGTCACATAGATGGTTGTTATACTCAGCGACTTCAGCAGATCTCTTAACCACATTCTCGCCTCCTCCCTCAGAGCCGCGTCTAGGTTAGATAGAGGCTCATCGAATAACAGAAGCTTTGGCTCCAAGATAAGGGCTCTTGCAATAGCGACCCTTTGTTGCTGTCCTCCAGAAAGCTGCCATGGATACCTATCCAACAGATCCTCTATTTTTAGAGCCTTAGCTATTTTAAAAAACCCTTGCCTCGATTTCGCTTTTCGGAATCTTTCTTAGCTTAAGAGCAAATGCTATATTATCTCTAATTCTCATATGAGGCCATAGAGCCCAGGTTTGCGGCACGTATCCCATTTCTCTTTTCTCCGGTGGTGTATTTACATCTTTCTCTGAATCAAAGAGTATAGAGCCATTCATAACAATGGATCCTCTGTCAGGTTTCTCTATACCTCCGATGCACCTAAGAAGGGTTGTCTTGCCACTCCCACTAGGTCCTAATATGGCGAAAACCTCACCTTTTTCCAGATTAAAACTTACACCCTCCAATACCTGTGATCTGCCCAGTCTCTTTGACAGATCTTTTATTTCTATAAATGCCATATCATTCATCCCCCATATGGTTTCCATCCAAGCCTGAATATAGCTATAGCTAGAAGGGATGATATAGCTAGTGATATTGTTGAGAGTCCCGCTATAGTTCCTAGATCACCGCTACCGAGTAGAATTACTATAGATGAACCTATGACCTGGGTTCCACTTGTTGCTATGAATAATGGTATCGAGTGTTCTCTAATGCTGACTATAAAAACGAGAAGCCATGTTATTGGCAGAGAACGGCTTAGTAGAGGAGCAAGTATTCTGACCACTACCTGTGTAGGAGTCGCTCCATGGATCAGAGCTACATTCTCTAACTCCCTAGATATCTGAATAATGGAGCCCATTATAATCCTAACACCGAGAGCTGACCATATTGTTACATGGGCAAGGGCAAGACCCATATATGTGTACATTATAGTTCTAAGAGGAGTTAAGAGATATATCCAGAGAAATGCTAGACCTGCTACTAGACCGGGCATCGCTCTGGGCAAGCTAGCTGTTATATCAGCAACTGTTGATAAGAACCTATTGCTAGATCTAACTGCTGTAATCGATATCGAGAGATACAATATCACAGCCAATGTGGAAGCGATGAGACTTACTACAAGCGTATTTATAATTATACTTCTATAATATGTAGTATGTTTACATATGCATCAAAAGAAATCGAACCCATTCTAGAACCATATAGAGGAACTAGAGATCTCAGTACTATGCTTGATAGTGGGACTATAATTGTAAATACTATATATAGAAGCACTAATACAAGTAGAAAAACCCTGGCACCCATTGATGATTGCACAACATAAAACCCTCTTACCCTCTCACCTATTGTCACAAACCTTCTCGACTCCCTTAGCACTATATATCTCTGAACTATTAGAAGCGATACAGTTATATACAGCATTATAGATGCAACAACAGCCATCCTAGGATAGGGATTCGATACATATGCATTATATATAGAATATAGATATGTCGTTAGAACATCTTCTCCCCATGGAGCAAGTAAAACAAGCGGAATTCCGAACTGCTCTATACCTAGTATTATGAGCAGAACTGTTGAGAATATTATTGATGGCATTATAAGGGGTATCACGATCCTTAAAAGTAGAGCTTTAGATCCAGCACCATGGATCTTAGCAACCTCTTCTAATGAAGAATATTTAGAGCATTGCTGATGATATTATGGCATAAGCATGAGGCACATGAACAAAGCCTGTGATAATACCAACCACAACTATATCAAACCTACCTAGTATAGGTAAAAGCCCACTCGAACCGTAAGCGTAGTTCCATGCAAACCCCCATATTACTGGTGATATAAACATCGGTATAGTTATAAACGGCTCTAGAGATGGGTCTTCGAGATCGTATCTCTAAGCCTAACAGCCATGTCTGGGTAATCGGTTGTGATACCATCGATCCCCCTCGATGCCAATTCTCTAACCCATTTCTCCTCATTTACAGTCCAGGCAACCACCTTGATACCAAGTCTATGGGCTAGCTCGATAGATCTCGTAGTTGCCAGTGGATATCTTGGTAGGGCCATTTCAAAGCCCTCTCTCTTTGCATCGACTATCCTACCTGGTGGCTGCATATATATAATGCCCACTGGTATCGAGGGCAATGCCTTCTTAACCCTTCTAAGTTGCTCCTCGCTGAAGCTTATAATAGCCACCCAGTCCACGGCTCCAAGGGATTTTATGGTGTCTATCACATATACTTCATCTCCGGGCACCTTGATCTCTATTAAAACCCCTACCTTCTCGACACAGAGTCTGAGAACATCCTCTAGCCTTGGTATGGGCTCTCCTCTAATCCTTATGCTGGATATCTCTC
>Ga0079998_132547_pt1 | contig 17009 bp, 12 predicted proteins | sample PerSpoBPS_BMetaG_FD_69201 | JGI IMG/M metagenome (GOLD analysis project Ga0079998, IMG submission 69201) | Thermal spring microbial communities from Yellowstone National Park, Wyoming, USA - Perpetual Spouter B (PS_B) MetaG (SPADES assembly)... | ecosystem: Environmental > Aquatic > Thermal... | reverse complement strand
TGTATAGCCTTAGCTAACCTATCCCACCTGACTCTGTGTCAAGCATGAGGACTTTGCCTTCCTCCAGAGCGGTTGTTACAGCGGCCTGTAGCGCTAGGGTTGTCTTACCGGCCTTCTGGCTACCGTATATTAGTGCAAGACCTCTCCTGGGCCATCCGTAGATCAGCTGGTCTAATGCGGGTACTCCGGTGGTCCTGTAGTAGCGTTTAACAAGCTGTTCAGACATGCCTAAACCACCTAACGGATTTATTGTCCTGCACCGGCCCTCACCGCCTCAACAATCTTCAACGCCAACCCCTCCCCAATTGACGGTATTCTCGAAAGCCTGTCTATCCCTGCCTGAACTATATCCTCTGGTCTTCTGAAACCTGCGCTGTATAGGGCCCTAGCCCTAACCCTCCCAACACCCGGTATCCAGACAAGAGGTAGCAGCTCCTCCTTAACCCCGTGTTTTATCCTCTCGGAGAGCATTAAGTATAGTCTGCTTGCATCCCTTCTACCGACCATCTGGGCAAGCTCAGCCGCGGCCTGAGCGACCCATGAAGCAGACTCGGAGAGTACGTGTATGTCTCCCGGCGCGGCACCAAACCTATCGCATATACTTCCCTCACCCATCTCGTTAATCCAAGCCTTCAGGACGGTAGCTTTAGCGATCGCTTTGGTATCAAAATCCGCTGCGTCTGGGAACCAGTCTAATGCGGGCTGGAGATGTGGGAGGTCTTCTACGTCGGGTGTTGAGGATATCGTTAGCAGGGCTTGATCCTCCGCCTTCGGGCCCGCCTGCTCAATGCTGTCAAGCCTAGCTAGTATAATTCTAGCCGTCAGCGGGTCGATGTATAGCTGTGCAACCCTCCTGCCAAGCCTTGTGGCGGTATAAGAGCCGTCCTTACTTTTAATGAATTTTGAGGCCTCTAGGTATAGTAGTGCGCTGTGGGCTTTATCCAGTAGTGAGCGGCCCTCCTGCTTTATCGCCAATGTCTTTGATAGGAGGGTGTTGATGGTGTCTTTGTTGCCGTAGCCGCTAGCCACTAGGCCTAGCATATGGAATCGTAGAGAACCTTGGTCTTGAAGCCTGCTGGTGACGGGTTCAAGATCGCCCAAAACATACTTCTTCATGTATAGGTTTCTCTGCCTGCTGTTCTTCGCTATTATTACAGCCAAGCCCTCCTTATCGTATCCAGGTCTACCAGCCCTCCCACACAGCTGCTTATACTCCATCACAGACATCTCCTCCCCACCCCTCTTAACATCAGGTATTATGACGGCCCTTGCAGGAATGTTTACACCGGCGGCTAGCGTTGGCGTAGCTACTATCGCCTTTATATGCCCGTCCCTGAATCCCCTCTCAACAGCCCTCCTCTGGGTGTGGCTCAGCCCCGCATGGTGGAATGCCACACCGTTTCTAATGCACTGTGCGAGCCTGTGGCTGAAGTCGCTTCCGTCGAAGACCTCTTCGGAGATTCTCTTCAGGACCTCAAAATCCTTTGGAATTGTTTTCAAAAGGGGTGATAATGCTTGGGCTGTTGTCTCTGCTTGCCTCCTGCTTCCGGCGAAGACCATCGCCTGACCACCAACGGATAACGTGTTCATGACCATGTTCCCTACAGGGTCTCCTGATAGTCTTGGGATCCTCTCCTCGGAGCCGTCAGGATAGTATAGCGTGTCTCTGTCATGTTGTAGGATGGCCTCCTTTAGCGGTACAGGTCTCCAACTGCTTGTGACGGGCTCTGCTTCGGCGAATGAGGCAACCTCCTCTACGTTCTTTATCGTCGCGCTCAGTAGCAGGAGCTGGGCGTTTGGAAGCTCCTCCCTTAACCTAGCTATAACTATCTCAAGTGTTGGTCCTCTTCCACTGTATGATATTAGGTGTGCTTCGTCTACTACGACTAGTGTTACCCCTGATATCCATTCGGCTTTATGTCTTAGCATGCTGTCCATCTTCTCGTTAGTGGATACTATGATGTCGTATGCTTTCAGCCAGTCCTCTGGCTGGTCGTAGTCCCTGCTTACAGCTGCAACCCTACCGAACGGGGTGAACATCTCATCGAAGAAATCCCTCTTCTCAGAAGTAAGGGCCCTAAGAGGAGTAAGGTATACTGTCTTACCACGGTTCTGTAGATGCTTTGCGGCCGCAAGGGCTGCTAGGAGTGTTTTACCGCTGGCTGTAGGGGTTGCTACCAGTAAATTCCTACCCTCAAGCAATCCCTTCCTGACAGCCTCCTCCTGAGGTGGATAGAGCTCTGTAATTCCTTTGGCCGTTAGGGAGTTTACAAGCCAGCCCGGTATCCCCAGCTCCTCAACCTTCAAACAGCCCCAACCCTCTCAAGGATCAAAGGCCTCCTCCAACCGATCTCGGGTATCTCAGAGACCTCAACCAGTCTTTCAGACCCCTTATCAGCTATTGTTTTGAAGCCTGTTACTGTGGCGTATAGTCCGCCGTAAAGATCTCTAAAAACATTCAGAACCTCTCCGATATAGTATCCCCTACCGCCGACGTAGAGTCTTCCTTCAGAAGGCTTGCATGGGCCTACCTTGAAGACTTTTGCTTCAGGGTCTTTCCAGAAGATTACTATCTCCGCAGGCCCACCGCATGTATCGCAGTAGGTTTCTGACACCGTTGATGTGGTTAGATATCTCTCACATCTGGGGCAACGTAGGTACCAGAGACTACCAATCCTTCTCTTTAGATCTGGGTTTCCTCTGAAGTGTTTGGCTAGGTCGTATGCCTTCGTCTGGACATATATCCAGATATCGGATGATGTATCCACATAAGCCCTCTTGATAGTCTGTATGGGTGTTGAGAAGCTGTACTCAGGTATGTATCTAGCTATCCTCTCTCTAGTATCCTTTCTTGGTATGAAGACTGGGTAGCTACGCCTCCAAACCCAGTAGGAGAAGGGCCCCAGAATATAACATCCCATTCTAGCCAAAATAGACAACCTCCACAGAAAGTGAGTAATGGTGTTTAGGCATTGTCCTCACCTACTTCTCCGGGTATTTTCTCGAAGAATGCTGTAATTCTCTCGGTGAGGCTTATCAGCAGCTCAGCCGCATCCCTCATCCTCCTCACGTCTTGCTCCGTTAGGTTCGCTCCTTCTGCTACCTGCTTGGATAGCCTCTTCGCCTCTATGTTTGCTGCATAAAGCCTTCTGACCTCATCATCCTCCAGCTTAAGTATGCCCTTCTCGACGGCTTTTTCAGCAAGCTCGGGGAGATGTCCCTTAACTGTTCCGGTAGCTTCCTTTAAGGCCCTGACAGCAGCCTTATACGCTATCCCAACAGCCTGCAACACCTCACCCTTCAACAGGACCTCTCTAGCCCTTACCACAAGCCTCGACGGCTCAGACATATCAGGCTTTGAAGACTGCTGGAATACCTGTAGACCTGCCTGAACAGCAATAGTTGATACCCCTTGGGAATGCACCTTCTCCAAAGTATCTGATGTATGGGCCTTCTTTACCCTAGATTCCCAGTCCTTTATTGCCTGCTCTCCTAGGGTTGTTAGGCCTAGGACCCCGGCAGGGTCAACTAGTATGTATCCTTTTTCTAGGAGGTGTTTTAGGGCCTTGTCAGAGTTCTGTCCAGCTCCTGAGATAACTCTCTCTTGTGTTGGTGTTGCCAGTGATTTGACTGACCTTAATACTTTGTAGCATTTTTCCGCCATTTCTGCGAAGTCTGCGTAGAGTATTGTGTCTCTTAGTGGGGCTAGCATCTCTTCCCTCAGTAGTGTAGCCTCCCTCTCGGCCTCCTCCTCAAGCCTAGGTATGTCCGCATGCTCAACCTCTACCAGCCTGCCAGTGAAGAGATGTGGTTCTCCATCCCTGCTTACCCTTGTGAAGACGAATGCCTGTCCTATTGGTATTGCTGATGGGTTTATTTCAAGCCCGATCCTCTCAGATAGGGCCCTCTTCATGTGGGCTGGGCCTCTCGTAACTATGTATGTGTCTGCTATGTCTAGTAGCTCCGGTGCCAGCAGCCCTGTGCTTGCCACAATTATGAACCCTGAGGTTTTAAGCCTCTCAACCGCTTTTAACGTCCTAAGCCATACATGTCTTGCATCATATGGTAGTATGCTCTGTTCAGGTAGTCCCAGCTCTGCGCTGTCAAAGACTATAACGCATCCAGGGAATAGGTTTGGTGCCTCATACAGCAGGTACATTGTTGTGAATAGCTGTAGGCTCTGGCTTAGACGTGAGGTGTCTATCACAAGTATTCTCCATTCTCCTTTGAATAGTTTTGATGGATGTGGGTATTCCTCCCCGAAGTGGGTTGTAAGCATTCCTATAGCGTCTTTAAGCCTAGCGGAGCTTGTTGGGCCGTATTCGGCTACTATCTTGTCAACATCGTCGGGGCTAAGCCTGGCTCCTGCGAACTTCTGTAGGAACCTTACAACCATTCCTGCCTCAGCGGTGTCAAGGCCTGCTGCAACAACAAGAGGTACAGCTATGTTCTCAGCCCATAAACGTCTGGAGAAGCCATCTAAACCACTCTCAGGAGATACTATGTTGAAGCTCGTCATACCAAGCCTAACAAGCTTAACTCCCTCAACGTTAGGAGCAATGTATGGAGACCCTATAACGACAACCCTCATACCCTTTTCCGCAGCTTCCTTGACGAGCGTTCTTGAGGCGGGGATGGCGGCCTCACCCATAACCACAACACCCTCCCTAAAAGCCTCAGAAAGTATGCCGGCTTCTCTGCCGAATAAGCCGGGAGTAACAACGACAGGAATAGACCAGCCCTTAGGAGGCTTTGACTCTACCGTGGACTCCTGAGAGTACTGGGCAAAGATACGTGAACCTAGCTTCTTTGAAGAGATGGAAGCTTGAGTCAGCTTACTGAACCTACCAAGCCGGGACATCACTATAAGACCTAGTATGCCTCCTATGATGAAGGAGAGTCCAAGCCCGGCAGCTGGGCCAGAGTACCTGTAGGTCAGTAGAGAGATGAGTGCCGCTAGAAGCACTAGGATAGTAGGGACTATAATGCTTCTGAAAAGTCTGAGGAAGGAGTTCAGCCCGGAGAAGAGAAGCCAGCCGCCAGGAATGAACAAAGCCAAGGGTAGTAGGATGAGGAGCAGGAGTGTGAGGACGGCGAACTGTGCTAGGACTGGCTGTAGAAGTGTGAATAAGGTGCCGAAGCCTATGAAGAAAACTAGGTGTCTAAAACCTATACCCAACCCTCCTAGCCCTCCTTCTCCTTCTCCTACCTATGAATGCCAGCAGAAACGAGACGAATGTTGCAGCAGGCAGGGTGAAGACAATCTTAGACGGGTCTAAGACAGCTGTAAATACTGCTGTGAAAGCAATTATGTAGAAGACTGTTTTAGCCCCTACGAGACCCTTCGGCCTGTCGTCAATATTATGTGGGTTTGGATGCCTCAAGCTTAGGTTGTGGTGGTTGTTTGGTCTCCCTTCTCCACCGTCATAATAATGCATCGAGTGGTAGATGCCCTGTGACGATATGATGTCCTCGATGTAGTTGTCCTCCTCAGCCAGTACCCCTCACCTCCTTGACAAACTTGTAGGATTTGAGGAATAAACGGGCCCCACGTGTCGGCCTTATCTTACCGTCTTCATTTACTGCAAGCCCGCTCTTGAATAGCTCTTCGTCGAATTTTCCACTCCTAACACATGATATAAGCTTTCTAAGCAGCTCCATTGATATTGATGAAAGCACTTTCTTATCCTCCTCCCTTATGATCTCCCGTAGAGCCAGCTTCCTAGCCTCCTCGATGAGTTTATCAGACACCTCTCCCACATTCACATCCCCGCGTTTACCGTTCCCGTTTGGCTTGGTGTTTCCAGCCCCAGCCTGTCCATTGTTTTGGGCTGTGTTTGTTTCAACTGTTTCTTCTTGGACTGGTTTGATTAGCATTGGTGGTTTTTTGCATATATGGCAGTTGTGTATGTCTTTTATGACGGCGTTGCATCTGTAGCATAGTGTTGCAAGCTCGGTCCATGAATAGTTCTTACGCCTCTTACGTACCTCTATATCCAGAAGCCTCCTCTCCATCGAGAAGATGTATCCGTCTGTTACGGCCATTATTTCAGAGGTGTATCTGTATCCCTCAAGCCTCCTGGGGTTTACAAGCCTTATGTATGCATACCCCTTTCCAAGATGTGTAACTACCTCTGAAAGTACATCCCCACCAACCCTTACAATGTTTAGGTCTTCTGGGCTTGATGTCCTGAATACCACCCATTTGTCGCAGTTCTGCCTGATACCGTCTGCTATGTCGGAGAGCCTCTGGGTCACCAGTATTAGTGCAACTCCATAGCTCCTCCCAGCCCTAGCTATAGTCTCGAGTATGCTCTTGCTCTCCTCACCCCTCCTACCATGCCTATCCATAGGCCTAGTAACTAGGTATGCTTCGTCTACCACCAGCACTAGCGGTTTCTCTGTTAGGTAGGCTAGTGGTCCCCTGCTTGTTAGGTATATGCTGAGCTTACGCAGGATAAGCTCTAGGACTATGGCCCTAACCTTCTCACCTATACCCTCTAGGTTTAAGACTACTACTGGGAAGTTCTCCCTCCTATCCTTCACGGCCAGCTTAACTATCTCCGCCAGAGATGCACCGCCATCCTTCAGTACCGCACCTAGGTCCTGAAGCTTAACAGCTATGCTGAAGAGTGCGTCCCTCGTGGTTGGGCCGTACCTTATCCTGCCCTCTAGGGAGGCTTTCTCAAGCTCTTCGACTAGCCTTACAAGCCTGGTATATGTTAGCCTTTGGTTGCTGTGGGATATTTTGGCGTAGGCCTCCCTTATGAAGTGGGCCTGTCTGGAACCAACCTCCTCCACAACGGAGATCGAGGCCATGAGGCCCTCGACCATTTCGCTTTCGCTCTCCCTGTGCATTCGTGTGAATGGGTCTATCCCAGTCCTTGCAACGGGTATGACGTAGTTATTCCTATGCTTCTTCAGTATTGCCCTTGAGAGGTCTCCTTTAACATCTATTAGTATGACTGGATACATGCGTGCAAGCTCTGTTACCATGTGGTATATTGTTGTTGTCTTTCCCGTCCCTGAGCTTCCCGCTATGATCATGTGGGGGTTCAGGTCCCTATCCCCTATCCTAGGTCTGTAGTATACTGGGATGGGCTGTGGTACAGGCCTTATGTCATAATGCTTCTTAACATCAACATCCCTCAACCCCCTAACAGGCTTCTGAATAGTCCTGATCATCTCGACAGCGTAGCCCAGCAGAACCCCGTCACCCTTGATCTCAGGAAGGTCTGACCTAACCCTCCGCACCGTCCTCCCCTGCTCAACATATACGGCTATTAAGGAGGCGGCCGTCGTAACAAACGGTATATAGATGATGTTTCCTAGGACGATCTTGTAGGAGTTGTAGAACTCCCCATGGTAGAAGATAGCTATGAATACCATGTCTAGGGCTAGTGAGGCTATGAAATACCCGCCGCCCACCAACAAAGGATATAATCTAATTGGTGCTATGAGGCCGGACACTGGAGTGTTTTCGACGGGGGCGGCAAGCAGGGAAAGGATTATGGAGCCGAAGATCTTGCCTGCGAAGGCGGCGGCATAGCTCTGGCTTGGCAGCTTCTCGGGGGCGTTTCCGCTGCGAAGCCTCCTCAGCATAAGGAAGGGTAATGTGTAGCTGGCTGCTAGCAGTATGAGTCCTAGGTTTGTTATTCTTAGGTCTATTATCACCACATTCCCCTCCTGAATGAGTATACCATGGCTGAGAGCATTGCTGAGAAGCTGATCAGGGAAGCTAATGTCCACGGCCTGCTCTCCACCGTGAATACTCTCCGCACAATCTGTCCACCAGCATCCATCTCAACAACAAAAGTAGCCTTTGGGTATGTGAAGATGCGCCACGAAGCCTCAGCTACACCGTCCTTCCCTACGACTACCTCCTCAGAATCCTTCATCTCAACGTAGATTATCCTTAGCCTAGCACCTGATATTGGACGGCACCTATCCATATCCATAGCTACCGTCCCGTTTGGGAATGTCTTCCAGCACAGCCCACCGCTTCCCGCTAAATCCTCCACGACGAGAACCCTGAACCTGTAGGGCCAGAGGAAGTGTGCCTCTACGGTTTTATCATAGAAGATTAGGATGTTTGTTGGCTGTGTTTTGTCGCCAAGCCCGTCCGGTGAGTGTCCTAGCACCGTCAGGAACAGTAGCGGTAAAGCCGTTAAAGCTAGGCTATAGTGCCTCATAGTACATCTCCCTTCTACCTATTCTTTGCTTGACTAGGGCTTTCTTCTCCGGCTCTATCTTGAAGTATAGTGGTCTTGGGTCTATGCTCCACTTTATGAACGCCTCTCCTGTTGTAAAGCCTTCAAGCCTCCTCCTCTCGCTATCTGTTAGGTTGAGCAGCCTTTGGACGGTGTAGGTCTCGCTGGGGTTGCCGTAGCTGAAGACTATTGTCGTGGAGACTAGGGCGGCGATGGTTGGGACGCCGCGCTTTTTGGCTAGGTCGGCCTCCTGTAGAAGGTCGTCGAGCAGGTGTGAGACTATTATGTAGCTTGCTCCGAACTTCCTCTCCTCCCTCAGGTGCTGCCCAAGGGGTACCTCCTTTTCCCTACCGAGGACGAACTTGTGACCCTCATCTATTACGACGACAAGCCTGACCCCCTCCCGGGCTTCCAGGCTCAGCATGTAGCTGTGTATGTGTTCTAGGATGCTCCACGTTATCAGCCTCTGCATCTCCTCCCCCATCACAACCCTCCCACCTCCACCCTGCGTCTTGTATGAGACTATGACCACCCCGCCGTAGCTTAGGAGGTCTCTGAGGGTGATGTCCGTCCGGTCTAGTGCGAAGGCCCCCTTAGCGAACGGCCTAAGCCTCCGCTCGAGGTCTACGAATATGCTGACGGCTGTGTCTGACTCAGGGGTTCCACCCCTACTCCTGACCACCTCCTCAACCATCCGTCTCCTGTAAACGACGTAGCCGTAGAGCTCTTTTACAGTACATCTAGACGCCCTCTCATCAGTCCATGTAGATGGGTCGTCGTCAGATATCCCCCCAAGCCTAGTGAACATCGTCTTCAGCCCCTCATACAGTATCGTGGACTGAACAGGTGTAAGCGGGATTACGTTTGGGAGTACGCTGTCCACGAACCTGCTTATCCTCTGCTCCGGTGGAAGGCCTGATAGAAGTAGTGGGTTATACTTCTTCCTACACAGGTCTATAACCGTTACCTTTACACCCTGTTCCTCAAGCTCTCCAGCTTTTTCTGCATACTCTCCAGCAGGATCTATTATTATGAATGCTGGGGGCCTTCCTGTACCAGTATACGGTGTTAGGCTATCGGACCTGAATATAAGCGTCTTTACCAGCGTTGATTTCCCTGTTCCAGGGCTTCCCAGTACCAGCATGTGTGGGTTGTGGAGTTTGGCTGGGTTCCAGTAAACGGGCCGGCCGAACTCGTCCCTGCCAAGGTATACTCCATCCCTGAACATGAGCGGCCTCCTCCTGAAGGCTAGAGGGCTTATTGCTACGAAGTCCCTCGTCAAGGCCTTAACCATGGGTATCGGGTCTGGGTCCAGCATGGACCTCTTTGGGGGCGGTAGGTAGAGGAATCTATGGCAGAGAGCGGCTCCCCAGCCGTCTTTTACAGCCTTTGTGGAGAGGTTCATGCTGTCGAGTAGGCTTCGTGCCTCGTGTAGCTGTTTGTCCAGTGTGTCGATCTCCTTCTGGTCTACCTCCCCGTATGTGCGGGCCCTTACCTCCACGACCCCGCTTATCAGGTAGGGTCTCTCCCCATGCGTTATCCTGTCTGCTATGTTCATGCTCTTTCCCGCTTTAAGGTATCCTGATACTGCTCCGCCTACCTGGGCGTCCATGCCGTAGAGGTCGGCCCTAGCCATCGCCATCTTGACTGTGTCGCCGACAGGCTGGGGTATTATGTGTAGAGCTATCCTGAAGTCCTTGAGGGTGTAGATTAGGCTGTTGAATACCGCTAGGTACATTGGCAGACGCCTCTCCACATCCTCCTCCGTCAGCTCCCTGTTGCCGTTCCCATTTACGGAGACGTACTTCGAGACGATGTATGAGCCGTTCACCCTCTTCAGCAGTACCCCGCCGTCGAGGAGCTTGACCTCCCCATCGCCGAGCGACCAGTGTGTGTGGAGCTTCCCAGATCCGCAGAAAAGGCAGGAGGCTTTTGATGCCGCGGATAACAGCCTGAGACCGGTTAGAAGGCCTAAGACACCGCTTACGGCAACTACGGTGCTTATGGCTCCAAGCCCGACGCTGAGCGAGCTGAAGACGACTGTGGTGGTGGAGGCGGCCAGCAGGGCTATTGCATGGGTTTTTGAGGGTCTTACTGAGAAGGTGAATCCACGCAGGGGTTTAAAGCCCATGTAGCTTATGTCGTCTATCAGGAATATCCTCAACGACTCCATGTTTGTGGCTAGTGTGGCGGCTGCCGACTCGACGGAGCGAGCCGCTCCCTCCTCATCCCCCTCAACCACCTCTGAGTAGAGGATGATGTAGGCTTTTTCGCCGTAGGGTGACCTGTCTATAACAAGCTTCGCCTCAACATCACCAAGGCCCTCAACAGCCTTAACCATCCTGTCAAGTAGGAGCATCCTCTCATCCTCGGTGGTTGTTTCAAAGTTCCTCTCAACATCGGCCACCCTCAACACCTTGACAGCATAACCCCTCCTTCTCCCCCTATCCTCTAGGAGGAGTGTGAACTCGCCAGGCCTTAGTGGGCCGTTGATAAGCCTTGCAGATGTATTAACCCTAAGCGGATACGGCAGGTCTGGGGCGGCGGCGTGCCAGAACGCGGGAGCTGAAACCCCCGCCCGGAGGTAGGGTATGGCGGCTGGGTAGGCCCTTCTCGCGGCTAGAATGGAGAGGGCGAGTGAGGGCGTGAAGATGAGCATGTATGGTGTGTAGGGTGCGAGCTGTGGGCTGACGCTGAAAAGCGCAAGCAGGAGGATTATTAGCCCGCCTAGGAAGAGAGGCCCGATCCCAAGTATCTTGGCTAGAATACCAATAATCCATCACCTCCTAGCCTTAGCCACAGCGGCCACCACGAGCGTTGATGTGGCGACGGAAACTGCTCCAAGCAGGTTACCTGAGAGGGCGAGAGCTAGGCTGAAAACGCCGCCGAAAACCAAGTACGTCTTCAGCCTTGGGACGGTCGGAGACCTCCCCCTAGCCCTGACAGCAGCCGCCCTCTTAAGGAACCCAGTCGGCCTACCGTCCTCATCCACCAAGTAGGAGCCGTTCTCCCGCACCACATCGCTCCCGTCCCTCTTCCCCCTCTTCAGAGGCCTGAAGCCCCCTTCATCGCTCACCCTAAACCACCTCCACTAACCTTCCCGCTCATGTTTCCCAGCAACTCCATTCTGGTTGAGCCATGACGGAAGATCGATGTTATCGACTCCAGTCGAGTGTGTCACATCAGGCCTTAACCACTCAGGTGTCTGATCCTTTGTCTGAACCTGTGTAGCATGTTTATCTGAACCTGTGTACTCCTCTCTATACCATTCAAGTGTTGAGCCTAGGTCAGGCTGCGTATCGCTTGGTTTGACGGGATCAGGAGAGTAAACTGATACTGACTCTATCTTTTCAACTCTGAACACGTCGTTATCGATGCTCTGGAGCCATTCGATGAAGCCTGACAGCTCCTCCCTGTCATGTACGTAGTAATCGACGCTTTCAGTAACATCCCGTCTGTTGTCGACAGCTATCTTTGCGGATACTAGGAAGCCTTTCTCCTTAGTTTCTTGGGGTTCCGGCGGCCTGCCGTCATGCTTGAGCCATTCGGCTAGGCTGAAACCTGATGTGTCTGGGTTGGCATGGAGGGTCATGAAGTTCTCTAGGCTTTCCTCGAAGCGTTTTATGTCCGAGGGTGAGCCGTAGTGTTTAATCTCACTATATGTCTTCCCTACATCCGTTATGTCGCCTCCTAGGCTCTGGTCTTTTATGACTGGGTACTCTACTGGATGTAGGCCGGCTGAGCGTAGGCCGATCTCTGGGTTTGGTATGTAGGCTGGCTGAGGTACCTGTCTTACACCCTCCCCTGTGAAGGGTTGCTGTCCTGCGGCCGCTACCGCGAAGGCTGCAGGCGCCCTTACATGACCCTCCAGCCTGCTGCCTAGCTGTGTTAGGGTAGAGCCTATATCGGCATGGCCTGCGGAGCTCAGTCTGCTGCCCAATGCTTCAAGGGCTTTTCCTGCAGGCTTCTCTGCGTAGGCCCAGAAGAACGCCTTCCCCGCATCGCTGCGGGCGAAGCTGTCTACTAAGGCGGCCTTCTCCAGTCTGGAGGCTCTGTCCAGCATTGTCCGCATACCGCCAGCAAACTCCTCAGGTCTCATCTTCGCCATAGAAGACTGCTTCACGTATCTGACAAGCTCCTCAGCCCTAGCCGCAGCCTTCATCGTATGCAACCCTCTCGCAGTAGCTAGGTATGAGGTGTAGTTGGCTGCCAGCTTTTCGGCGAATTCATCGTCGAACACCCCACGCCTAACCGTATCCAGAACGTAGCCTCTTGTCATGGACCTGAGGAGGAGGCGTTCAGTGGCAGCAGCTATGCCGGCCCTGTCCTCAACCCTCTGAAGCCTCTCAAGCATCCATTCCTTGATGCGGCTGGTCTCCCCCAGCCTCACCCTCTCCCAGAGTTTTCTGTCATTCTTCCACTGCTCCAGCCCAGCCCTGTACATCCCGTCCTCCAACCTCCTCGCAAGAACCCTTCCCATGATGTTAGCCTTGGAGATCCTTTGTACGGCTGAGATGAAGCCTGAGAAGAACCTGATACCGTGACTGATGTTTCCTACCTTTGAGAATAGGTATCCCATCATGATGCTCTGGCCGCCTACTAGTGCTTGGAGGCTGTCTATGACGATTGATAGGAGGCCGAGCATGAAGCCTAACGCGAACGCCTGACCTACTAAGTCGGCTATCGGCTTGAGTACCCCTACCGAACCCTCCTCAGTCATCAGGACCGTCAGCGACGATATTCTAATTCCACTAGCCGAGTAATTGCCGTAGATGTATCTGGCTAGCATGGTTGCTAACGCCTTGGAGATCGGTATCTTCGTGTTGAGGATGGTTGCGGCCTCATCCCATCCCTCATTCCTATACTTGAGGAGTTCAGCGTTTATCCGCCTTGTCGCCTCATGGGCCGGGCCATCCCTGTAAAGCCCCTGCCTGAAGTTCCTGTAACTATCCCACTCATGCCTCATAGTGTTTATAGTAATTCCCATTATGCTGTCTGGGACATATGCTCCGTAGGCAAGCTCGTGTTGGTATCTTTCATCCTCGTCGAACTTGTCCCACTCTACTTTTGGGAGGTATGGTGTGCTTTCTGATGCTGTGAATCTTACCCTGAACTCGTAGCTTAGGCTGTTGGGGGTATCAGGGTATCCTTCATAGCTTGTCCTGTGTATTGTCTGGTTTGCTTTTACGAGTATCTTCTTCTCCTTTGTTGGTGCTGTGAGTGTTAGGGGCTGGTTTCTATCAACTGACTGTATGCTCTGCTCTAATGTGTATGGTCCGTATCCTTCTATGAGGCCGTTTGAATGTATCTCTGTGAAGGAGCTCTCCATTACCTCATGGCTCCAAGTAGGTGTGTTGCTTAACGGTGTGAATGTATAGCTCCATGATGGGGTTCCAGACCTGACAAAACACACTAATCCGGAGTTCAGGTCTTCATAGCATATCTCCTCATCTGGCATGTTTAGGTATACGAAGTATACGCTCTTGTTCCCCCCATAGTATGCCTTTGTATGGTACAGCCACCTCCAGCATGTTTCAACTGTTGATGAGTTACCGTCCAACTCACATGTATAGGTCTCATTAGTCCTCCACCTCAACTCCCTAACCTTGGGAAGATCTATTCTGTAGATGTCGAGTCTCTCTTTAGGTGTCCCCCAAGGCTGCTCAGTGAACCAGATGAAGGTACTGTTCCTATTTGCGCTCACCATCCACTGGCTAGTTTCATTGTATAGCTCGGTGGATCTCCAGAAACCCTCCCACCTATCCTTCCACACCTGATAGATATTGTTACATACTGGGCCTGTGTTAGGCTCTACACACGATCTATCCTGTGGGTCTGGCTGTTCAGGTATCTTGTTTGTTGTTATCTTCTTTGGTGATTTGTCGTGTAGTGTTATCCACATATTTAGGAACCATACATGTCTTGTGTATGTGTTGTTTGTTAGTGTTGTCCTATATCCTTCTTCGTAGGCGTTGTAGTATCCCCCTCCGCCTGTGTCCAGTATGGCCTTCTCAGGAGTCCTCAGTATATCCTCTAGAACCTTTATCACTTGGTCGCAGGTTAGGTTACCGTATTTCTGTAGCATTGAGCATAGCCTAGATCTGTCTATTTTGGGTGTGTTGAGTGGTTCTGCTATTAGTAGTGGGTACCAGAGTGTTTTGTTCTCCCGGTCATATACCGTGTATCTAACGCCTCCCGATAGTTCTGCGACCTCCTTGCCCGCTATACTTAGCTTCTGTATATCGGCTGTCTCCGCTATGCTCTTCTCAGCATAGCTTGGGGGTGGTGAGGCCGCTACTATCGCTACTGGGAGGATTAGGGTTAGTGCTGCTCCCAGAACCATCAAGGTCTTTCCGGCTGTTCTGGCGAACGGTATGGTGAGGAGTATGGTTCCTATAACGAACATTGCCGGGGCTGCGTACTCTGAGACCCCTACTAGGGAGACCACACCCTCCATGAAGAGGACTACTGCGCTGAGGAGCTTTGTCAGGAAGGCTATTAAGGCGAAGACGGCTGAGAATATGTAGCTGACTATAGCGGAGAGTATTATTCCTACTACATCTATCCATGCGGGGATGAGGCTTAACATCAGTATAGCTTGAACCGCTCCTAGCGCGATGGCTGCGTATGAGAGTGTTTGGAGCCATGCGTATGCCATGTCCCTTGAGGCTGCTGCGGAGGCTATGGCGTCGTCAAATGTGGCTGCTAGCGGGAAGCTGTAGGGAAAGCCTCCAAGATAGCTGTGGATAAGTGACTTTATCACGGCAAGGCTACCTACAACCGTGACCGCCGCAATCCCGCTCCACGAGTGCATCATTAAAGTCCATCCCCACCGCCTGAGCTGTGGGAGGGGTAGCCTGAAGAGCGCCAGTCCCGTCCCGTATACGAGGGCCGCGACCCCGAAGACCAGCTCTGTGGGTACCTCCATATCAATCACCCGAATCCTAGGCTTGCTGCAACACCGCCTATTCCCTTTGAGAGGGCTGCGGATGCCGCCATCAGTATACCCCATCCGGCTAGGCTGCCGAGGGCGAACCTCCACATCTTCATCAGCTCGTTGTCTGTTGGGTTGAAGAGCCAGCCGATGAGGTCGAAGACGCCCTTAAAAGTGCCTTCGCTGACTGGGTTGACAAGGTCTTCGATGCTGCATGTGATTCCCCTCTCGGCCTCGCATGCCATCTTCCCTATTGCTGGTATGTATGGTCCTGCGGAGGTGAAGACTAGTGCTGCTGCGATGAACCATGCACCTATCCCCTTCAACTTGCCGGCTGGGACGGCCATCAGAGCCACGCCTACGGGTGCTAGGACTACCGCCAGCGTACCGAAAACAGTCAGGAACGTCATTAGCGTGAAGGATGTTATCAGGGTAACTGAGAGGGCCAGCCCGGGGAAGGATGCGACGACGCTGAAGACGTTTGCGATGGCTGGTCCTACTATAGGTATGAGTGCAGAAGCCATACCCAGGCCTGTCATGACGATGAGCAGGCTGAAGGCCTTCATACCTAGGCCTAGGTAGAGTTCTGGGAGGCTCTCACACCCCCTAGCCTCGGCACCTATAGCAGACTGTACATTAGATACTATTGTGTTGAATGCGTTGGCGGTGCCGATGACTGCTACAAAAGCCGCCGAAACAAGTGAATAGCTTATCAACTGCCCGCCCCAAGAGCTTCCGCTACCCCCGGGAAGCGGTATCCTGTGTAGTGCTAGGCCTATCGCGTAGCCTAGCGAGGTCAGCGCCCAAGCTAGTGCCGCGTAATCGCCCAACCCAACATAGCTACAGGATATCATGCCTCACAACCTCAGTAGACAAAAAGAGGGGTTTGAGGGGCCCAACGTTAACACCCCATGCTACCTGGGTAGCTCCCACGGGCTGCTGACCGAGGGTACCTCCCCCTGTCCTGTAGCCGTCTTGGCGACCCATCCGGCGGATGCCACGAGGTAGAGGCCGAGCGTTACGAGCGCCCCCACTATGAGGGCGTTATCTATCAGCTGACCGGCAGCGTCCTTTGTCCTGTGGCTTCCCGTCGGCAGGAACTTGAGGGCTAAACCGCTCCCAAGCATCGCCAGCGAGACCACGAGTAGGAGGTCCTTGAAGCCAGTCACATAACCCGCTAGGGCGTTAGCCAGGTTTTGGACACCTCCCCCCTCAGCCGCCAAGGCGACACCCAGAAGCCGGGGTAGCTGGGCAGCCAGCACGGCGTATGCAAGTCCTCTCCAGTCCTTCGCCTTCATTGCTTCCTCGAATAGCTCTGTGAGAATTCATGTCTATAAGCCTGTGCAACGAGAATTCTCGTTGCAAAAGCTTATACATGATGCCGTGCAACGACGAACCATCGTTGCAAAATATTTCCGTTTAAGTTTTTGCAACGAAAATTGTTGCAAACATGTAGTACGTTTCGTTGCAAAATAATCCCATATAAATTTTTGCAACGATTTGCGTTGCATATTGAATTGCTTGTTGGTTTTTGCAACGACGATTCTCGTTGCACAGGCTTATAGGTAGGTGTTTTCACAGAATTATTTAGACAGCCCTTAACCGGCTCCTGAATAAGGTGTTGGGGGTTGTCTGGGAGGCTGAGCTTCGATGAGGGCGTGCCCACGCCCGAGGTCGGCTTTCCCAAGGTGGTGGGTTGGGCTGGGGGGCGGCCGGCAAGCTCCCCAGCAAAGCCGTCACATTCAGCCTCCCAGGGAAGCCGGCAAGGCATAGGTTCCGCGGCAGGCGGAGGGGTGCCCAGCCGGGATAGGTAGGGAGGTTGTGTAGGGACGGACACCTTCCCTAACCGCGGACAGGGCCCCCAT
>Ga0079998_108801_pt1 | contig 17064 bp, 17 predicted proteins | sample PerSpoBPS_BMetaG_FD_69201 | JGI IMG/M metagenome (GOLD analysis project Ga0079998, IMG submission 69201) | Thermal spring microbial communities from Yellowstone National Park, Wyoming, USA - Perpetual Spouter B (PS_B) MetaG (SPADES assembly)... | ecosystem: Environmental > Aquatic > Thermal... | reverse complement strand
CACAGGTAGACCTTGCTGCCCTTGCGCACCAAGCGTCCTTCGGGCGGGCTGACCGAGTAGACGACGCCTGGCGGGTACTGCTCACTGTAGCTTTCCAGCCGCACCTCTGGCTCCAAGCCCGCCTCACGCAGGATGCGGTTCACCTCCTCCAGCGGCTTGCCGACCACTTGGGGCACGGGGCGGTCTTCGGGCACAAAGCGCAGCGCCATCCACGCCGCGAAACCGATCACCAGCCCCACGACCACCAGCGCGCCCATCACGCTGTGTAGGTTTTCGCGCGAAAATATCACTTTGGGCAAGGCTTGCGCTGCGCAAATCGGGCAGATCAATCGGCGACCAGCCCAGCGACTTGCCGAAGCGCAGCGCGTCGCGCACCGCTTTCAGGTCGTTCAACAGGTGCAGCGCGCTGGCATAGCGTTGGCTGGGGTCTTTCTGCAGGCACTTGGCGACGATGCCCTCCACCGTGCGCGGGGTCGCAGGGTTGCGCTGGCGCAGCGACGGGATAGGGTCGTTCAGGTGCGCTTCGGCAGTCAGCACGGGCGTTTCGCCCACAAACGGCGGCGCGGCGGCGATCATCTCGAACAGGAGGACCCCGCAGGCATAGATATCGCCGGCGACGCTGGGCGCGCCCCCGCGAAACAGTTCGGGCGCGGTGTAGGCAGCCGCGCGCGCCTCGTGCGCCGCCGCCAGCCCCGGCTCGGCACGATAGACCTCGCGCATCCCTACCCCGTTCAGCCACACATGCCACTCGGAACCGACGATGATGTTCGAAGGGCGCAAGTCGCCGTGCGTCAGCCCCGCGCTGTGAATCGCCTGCAGACCCTCCACCACGCCGATCATAATCTCCACCGCAATCGGCACGGTGAACGGCGCGGTGCGGCGGATGCGCGTTGCTAAGTCCAGCCCGCGCACAAACTCTTCCACGAAAAACGGGGGCTGCGCTTCCAAGTCCACCTCGTACAGTTCGGGCAGGTTCGGGTGGCGCAGTCGCTTCCGTGCGTCCAGCGTCATCTGCAGCACGTCCAGCAGCGGGCGGTTCTGCGCATACGGCGCACGCAACGCCTTCAGCGTCACCACACGCGAACGGCTCAAATCGCGCGCGCGATACACATGAAACAGCAAACCCTCCGCCAGCTGCTCAATCAACTCATATCGCGCCGCCAGCACATTCCCTGTCATGACTGCCTTAAGATACCAGATTTGTGCTAGCAGATGTGCGTCAGGTGCCTATTGCTTACTCACACGGCAGTCCACCCGTACTGAGCCCTATTGAGAATCAGGACAAATTCCCCATCCCATCTTGACAAACCCGAAATCCTGTGCTACAATCGAGGGAGGGAACATATGCGCAAGCCGATTGTGCAGGTAGACACCTTACTGAAGGCAGACAAGGGGCGCGCAGCGGGACAGTTCGCTGTGCCCCCTATCCAGTACGACGGCGCGGGATACCCTTTCGCCGTCGATTCCTCAGGAGACAGAATAGCCATTTGCAACGACGCCAACCTGCTCCTGCTCGACTTGAAGCGACGCTCCAAACGCCTCCTCCGTGCGCCTTTGGGCGACCAGACAGAGTTCTGGGGCGTTGCCTTCGCTCCCCAGAACCACCTGTATGTGTTCCTGTCCGACTACACGGTAGCCTTGCTGAATCTGCAAGGGAACTTGCTCAAGCGTTTTGGAGGCGGGTTCGGCGAGCGAGCTGACCAGTTCGCAGGCGCGCCGCCCTATCGGCTGGCAGTGCGTCGCGACGGTTCGCTACTCATTCACGAAGACGAGCGACTGTATCTCTACTCTCCTGCAGGCGAGCCTTTGAGCCGACTGGACGGAATAGTCGGCTTTGCGGCAGATAAGCAAGGGCGTATCTGGTGTCAGGGTGACGCACCGCGTACTCCTTCGGAGGAAGTTCGACGCGTAGAGATGCCCGCCGCACTGGCGGAGGGAAGCTCTGCACCGAATGTGTCGTGGTATCTTTTCGGAGCGGATCGTTGGAACAGCTTCTTTTGGGCACGCGAATGGTATATTAAGGAAGCGCAAACACTTATCACCGAGGTAGCGCGCACACGAGCAGATGGCTCGCTGAGTTGGCGTGTACAGTTGAACGGACGAGGTGGTGTGCTACGGGATTTGATTCCAAAGTCGCAAGTGCAGTGGCTGACGGTGGACGAGGCAGGTCGGCTGTATGTCTTGGGCTGGACATTTCGTGGGATCAAGCGCGCTGTTGGACTCTACAGGGTCTCTGTCTCGACATAGGGAATGCCAAGTCGAGGTATCCTAAGAGAGACGCGCCGCGTACAGCAGTACTGCTCGCAAGTCGTCCATTTCAAGATCGGGGTAGTCCTGTAGAATCTCTTCGGGTGTCATGCCGCTTGCAAGCAGCTCCAGCAAGGTGGACACGGGGTAGCGCAAGCCACGAATAACGGGCTTGCCATGGCAGATGTTGGGGTCGCGGGTGATACGGCTCAACAGTTCGCGTTCGTTCATGTCTACAAGTATACCTTGCCCATTCCACTATGCCCACGCTTCATTCAGGTACACTGTTATACCAATCGCGTGTTGAGAGTCTATGGATTGCCCGCCCTCCTGCAGGTTCCCCCCCCGCTTCGCGAGGGTAAGGCGTGGCAGAAGGGCGCGCCCTGCAGAAGCCCCGCCCGCGCTACTGCCCTAACCCCCCGTTTCGCAAGGTCGGCAGCAGCGTCGGCAACTGGTGCGGGGCAAGCGGCGTCGCTTCGCTCGCGAAGCCGTCGGGCACGCCCAGCCCGCGCCGAATCGTCTCCCACCAGTCCCACTGCACGATGTGCGAGGCGTCGAAAATCATCACGCCGTGCGAGTTCAGCCGCGCCGCGCGAATCGCCCGCTCAAAACCCGCAGGGTCGCCCCGATAGTCCAGCGCGTAGATGCCCGAATAGACAAACAGGTCGCCGTTCGTCCACTCCATCACGCGGCGCGTCATGCCCTCCACCGTGCGGATTTCGTCGCCATCATACAGCGCCGCCTCGTTCATAAACGGAATGTTGTAGTAGACGCCCGGCATCAGGTAGTCCATGTCGTACAAGTAGGAGGTGAAGCGGTATTCGGGGCTGACGAACCCATAGGGGCGCGCCAGCGCGTCGCTGCCCCAGTTCACGCCCAGCTCGAAGTAAATCGGGTACCAGCTGCCGACATACGCGCCGATGGGCACCGGGCGAGTCGACTCTATCGTGCGCCGAATGTCGCGCAGCAGGTCGCGAATCACGCGGGCGCGGAACTCCGCCCACTCCGCAAAGCGCGGTCCGCGTTGATAGCCCTCGCGCGGCAGCGTCGGCGGGCGCACAATATCGTCGGGCCAGTTCGCCACGCGCCCATACTCCGCCTCGAACGCCGCGCGCGTGCGCTCCGAGAAATCGGTATACACATTCGCCCAGCGCATCCGATCCAGCACGAAGCCGTCAATCGGGTAGTTCTGCACAATCTCACGGATGATGCCCAGCAGTCGCTGGCGCACTTCGGGGTGCAGCGGGTTCACGAACACGGCGATGCCCTCCGTGTCCGATTCGGCAATCGGCTGCAGAATCGGCTGCGTCTGCAGGGTCAGCCCGACGCCCAGCGTACTCATCCGCTCCAGCCTCAGCGCGGCTTGCCCATCGGCGACGAGGATCCAGCCGTTTTCGGGGGGCGTCAGCGGGCGCGACACAAACTGCCCGTCAATCACCGCCTGCACGCGCAGGTCATCTGTCAGAATCGCATACGCCCAAGTGCGCCCTGCAGGGGGCGTCGGCGCGGGGTTGCGCCGATACGCGGCAATCCCGTCGGGCGGCGGGGTCGTGTCGAAGCGGTTCAGGTCGTAGCGCGACCCATCGGGCAACACCAGCGTGCGCCGACGCGAGTAGGCGACCATCTGCCAGTCGGGGTTCTCATACGCGGGACCCACACTGAACATCTTGTGCCCTTCCGACAGCACATTGATGTTCGCATGCACCTCCAGACCAACGGCGTGCGCCTCCTCCAGAAACACCTGCAGCACATCCAAGTCGGGGGGAACCTGCACCCCGCGCCATTCGGTCAGCTTCGGTGCAATCTGGCTGTTGTATAGCACATGCCCGCTGATGGGCTTGACATCCAGCACGATGCAGTTGACGCCCACCTCGCGGCACTTGCGCACGAACTGGCGGATTTGGGCGCGGTCAATTAGCCATGAGAGGTTCGCCGTCGCATCCACCCACATCACGCGCCCTTCCAGCCCCATGCGCCGTGTGAGTGCGACCGACGGCGGCAGCGTCTGGGGAAACGCGCTCGCTACTATGCCTGCCAGCCATACCCAACACCACACGCGCCACATCGGGGGGATAGAATACCCGATGGGGTACACTCTCTTTTGCTATGACCCAACGCGCACTGCCCGAGGCGACCCCGCGCAAGCTCCCGCGCTGGCGTGGGTTCAACCTGCTGAATAAGTTCGGACTGGAGTGGAGCAACAGACCGTTTGAAGAGAAAGACTTCGAGTGGATTGCCGAGCTGGGCTTCAACTTCGTGCGCCTGCCGCTGGACTACCGCATCTGGACAGAGAGCGACAACCCCTACCGCCTCAAGGAAGCCGAGCTGCGTGAGATCGATCGCGCCGTGCAGTTCGGCGAGAAGCACGGCATCCATGTGATGCTCAACTTCCATCGCGCGCCGGGCTACACGGTCGCCTCGCCGCCTGAGCCGCTGAACCTCTGGAAGGACGAAGAGGCGCAGCGGCTGTGCATCCACCACTGGACGCAGTTCGCCAAACGCTACAAGGGCAAGCCGAACCGCCAGCTGAGCTTCAACCTGTTCAACGAGCCTGCGAATGTGGACGCCGAGTCACACCGCAAGGTAGTCGAGCGCGTCGTGGGGGCAATCCGCGAGGTGGACGCCAATCGCCTGATTGTGTGCGACGGGCGCGACTGGGGCATGACGCCCAACGAAGACCTCATCCCGCTGCAGGTCGCGCAGGCGACGCGCGGCTACCAGCCCTTCCGACTAACCCACTACCGCGCGGAATGGGTACCAGGCGCTGATCAGATGGAGCCGCCGCGCGAGTACCCCCTGCGCGAGGGCGACACCGTGTGGGACAAGGCGCGCCTGTGGGAACGCTACTACGCCCCGTGGAAGACATTGGAAAGCAAGGGCGTCGGCGTCATGGTCGGCGAGTTCGGCGCGTACAAGCACACCCCACACGCCGTCGTGCTGGCGTGGATGCGCGACCTGCTGGCGCTGTGGAAGCAGGCGGGCTGGGGCTGGGCGCTGTGGAACTTCCGCGGACCGTTCGGCGTCCTCGACAGCGACCGCGCCGATGTGGAGTACCAAGCATGGCGCGGGCACAAGTTAGACCGCCAGATGCTGGAGCTGCTACAGGCGATGTAGCCGCTCAGCGTGGCTGATTGCGTTTCTGGGCGCGCATGTAGGCGTCCAGCAAAATAGCGGCGGCTACGGCGTCCACGACCGCCTCGCGCTTTTTGCGGGGCAGTTCGCCCTCGCGCAGGCGACGCTCCGCCTCCTGAGTGGTCAGTCGCTCGTCGTACAGCTCGACGGGAATGCCCAGCCGCTGGCGCAACTGCTCGGCGAACGCCTCCACCGCCTGCAGCTGTGCGCTTTGCGCGCCCCACAGCATGTACGGCGCGCCAATCACCACGCGCTCGATACGCTCCTGCTGCAACCATCGCACCACCTGCTCAATGTCGTTCGGCAGCACCGTCGCGGGGAAGGCGATGCCGACCTCTGTGTTCGCCACCGCGACTCCAATCCGCTGCGCGCCATAGTCCAGCGCGGCGATGCGCATTCATTCCTCCCAAGTCAGCACAATCTTGCCCGACTGCCCCGACGCCATTAGCTCGAAGGCGTGCTCATACTCGCACCAGGGCAGCACATGCGTGATGGCAGGGCGCACATCGAGCGTGCCCGACCCCAGCAGGTTCTGCATGACCTGCCAAGTGTGGAACAGCCGCCTGCCGATAATGGCGTGAATCGCCACACCCTTGAAAATCAGCGCGTTGAGATCGAGCGTCACCTGCTGGGCAAACAGCCCCAGCAGGCTCACCTCGCCACCTGGGCGGATGGTGCGGGTGATGAGGTTTATTGAGGCAGGGTGTCCCGACATCTCCAGCGCGACATCGACGCCCAGCCCATCGGTGGCGCGCCGAATGTAGCCCAGCACATCATCGGTCGTCGGGTTCAGCACGGCGTCCGCGCCCATGCGTCGGGCAAGCTCCGCGCGGTAGGGACGCACTTCTGTCGCAATCACGCGCGTTGCACCCAGCGCCTTCGCCACGCCGATGCTGAACAGCCCGATTGCGCCGCAGCCCGTAACCAGCACCGTCGCGCCGCGCACATCCGCCGCCGTCACCGCATGCACGGCGTTGCCCAGCGGCTCTTGCACCGTCGCCACTTCGGGCGGCAGGCTGGGGTCAGTCTTGCAGGCGTTCGCGGCGGGGATAGCGACATAGGGCGCAAAGCCGCCGTCCACATCCACACCCAGTATCCGCGTGTTCACGCATACATGCGCCTGCCCCAGTCGGCACGGCGTGCAGTACCCACACACAATATGGCTCTCCGCCGCCACGAAGTCCCCCACCTGCACATGCGAAACCTCGCTGCCGACTGCCTCCACATAGCCGCAAAACTCGTGCCCGACAATCACAGGGGGCTTCATCCGACTCTGCGCCCACGAATCCCACTGGTAGATGTGCAAATCCGTGCCACAGATCGAGGAGCGCACCACACGGATGAGAACCTCTTGCTCTCCGATTGTAGGTTCAGGAACCTCGCACACTGCCAGCCCCACATCGGACTGGGTTTTACAAATCGCCTTCATCGCAGGGAGATTATACCTGCGCGCCTCTATAACGCCCCACTGCCTCGCTGACAAAAACCAACTCAAGATGGTGAACCCCCATTCAGCCCCCAAGAAAAACCCGAATTTCCCCCCAAATTCCCCTGTCCCCCCTTGACAATCGCGAAATTCTGTGCTATAATGTAAACGCACCCCGCAAAGTTAGGGGGATATGCTAAACCGATGGAGGTCAGAACGATGCTGGGTCTGCGGAAGGGCTGGAGTCTGAAGCGAGTGCGCCGCACATTGGCGCAGGGCACTGTCGGAAAAGGAATCGCTATCATGCTGGGTATCGCGATGGTCGCGCCGTCGTTGGCTGCGCCATCTGCCGTCGCAAACGCCAACCCCACACGGGGGGGGGGGGGTAAATAGTGCTTTCAGTTTATTAGAACCTGCATTCACCGCTTCGGCAACTCTCGAAACCTTTGCTGCCTCGTTTGCGAGTGCTTTCGCTGCAATCCCCTGCCCACCTGATGTGCCGATTTTGACCCTGCCCAACGGCGACGCCGATCGCAACGGCGTCATCAACGACGCCGACTACGCGCTCGTGGAGAGCTATCTCGGCACAACGCATCCCAGCGCCGACCTCAACGGCGATGGTAAAGTGAGCGACGAAGATTTAGCCATCGTGAAAGCCAACAAGGGCTTGGAAAGCGACGCGCCATGGTCAGGCAACTTCCCCGAACCGTACGGCTGGTATCGGCTGCAGTTTGCGGTGCAGCTGGGCGACTATGCAGGCAACACCAACGGGTTGAGTGTGCAGGTGCGCTTGCAAGACAGCGTCACAGGTCAGACTTACGCTGTTTCACAGCCCTTCCTCGGTGGCGCGCTCGCGGTGCTGGATGTGAGCGTGCCGACGCCGAACCCGTATGTCGTGCAGGTGCAAGCCCCTGCAGGCGGCAGCTGGCTCACGATTACGCGCAAGGAAGTGCAGGCGAGTGCGCCTGTGCCCAACACCTTCGGCGCGCCCTTCCCGTGGCAGGGCAGCCTGCCTGTGCCCAACGGCGTGGTGAACATTTGGAACGGCAACCTACACTTGGGGCTGTCGCTGTTTGGCTGGGGCGGTCAAGCGGGCGTTGCGTTTGGGCTGTTTTACAACGCCCAGGACACGCGGCAAGGCGTGTTGGGCGTGGGCTGGCGGCACAGCTACGAGGCGTCGCTGGAGTTTGTGCCCGACCACAACCCGCCGTTGGTGATAGTCAACGAGCCTGATGGGCGACGGCTTGCCTTTGCGCAGCAGCCCGATGGGAGCTATGTGCCGATGCGGGGCGTCTACTCACAGCTGCGCCACAAAAACGGGCAGTACGAGTTGATCCGCCCCTCGCAAGTGCGCTGGGTGTTTGACAGCGCGGGGCGACTGATAGCGATTCGCGATCTGCACAATCAAGGGGTGTCGCTGACCTACGACGCGGCGGGGCGACTGGTGCAGATTACCGACAGCGTGGGGCGCAGCGCAACGCTGAGCTACTATCAGGAAACGGATGTGGCGCCGGGCACGAACTTTCCTGTGCCACCACAGTGGGTGGGCAAGCTCAAGAGCACACGCGATGCCATCGGGCGCGAGTGGCGGTTTGCGTATTATCCGCAGCCTGGATTGCCAACGATCGACGAGTACGCCCTTCTGGCGCAGGTAATCTTTCCTGATCTCGCGTTTGACGGCACGGTGGAAGCCCCTGGTAAGGGGTATCGGTTCGGCTATTCCGAGGGGAAGTTGAGCCTGTGGCAAGATCGGGAAGGCTACCGCACGAGCTATGGGTATCAGGGCGACCGCTGCGTTTCGTATCAGTATCTTGGACGCTCTGGCGGTGGCAATCAAATGATAGTGGCGTGTCCTGTGGTGACCTTAGACGAACGGAACATGCTGGGCGGCACAGGGCGCGTGTTCTGTCTCAGTCAGGGCGAGACGACAAAGGGCTGCTACCGCTACGACGCGCTGGGGCGGCTGGTGATGGTCTCAGACGCGCTGGGGCGCACGACGCAGATGGGCTGGAACGGGCTGTTTCAGCTTAGTTGGGTGCGGTCGCCTTCGGGCGCGGTCAGCTCATTCTGCTGGGACGAGCGGGGCAACCTGACCCGCACGGAAGACCCGCTGGGCAACTGGGTGGAACTGGAGTGGAACGCGCTCAATCGGCTGAGCAAAGTGCGCGACGCGCTCACGCCCGCAGGGAGGTACCGAATGATTTACGAGCATAACCCGACGGGCGACTTGGTGCAGGTGATGGCGTTGGCAGGCGAAGGCGCGAACGCTTTTTATGCGAACACGCTCTATGTGTGGGATGTGGCGCGTGGGTTGCTTATGGAGGCGTGGGACGCCGAGGGGCATCGAACACAGAAGCGCCTTTACGACAGTTGGGGCTACCTCCAGCAGGTGCAGGACGCTTTGGGGCGCGGCGGCGAGGTGCTGCAGCGCAACGCGCTGGGCTGGACAGAGCGCGTGCGGAATGCGCGCGGTGATGCGATAGAGTACCGCTACGACAGCTGGGGTCGGCTGCGTGAGAAAGTATTGCCCAATGGACGGGTGGTACGCTATCAGTACGACTTGGAAGGGCGCCTCTTGCGAATGACCGAGCCTGGACGGGAGACGGTGTGGACCTATCAGGATATCACAGGCTTTCTGCAGAGCGTTGCCACGCCCGAAGGTGTGGTGGAATACGAGTGGCAGCAGGGCTTGCTGCACAAGGTACGCATCACGCCTGCTGGCGGCACGACGCAGGAATGGCGATACAGGTACAACGACGCGGACGAGCTGGAGAAGGTGTACCGCAACAGCAGCAGCGACGCCGACCCGCCTGAGGTAGTCTATGTGCGGGATGGTTTTGGTCGGCTGCGTCAAGTGCGGTATGGCAACGGCACGGTAGTGGAATACACCTACGACGGCGCCGACCGCGTGCGACGGGAGGAGTACAAGGCGGGCAGCGTGGTCTATCGGCGGGTGGAGTATGTGCGGGATGGCTTGGGGCGCATTCAGCAGAAGCAGGAGACGGTCTGGTCAGGCGGCGCGCCACAGACAGCCACCACGACCTACACTTACGACCATCAGGGGCAGCTCATTCGGGAGGTGCGCACGGGCGCGAACCCCTACACGATTGCGTACACCTACGACTTGGTGGGCAACCGTTTGACACGCACGCGCATGGTGAACGGGCAGACCTTCACGGATGTGATGGCGTACAACGCGGCGAACCAGTTGGTGTCGTTGAATGGTCAGGCTTGGGAACATGACGCGGACGGGAATGTCGTGGTGCGTCGTGTGGGGAATGAGACTTGGTTGTTGGGCTATGACGCGGAAGGGCACTTGGTGAGCCTACAGAAACAAGGCGACAGTGTTGGCTGGGTGTACGAGTATGACGGTTTGGGTCGTCGTGTGCGTGCAGTGCGGGGCACTTTGGAGGTAGTGTACCTGTATTCAGGCGACACGCTGGTGGCGGAAGGCAGTCGGCAGCGTAGCAGTGAGCCGTTGCAGTGGGTATACTACGGCTACGGCAGCGCGATGTATCAGCAGGTTGCGAGCGGTCAGGCGGAATACAAGCACTGGAACCTGCGGGGCGACTTGGTAGCGACGAGTAGCTCGGCAGGAACCTACGCGCCCGCCCCGCTCACCGATGCGTTTGGCGACACGATTGCAGGCGCACGGCAGACCTATGACTGGAACGGCGCGTGGGGCTATCGGAACGAGGCGCTCACAGGCGGGCTGCAGAAGGTGGGCGTGCGCTGGTACGACCCGACAGTGGGCAGGTTCCTGCAGCAAGACCCGTGGCTGGGGTCTATCTACGCGCCGCTCACGCTGAATGCGTATGGGTACTGCGTGAATGACCCTCTGGGTTACTTCGACGCTTCAGGTTTAGTGCCTGAATGGATGGAAAAGGTAGGGATTGGGGGAGGCTTGGTTCTTGGGGCTCTTGCGGGGTTGGGTTTGGTGGTTACTGCTCCCGTATCAGCGCCGATTGCGGTTGGCGTAGTTGGAATATCCACCCTAGTAGGCGTAGTTGGCGGTTACATCTTCGGAGATGGGCTTGCCGATACTTTGCCTGAACCGCCTTCTGAAACTCCGCCGCCAACGGATAAAGAAAAGAGAGAGGCATGGAAACGAGCGCACTGTTATTATTATTCTCATCCAGATCGCCCACGACCGCCGAATTTTGAACGCAAGTACCCACCATATTACTTCACTGAGTACGAACCTAAACCTGAGCCTCGAATCCCTAATTTAAGGGGGTGGCATTAGATGGAAAACTGGTTGCTGTGGGTGTCCGTGCTCTTTGCACTGACGACTTATGTAGTTAATTGGCTTGCTTTGCGTCCGATGCGTTTATTCAGGGAGTTTCTACGACATCCAGAGAAGTTTTTCGGATCGGCAAGGGAAGTATGTCGCTTAACTGGCGTGTTTTTGTACTTTATCTCTGTGTGCGTTTACATCTGCTCAATAGCTTGTATAGCTATCGCAGAACCATATCTCGTGTTGATTCTGTTATTGTTCTCTGTGTTATCAGGGTTGATGGCTCCAATTGCAATGGTGTTATCCAACAATTTGAGAGCGTGAAGGCAATCAAACGGGACGAGAAATGTTGTTCGCGCGTGCGGTGCGCGGGAGTTTGGAGGTGGTGTACCTGTATTCAGGCGACACGCTGGTGGCGGAGGGCAGTCGGCAAAGTAGCAGCGACCCGTTGCAGTGGGTATACTACGGCTACGGTGGCGCGATGTATCAGCGAAATGGTGAATCGTTGCACTGGGATGTGTTAGGCAACCGTGTAGCCTCTTCGGACACGAACGGGCAAGTAGCTACTGCCGCGCTCTACGACGCCTTCGGCGATAGAGTAAACGGAATAGCGGACATCTACGATTGGAATGGAGTTTACCAACACCGTGCAGAACCACTCACAGGTGGATTAGTAGCGGTTGGTCAGCGGTGGTATGACCCCACAGTTGGGCGGTTTTTGCAGAGAGATCCGATGTATGCCTATCCTCTGTATGCGTACTGCTGGAACAATCCTGTGCAGTTAGTGGACATTCTTGGCTTGAAGCCTGGGGACAAGTACAAGTCACCTGATGCTGCTGCGAAAGCTGCTATTCGGTATATCTGGGAGCAATCGCAGCACGAGGGCGTTGAATATGGAGGGTGGATATACGGCAACGGAGATGGTACATATTCGTTCACTAAGCCTGTGCGAGGAACGCCTTATGAGGCTGATCCTGGAGATCAGGCTAAGGTTCTTCCCCCAGGAACATTTCCAGCGGGCGGATATCATACCCATGTACCAATACCTGGCGTCGAGCCTGAACTACTGGAAAACTTTAGCAATCGTGATAGAAATTGGGCAAGGGGAATGTGTATGCCATTATATCTCGGTACGCCTGGTGGTGTTATCAAAAAGCTTTGGTGGGATGAAGATGCCAAGAGGTTCGAGGAGCGATCAATCGGCAGAATATGATAGGAGGACTTCTATGGCGATTACTAAGATTGACGGGATACACCTGCGCTTGTACGAAGAGATACGCGCTCACTGCGAGCGGTTCTTTCGAAAAACGCTCCCTGTGTTCAAAGAAATTGAGCGGTTTCGGATGGAGGTGGAAGAAGAAGCCGACCGCTACCTGGTGTTCTTTTACGAGCAATCGGAGCCTCCAGACCCTTATCGTGAAAAGTGCGGAATAGGTATGATAGTCTTCAAAAAGGGCTACAAGGTTGTTGTCCTGCTTCCGAGCCAGCTGGATGCGTTGTACCGCTTGCGTCGTCAGAAGGGTGCGCCGCAAGATGGCGAGGGTGCTGATAAGAAGCCATAGGGTGTTTTTCTAATGAGTAGTGAATGCGTTCAACGGTTAGGCGACACGGTTGCAGGCGCGCGGCAGACCTACGACTGGAACGGCGCGTGGGGTTATCGCAACGAGGCGCTGACGGGCGGGCTGCAGAAAGTCGGCGTGCGCTGGTACGACCCGACGGTGGGCAGGTTTTTGCAGCAGGATCCGTGGTTGGGGTCTATCTATGCACCGTTGACGCTGAATGCGTATGGGTACTGCGTGAATAATCCCGTGAATGCGGTGGATCCGAGTGGGTGCTCCTTTATTGATGACTTGAGTAGGTTAGATAATCTCACAAAAGGGGTACGCCACCCTTTCCCTGGATCGGGTTTTTTGGGAGGAGTTGCATTCTATTGCGGTGCGGCAGGTGTTATTTGGAATGATATCCAAATAGCGAGCCAAGGCAAGCCACTTCCGCACCCAAATCCCTTAACCTCATTGGGAATGCTGGCTAGTGGTTTTGTGGGAGCTGGTATGGCTACGGCGGCGTTGATAGTAGGCTCGACATTGGGCACAATAACTACGGCTCCTGCCCTTATTGCAGTTGGAGGGATATTCTTAGGGGGCTATCTTGTTGCTCGCGGGGCTGCTGGTTTGATAGATTACTTTTGGTAAGACTATGGAGGGCAAAGACTTAATCGTGTACGAGACTGTTTGGCGAGCAATAGGTGTTTTTATTTTCATCTATTCGGGCGTGATGAACGCTCTGTTGTTAATCGTTTTCATAGCGAGTAATTTGTATGCTTTCAAAATGCCCTGGTTTATCATCAAAAGAAAGTACGGAAAATATCTGGTAAAGGTTGCGTTCTCGTCCATGATGGGTTTGTCGGTAGGTTTCATGATTTACTCAACCGCTGAGAAGTTGGCAAGCGCCTATAACAGCTGGATTCACTATGTAGTGATTGCTTTTTTGGCTTATATAGTCTATAGATATAGGCTTTTGCCATTTACCAATAGACCCGCTTAGCGGGCAATCTACTGACGAGAAATGTGTTCACTTAGGTATACTACGGCTACGGTGGCGCGATGTACCAGCAGATAGCCAGCACGGGTATGGAATACAAGCACTGGAACCTGCGGGGCGACTTGGCAGCGACCAGCAGCCCGACATGCGGGTACTCGCCTGCGCCACTCACGGATGCGTTCGGCGACACGATTGCAGGCGCGCGTCAGACCTACGACTGGAACGGCTTGTGGGGGTATCGCAACGAGGCGCTCACAGGCGGGTTGGTGAAGGTGGGAGTGCGCTGGTATGACCCGACGGTGGGCAGGTTTTTGCAGCAGAATCCGTGGTTGGGGTCTATCTATGCACCGTTGACGCTGAATGCGTATGGGTACTGCGTGAATGACCCCGTGAACGCGGTGGATCCGAGTGGCTTACAGAGAATTACACTTCCCCCTGGGGTCAACGACATTCCTGTGCCACCCGGAACGAAGATCCCTGGAATAGGAGACTTTCCTAACGGTGGCACGATACGCGTAACTGCGGATTGTTTTGTAACGATTGAGTTTATACCGTTTGCCCCCCAAGAACCCTCTCAACCACCACCGCCCCCAGACTATCCGTTCACGCCGCAACCAGGTTTTCCAGAACCTGGTACGCCAATTGTACCAGGACCAAACGGTAGTTGGACGCCTTGGAAAGGACCCGGGTACTATGGCGGTATCCGCCGTGATACTCCCATTTGGGTGTGAGGTGCGCAGTGTACGCTATGAGACTGACAATGGTCGGGGTGCTTGCATGGTTTACGCTGGTTGCAGTCAGCGCTCGCGAGTTGGTACCAATTTGGTTTCCTCCGCCAGAGGTGCATGTATCCCGCCCGCTGAATACACTAGAACGCCTTGTGCAGCAAGGCTCAAGAGACCCAGGTGTTTATTTTGAGTTGTCTATTTTGTATGCTCAAGCGGGACAGTGGAGGCAGGCTCGAGAAGCCTGCCTCCAATTAAGAGCGTTGGATGCTGATAATGTAAACAGTTATCAAGGAGAAGCATACGCATGGGTGCATCTGGGACATCCCCGTAAGGCGCTGGTTGTGATCGAGGAGGGTATCAAGCGAATACGAGACAAAGTGCATGTTGCTTGGTTGTACAGAACCAGAGGCGATGTGTTGCTTCACCTCTTTGAGAAGCAAAAGCAAGCACGCCTGCTGAGCCAAGCTGAACAGGCGTACCGCCAAGCCCTGAAATATGACAAACAGGTTTCACTAGCCTGGATTGGCTTGGCACGCATCAGCCTCTGGCGAAAACAGCACCAATTAGTTGACCGATTTGCTAAGAACTCGCTCCGTGTTGCTAAGACCGCAAGGGAACGGGCGCTTGGGTACTACTTCTTGGGAAAAGCAGCACAATTGAGAAAAGAAAATGATAAAGCCAAGGAACTTTTCAGTCGTGCACTTCGAGAGCACCCTAAGTCATTTCAGATTGCAGGGAGGTGACCTCTATGCAAACAACCGGCACATTTAGAGTGAGATGGTATACATTAGCTTTCGGCGCGGTAATGCTAGCAATTGGGGCTTGGGTGGGGTGCTTGACGAAACTGCGCTCCGAAGATACCCTTTTCGCGCGGCTTGTCTACCTCTCTTTCTGTGTTGACAGTTGTCAGCAGGTGGGGGATGCGTTAATCAAAAGCCTACGCGACAAGCGCTACCCACAGGCTCGGGAGATGTTCGATATTGGTTCACAGTCTTGCTATACAAGCAACGCACTAAAGGATTTGTGGGAATCCGTAGAGCGTGAGATTGGGATTATCCATAGTTGGAATGTGAGGCGAGTTGACTCAAGTCTCTCGCTTGAGCAATCCATCAATTGTATCATTATGTATGATGTCTTTGGGAACAAAGGGAATGGTTCTCTGAAGATACATTTGAAGGGTAGCTGCAACCGTCCATTAGTGATAAACATACGCTTTACTAATAGCAAGGGGGCTCTTGAGGACAATCGTCACCCAACCTTCGCCTCAACACGCACACCCCCACGAAAAACCTACCCCCTCAAGCCTTGATAAGGGGGAGAGGGTCGGTGTGAGGGGGGATTCGAGCCTGCGTATTTACGAACGCTGGTTGCAAGATTGGTATAACTTCGGTGGCATGCTGGTAGCGGAGGGTAGTCGGCAGAGTGGCAACGACCCGTTGCAGTGGGTATACTACGGGTACGGTGGTGCGATGTATCAGCAGGTCGCGAGTGGTCAGGCGGAATACAAGCATTGGAAACTGCGGGGCGACATGGCGGCGACCAGCAGCCCGACAGGCGCGTACTCGCCTGCGCCGCTCATCGATGCGTTTGGTGACTTGTTTGCAGGCGCGCGTCGGGCTTAGCGTCCGATAGCCCTTCGCGGGGAGTTAGCCCCGAATGCACTTGAGTTGCTCTTGCATCCGCTCGGCGAGTTGGCGCGCCTGTGCGTCATATGCTGCCTTGTCCTGCCATGTGTCGCGCGGGTGCAGCAGGTCGTTCGGCACATCAGGCACGGCATCGGGCACTTCCAGTCCGAAGATGGGGTCGGTGTGATACGAGACGCCCTCCAACGCGCCGTTCAGCGCAGCGCGGATCATCGCCCGCGTGTAGCGGATGGGGATGCGATGCCCGACGCCATACGCGCCGCCTGTCCAGCCCGTGTTGACCAGCCACGCCTGCGCCCGATGCTGCTGCAACTTCTCGGCGAGCATTTTGCCATAGCGCGTCGGGTGCATCGGCAAAAACGGCGCACCGAAACACGCGCTGAAGGTCGTCTGCGGGGTCGTAATCCCGCGCTCGGTGCCTGCCACCTTCGCCGTGTAGCCCAGTAAAAACATGTCCATCGCCTGCTCGACGCTCAGGCGGCTGATGGGAGGCAGCACGCCGAACGCATCCGCCGCGAGGAAGAAGATATGGCTCGGATGACCCCCGATGCTGGGCAGCACCGCGCCGTCGATATACTCCACGGGGTACGCCGCGCGCGTGTTCTCGGTGATCGAGGCGTCCGTGTAGTCAGGTTCGCGCGTGTCGGGACGCACCACCACATTCTCCACCACGCTGCCGAAGCGGATGGCGTTCCAGATTTGCGGCTCGTGTTCGCGCGAGAGGTTGATGCACTTGGCGTAGCAGCCGCCCTCGAAGTTGAACACGCCCGTGTCCGTCCAGCCGTGTTCGTCGTCGCCAATCAGACGGCGTTCGGAATCGGCAGACAGCGAGGTCTTGCCCGTGCCGCTCAGCCCGAAAAACAGCGCGACATCCCCCGCCGCGCCCACATTCGCCGAGCAGTGCATCGGAAACACCCCCTGCAACGGCAAAATAAAGTTCAGCACCGTGAAGATGGACTTCTTGATTTCACCCGCATAGCCCGTGCCTGCAATCAGCACGATGCGCCGCACAAAGTCCAGCGCGACGACCACCTCGCTGCGTGTACCGTCGATGGCGGGGTCGGTCTTGAAGTTCGGCGCGTGCAGCACCAGAAAATTCGGGCGGAAATC
>Ga0079998_105504_pt1 | contig 17069 bp, 15 predicted proteins | sample PerSpoBPS_BMetaG_FD_69201 | JGI IMG/M metagenome (GOLD analysis project Ga0079998, IMG submission 69201) | Thermal spring microbial communities from Yellowstone National Park, Wyoming, USA - Perpetual Spouter B (PS_B) MetaG (SPADES assembly)... | ecosystem: Environmental > Aquatic > Thermal... | reverse complement strand
TGCGTTTAAAGACTTTCTCAAACCCGACCGAGTTATCATTGGCACGCCTAATCCCATCGTCGCAGAAAAGCTCCGCCAGCTTTATCTGCCCTATACTCGCCAAGGCAATCCTATTTACCTCATGGACTGGGAAAGCGCCGAGCTAACCAAATATGCCTCTAATGCCTTCTTAGCCCTTCGGGTGAGCTTTATGAATGAGATCGCCCGCCTTGCTGAGAGAGTGGGCGCCAATATTGATATGGTTCGCCTCGGCATGGGGGCGGATAGCCGAATAGGTCGGCGCTATCTTTTTGCGGGGATTGGGTTTGGGGGCTCGTGCTTCCCAAAGGATACTCGGGCCTTAGCAGCGATAGCCCGACAGCATGGCCTTCAGCTTTCCCTGGTAGAAGCTACCATCGCTGTCAATCAAACCCAGCGGGCTTATTTCTTGGAAAAGGTGGAGGCGTATTATCGGGGGCAGCTGAGGGGGCGCACCCTGGCCGTTTGGGGCGTGGCCTTCAAAGCTGATACGGATGACATTCGGGAAGCCCCCGCCGTAGAAGTCATAGGCAAACTTCTTTCCGCCGGGGCGCAGCTGCGGGTCTTTGACCCAGCCGCTCTCCCAAACCTCCAAAAAGACCATCCCGATTGGCCCCTCTACTACGCTAAAAATCCCTACGAAGCCTTGGAAGGCGCCGAAGGCCTCCTCATCTTTACCGAATGGGGCGAATTTCGTCAGCCAGACTGGCAAAAAATGAAAAATCTCCTGCGACACCCCGTGATCTTTGATGGGCGCAACCTGTATGATCCCCAGATTTTAGCGCAGGAAGGCTTTGATTATCTTTCTATTGGGCGAGCGCCGGTGTATGCGTATTCTTCGGCCCTGGCCCGCTCCTGAAAAAGGCCGGGCTTTCCCTGAGGAAGCCCTCTTCTTCACTTTGGAGAAGGAGCCGTATCTGGATGGAGGGGAGCAGACGCTGCTGGTAGTGGATTGTTTTACGGAGGAGGGGTGGTTTGTAGCGGATTGGGAGGGGCGCTTATGGGCGCTACGGGAGCGATATCCAAAGATAAAGATAGTTTTACACGTTACGGCCCTGCCGCCTGCGCTTATTTTCCCGGATAGCTGGGGTTTGATGGGCTATTTAGTGCATGGTCCTACCTGGGAGCGTCTCCACGGGCTGCCTCTACCTGCCCCCCCCTCCGAAGCCCCTTATAAGCCCCAGAACGGCTGGCACCTCATCAGCCCTTCCTACCAGCCCCCCAAAACCGCCCTACAAACCCTCAACACCTTCCTAAAAACCCTCCAAACCTGGCGACGCACCCTGCCCAGCTACCAGCCCGAGAAAAGCAGCCTTTTTTATACCATCGCCGACCAAGTTTATACCCATTTTTCATTATCCGAACTGATGGCTTATGTGGCTTCTTTACGGCGCTAATGGAACGACAGGTCGGATTTTGCTCCGATTTTTGGCTGAGGAGGGGCAAAAGGGAGATATCCCTCCCTTAGTGATTGCGGGTCGGCGGGAGGAGGCTATTGCGGCGCTGGCTAAGGATTATGGCCTTCCATATCGGGCTTTTGACCTGGCCAAGGTCCAAACTCAGGATTTTTCGGGTATCCGGTTGGTGGTCAACTTTGCGGGTCCCTATGAGGATACGCAGGGGCCTTGGTTGGAGGCGTGTGTGGCTCATGGGCTGGATTACATGGATATTAGTGGGGAGTGGCGGAGTATTGGGGAGCTTTATGGGCGGGCGGCGCAGTATGAGGCCTTAGGGCGTGCCGTGATTGTGGCGGCGGGATTTGATACGGTGGCAGGGGAGGCGGCCCTCTGGACGTACCTACGGAAGTATCCCACAGCAAAACGTTTGCGGCTGGGTATTTATGCGGATGGGGGTTTCTCGGCGGGCACGGCGCGATCGGCTTTTCGGATGCTCCCGCATGGCTTTTGGGCTTATGAGGGTGGACGCTTCCTCCCCCTGAGAAAGCCTCGGGTTGTGTGTTTGCCCGATGGGCGGGAGCGGCTTTTTTGGCCAGCCACGCTGGCCGAGCTCAAAACTTTCCCCGCCTGGCAACCCATAGAGCGGTTAGAGACTTATGTGGCGGTGCCGCCGCGCTATGGCCGTTGGACACCTTTTCTGGAACGAGTTACAGCCATCGCCCCTGTGGCTCGGCTTTTAGATCGCATCCTGGTTTCGCAGCGGCTCCGCCTCGCCACCGAAATGGACCTGTCGGCACCCAGCTTCCTCTTTGTGGAAGCCGAAAACGGCGCAGAGCGGCTCTGGATGAAGACAGAGCAAGCTTACCTCTTTACAGCCCGGGCCGTATTGGAGACAGTGCGATTGTACTTTCAAAAGGGGGCTCAGCCCGGCGTGGCGAGCGCTTTTAGTCGGTACCCCGAAGCCCTATGGGAACGGCTTTCGCTGGAGGCGACCTATCAGCAGGTGTAGATGAAGCGGGACGAGGGGCCTTAGCAGGTCCCCTTTATGTAGCGGCGGTCATTTTGCCGGCGGGTTTTCGGCATCCCCTCCTGCGAGATAGCAAAACATTAAACCCCACCCAAAGGGAAGAAATAGCCCTCCTCCTTCAGGAGGCATCGGTGGCCTATGCGATCGTGGAAGTCCCTGTAGAAGTGATTGAGCGGCTGAATGTGTTGCGAGCGACCCTGTGGGGGATGGCGCAAGCCATAGAGCGATTGGCGGTGCGACCTGCTTTGGTGCGCATAGACGGCCCTTATGCACCCCCCCTAAGGGGATATCGCATAGAAACCCACATCAAAGGGGATGCCTTGTACCCAGAGATAGCTGCAGCGTCCATCTTAGCTAAGACAGCCCGGGATGCCCGCCTTCGGGAGCTCCACCAGCACTATCCGCATTACCACTGGGCCCAGAATAAAGGCTACCCCACCCCCCAGCATAAGGAAGCCATAAGAAGACACGGCCCCTCACCTCTCCATCGCCCTTCCTTTCTGCGAAAGCTGGGATTTTGAACCAGATAGTCCCTGCTAATACCAAGTTCTATGCAAAGAGGTTCTGAATGCGAGTTGGTGGTATTATGTGGGGCCGCCGCCAAAACCTCTCTCCTCATTCAGAAGGTTTTTGATTGCAAATGGTATCAGCCCCTGAGAATTGATTTGCGGACCCCTCGCCTATTGACCGATAAGGGCTCTATACGCTTCCGCCGATAGGAGTTGCTCGAGCTCCTCGGGCTTTTCTATACGGATTCGGATCATCCAGCCCTCTCCGTAGGGGTCTTGATTGACTTTTTCAGGGTGGTCCTGCAAAAGAGGGTTTTTCTCTAGGATGGTGGCAGAGACGGGAAGGTACAAGTCGGAAACAGTTTTGACGGCCTCCACTGAGCCAAAGACAGCTCCAGCACTCAAAGTTTGACCTACCGTGGGAATATCTACAAAGACAATATCCCCTAGCTCGTGCTGGGCAAAGTCCGTAATGCCTACTAAGGCCTCATCGTCGCCTAGGCGGCGCAGCCATTCGTGCTCTCGGGTATAGAGAAGGTCTTCGGGGAAATGCATAAGGCAAAGGTAGAGAGGAACATGCAACGCTATGAAGCATGCCCCCCAATATCGGTTCAGACTACTCCAACCGCCTGGTCCTTCTAGAAGAACCTAACTATTAGGTTTTTGCTCTTGCCTTTGGACTAAGGCACTGCGACGGTAACCATAGAGAAAGTATACCAGCAGGCCTATAACAGCCCATATGGCAAAGGCCCGAAGGTTCTCCTTGCGGGCCTGCGCAATGAGAAAAATATTGACCGCCACTCCACCCAGCGAAACTAAAGGCCACAAGGGCGCCTTGTATGGCCGCTCTAAATCAGGCCTCCGTAAGCGCAGAATAAACACCGATAACGACACCAGCGTAAAAGCTAAAAGCGTCCCCAAGCTAGTCAGCTCAGATACATTTGCAATGGGAACAAGCCCGGCTACCACAGACATAATAGCCCCCACCAAAAGCGTACTGCGAAAAGGCGTCTTATAAGCAGGGTGAATATAACCGAAGATACCCTTCGGCAAAAGTCCGTCCTTAGCCATGGCTAAGAAAACCCGGGTCTGCCCCAAAAGCATGACCATCATCACAGAAATAAGCCCCGCCGTCGCCGCAATAGTAATAATATAAGTAGCCCACCCCACGCCAGCCCCCGCAAACGCCGACGCCACCGGCGCCCGCTCATCCAACTCCTTGTAACTCACCATCCCCGTCAAAACCACCGACACCCCAATATATAACAGCGTCGTAATCAGCAAAGAAGCCACAATCGCAAAAGGAACATCCTTTCGGGGATTGACAGCTTCCCCCGCCTGCGTAGAAACGGCATCAAACCCAATATAAGCAAAAAATACAATAGTTGCCGCCGTGAAAATCCCAGGCCACCCATAACGGATGTTTCCGCTTTCGTCCCGGATAGGTTCCGGAATAAAAGGGTGCCAGTTATCGGGATTGATGAAGAAGGCACCCGCAATAATCACAAACAGTACGGCGCCGACTTTGAGGGCCACGATGAGGTTATTGGTGCTGGCGGTTTCCTTGATGCCTCGCAAGAGGATGCCCGTCACCACCCACGCAATCAAAAAGCCCGGGAGATTGAAGGCGGGAGCAGGGCCTTTATGGCCTAAGAGTTTGCCATAGGTGAAGGGATCAACCGTGAGATATTTAGGTATTTCAGCGCCGAAAAGGTGCAAAAGCTTCTCAAAATAGCCGCTCCAAGCTACCGCTACGGTCGTTGCTCCCATCATGTACTCTAAGATGAGGTTCCACCCGATAAACCACGCAATGAGCTCTCCTACGGTGGCATACGAGTAGGCATAGGCGGAACCTTCCACGGGCACGATACTGGCAAACTCCGCATAAGCCAGCGCAGCCAAAAGACAAGCAAAACCGGCTATCACAAACGAAAGGGCCAGGGCAGGGCCAGCATAGTTTTTAGCTGCTACGCCCGTTAGCGTAAATATACCTCCCCCGATAATCGCGCCAATACCCAGCGACACCAGAGCCCAACGGCCCAATGCCCGCCGAAGGCCACTATCTTGACTTTCTCTCTGATAGGCCTCAATCGCCTTCGTGCGAAAAAGGCTTTTCCAAAAGCTATTTTCAGCCATTATGCAAATGTAAGGGGGAGGGGGCTATGCTTGGGCCCATCGCATAGCTCGAGCGACGGCGGCTTTCCAGCGCTCTAAGCGATGGGTAGCTTGAGGTCGGGGCAAAAAACGACTTGCCTCAGCCAGGGCAGGAGCTGGAAGACCCGCCGCATGAGCCGCCAAGGAAGCCGCTCCCCATGCCGTCACCTCCGCATGCCCCGCCCGAACCACCTCCACACCCGCCACATCCGCCTGAAACTGCATCAAATAAGGATTTACACTCACACCTCCGTCCACTCGCAGCTCCGAAATAGAACCCATTAGCTCCAGCACCTCCGCACTCTGATACGCCATGGCTTCCAATGCCGCTAAAAGAAGGTCCTTAATTTCTGTGTCCCGAGTCAGACCAATGATGAGCCCCCGCGCATAAGGATCCCAATAGGGCGCCCCCAGCCCCGTAAAAGCCGGCACAAAAAATACCTCTCGCCCCGGCCCCTCAAGCGTATCCAGCTCAGCATAATCCCGAAGAAGACCTACCTTTTCCAGCCATTGAAGGGCAGCAGCCGCGCTAAATACTGCCCCCTCCCACGCATAAACTACTTCTCCCCGCCCCACTTGCCATGCTACCGTCAGTAGAAGCCCCTCCGGAGGCAAGATCGGCACCGCACCAACATTTTTTAGCAGGAAGCAGCCTGTGCCATAAGTGTTTTTAGCTTGGCCTGGATGGTGACAACCATGCCCATACAGCGCTGCCTGCTGATCCCCAATCACCCCCCATATTGGCATTTTGCCGCCCCATACGGTCGTCTCCCCATAATATGCCCCACTAGGATAAATGGCGGGAAGGCTCTCCTCCGAGACCCCAAAAAGACCTAAAAGCTCCCCATCCCAGCTGTGCGTATGCAGGTTGTAAAGGAGAGTTCGGGAGGCGTTAGATACATCGGTGGCATGCAGGCCACACAGCTTGTAGAGAAGCCAGCTATCTATGGTGCCAAAGGCGGCAGTAGGAGGGACACCGCCCTCCCTCAAAAGCCACTCTATTTTAGTGGCGGAGAAATAAGGGTCTATGACCAGGCCCGTTTTTTGACGAATGAGGGGTTCATGGGTTTTGAGAGCATTGCAGCGGTCAGCTGTGCGGCGGTCTTGCCATACAATAGCCCGATAAAGTGGTCGTCCCGTTCGCTTATCCCAAGCCACGATAGTCTCTCGCTGGTTCGTAATACCCACCGCACTTATCCGCTGCGGCGCCAACCCCGCCCCCCGAAGCGCCTCTTGAACCGCCTCATACTGTGCTTGCCAAATCTCTTCCGGCTCCTGCTCTACCCAGCCCGGCTGAGGATAATACAAATTGAATCCCCGTCGCCCTACCGATAAGATTTCCCCCCTTTCTGAAAAGACGATAGCTCGGGCCGAGCTGGTGCCTTCGTCTATAGCTAAGTAATAGTTCATACCACAGCCAGCCGTTTTTCCATCAGATAGCGAATGATTTGGTCGGGAGTGATTCCCTCGGCTTCTGCTTGGTAGGAGAGTACCATCCGATGTCGCAGCGTAGGAACCGCAACGGCCTGCACATCCTCCACATCAGGGGCATACTTACCCGAAAGTAGCGCGTGGGCCTTAGCCGCTAAAATCAAAAACTGCGCTCCCCGGGGCCCAATCCCCCAGCTCACATTCTCCCGGATGAAGGAGTCGTCGGTACTCTCCTGCGGGCGGGTGCGGCGCACCAGCTCTACGGCGTAGCGAATGACATTATCCGCTACTGGCATCTGCCGCACAAACCGCTGATAGGTTAGTATCTCCTCCGCAGAGAGGAGCGGCTCCACCTGTGGATTCCAAGGCGCTGTCGTGCGACGGACAATCTCTATCTCCTCTTCATACTTAGGGTAGGAGACGAAGATGGCAAACATAAAGCGATCTAACTGGGCTTCGGGAAGGGGGTAAGTGCCCTCTTGCTCAATGGGATTCTGCGTAGCTAATACGAAGAAGGGCTTAGGCAGGGGATGGGTTTGCCCCGCTACCGATACCGCCCGCTCCTGCATGGCTTCCAGAAGAGCGGACTGCGTCTTGGGAGAAGCCCGATTGATCTCGTCAGCTAAGATAATGTGCGCAAAAATCGGCCCCGGACTAAATCGGAAATAGCGCTGTCCTGTCTCAGGGTCTATCTGCAAAAGCTCTGTACCCAAAATATCCGCCGGCATCAGGTCAGGAGTAAACTGTATCCGATGGAACGATAGCCCCATAGCCCCAGCGAGGGAGCTGACCATGAGGGTTTTGGCCACACCCGGCGGCCCAATGAGCAAAGCATGCCCCCCAGCAAATAAACTCAGCGTCAGAAAGTGCAGCGGCTCCTCTTGCCCTACAATCACAGGCGAGAGACTCTTGCGCAGCTCCTGATAAACTTTTCGCAGGCGCTCGGCACCTGCACGTACCTCCTCTATGGACACCCTACAAAGGTATGCGGCAAACCGCCCAAAAGATACATCTCAATAGCAAAACAGGAGCTTCTCACCCCCCTCTTTTCCGCATGCTTGGAACTCAGAATAGCCCACTGCTACCCCTACTCGTCGCAATGAACATGCCCCTAACCTATTGGGTTTCTTACCTTTGCCCCATGCCAAAGGTGATGGTAGTGGGGGCCGGCGCTGTCGGCGCCGTTACAGTCTGCAAGCTCGCTCGGCGCCCAGACCTCTTCCCTGAAATCGTCGTCGCCAGCCGAAACATCACTAAATGCCAAAAACTCGCTGAAAAGTATCCTCAGGCCCGCATCATTCCCGAAGCCTTAGACGCTGACGATGTGCAGGCCACCGTCGCCCTACTCAAAAAACACAAGCCTGCCCTCCTTCTCAACCTCGCCCTCCCCTATCAAGACCTGGCCCTTATGGAGGCTTGCTTGCAAGCCGGCGTAGATTACTTAGACACTGCTTCTTACGAACCCCCCGACAACCCTGTCTATGATTATAATCACCAGTGGAACTACCACGAGCCCTTTGAAAAGGCGGGCATCATGGCTGTATTAGGTATTGGCTTTGACCCCGGCGTCACCAACGCCTTTGTCGCGTACGCTGCTAAACACTACTTTGACGAAATCCACTACTTAGACATTGTAGACTGCAATGCAGGCCAACATGGCCGCCCCTTCGCCACTAACTTCAATCTGGAAGTTAACCTCCGCGAAATCACGCAACCCGGCCGCTACTACGAAAACGGCAAGCTGGTAGAAGTTCCCCCCTTCTCCGTTTCACAAGATGTGAAGTTCCCCGAAATCGGCGTCCGGAAGGCCTATCTGATCTTTCACGAAGAGTTGGAGTCTTTAGTGAGGTATTTTCCAACGCTGAAGCGAGCTCGGTTTTGGATGACTTTTACGGATAGTTATCTTATGCACTTGCGAGCCTTTATGAATGCAGGCCTGACGAGGATAGACCCGATTGATTATGAGGGGCATCCGGTCGTGCCGATTAAGTTTTTACAGAAACTTTTGCCGGACCCAGCCACATTGGCGCCGGATTATAAGGGGTGGGTGTCCATTGGCGTTCAGCTGCGGGGTGTGTATCAAGGCAAGCCGCGCACCCTGTATATCTACACAAACATTCGTCATGAGTGGGCGTATGCCGACTGTGGCTCCCAGGCAATAGCCTATACGGCAGGGGTTCCGGCTGCGGTAGCCGCCGAGCTGATGGTGACGGGTGTCTGGAAAAAGCCCGGGGTCTGGAATGTGGAACAGTTAGATCCTGACCCGCTTTTGGAACGGTTGCCTGCGGCTGGCCTGCCTTGGAAAGTTGTAGTGGATTATCCGCTGGACTTTATTGATGTTCCTGAATGACCCGCCTCAGCGTCAATGTTAACAAAGTAGCCCTCTTACGCAATAGCCGCGGAGGTAACATTCCTGATGTTGTAGCCTTTGCGCGTACCTGCGAGCAGCTGGGCGCTGATGGAATCACGGTGCATCCTCGGCCTGATGGTCGGCATATTCGGATTGCGGATGTATATGCGCTGCGGGATGCTTTGGGCGTGGAGCTAAATGTGGAGGGTTATCCCAGCCCGGCCTTCTTAGAGCTAGTGGAGAGGGTTCGGCCGGCGCAAGTCACCCTTGTGCCAGACCCGCCAAACGCCCTCACCTCGGATCACGGATGGGATATTCCGACACATCAGGCCTTTCTTAGAGAAGTAATAGAGCGGCTCAAAGCCATTCCTACCCGGGTAAGCATTTTTATTGATCCCATTCCCACCCAGGTAGAGGCCGCTAAAGAGGTAGGCGCCGATGCCGTAGAACTTTACACAGGACCTTATGCGAAAAACTACCTTATAAGCCCCGAGCAAGCCATTCGGCCCTACGAGGCGGCGGCCCAGAAAGCCGCCGAGATAGGCCTGCGCCTCCATGCTGGCCACGACCTCAACTTAGAAAACCTTCGTTTCCTTCGTCAGCACCTTCCTAACCTCGCCGAAGTCTCCATAGGTCACGCCCTCATCGCCGACGCTCTCTACCTTGGCATTGCGGAGACGTTGCGCCGCTACCGCCAAGCTCTTACCCCATGAGGGTCAGTACCCTCATCCGCTGGTTCTGGCGCCTGGCCCTCACAGGACTCTCTCTCTATGGGATTCTTACCCTGTGGCCGCCCACCTACTGGCCCTGGCAGTGGATGGACTTTTTCCAAAAGGCCGAAACCCCTTGCACACCCGATACCAACATCGTCATTGTAGATGTGGGACAACTTTCCCGCCAGCAAATAGCCCTACTCCTCCAAAGGATCGCCGCCCAAAAGCCCCGCGTTATTGCCATGGATGTGTACTTTTCGCACCGTCAAGATTCCATCCAAGATAGCCTCCTCCGAGAAACCCTCTGCCAAGTCGCTGCCCTCATACCGCTCTATCTTCCTACGGATATGGGGGATGCCGCTAACCCCCAAAATCAATCCCCTCAATCTGTCAGTGATACCTTCTTTACCAGCTGCCCCCGAAAAGCCTTCGCCAATCTCCTGTATCAAGAACATCTCGGAGGACGAATCATTCGCTATACGCGCTTGTATTATGCATCTCCCAGCGGCTTTGAGCCCTCTCTCGCCTGGGCCGCCGCTCAACATCTGGACTCCACCCTCGCCCCCGCTACTTTGCCCCAACCTATCCTTCCTATCCGCTATCGCGGGAATATAGCTTGTTTCTACTTTCTCTCGGGCAGAGACCTGCTTGCCGATACGCTTCTGCCCCTGATCTTTTCTCAAAAAGCTGTCTTTGTCGGTCTTGCGGATCCGCTTTATCAGCATACGGAAGACCTCTTCTTCACCCCCTTAGGCATACGGCCCTTCACCCATACTGCCCCAGACATGTACGGCGTCCTCATCCACGCCAATATCACCTCTATGCTGCTCCATCGCACCTTCTGGAAAAAACTGCCCCCAGCTCTAACTTATCTTCTGGGGGGCTTGGGATTTATCCTGCTGGGCATCTTAGCGGATATCCGATACTCCTGTCCGTACATCTGGGTTCGCCTCACCCAAATCCTTTTACTCTTTATCCTCGGGGCGTTATTCGCCTACTTAGCTTATCAGGGCTATTGGGTGGAGGCCGAAGTATCCTTCCTCATCCTCCTTTTGGGCGGAGAAATCTGCCTTCTCACAGCTCCCAAACGAAAACCAGCTTTGGCATGAGATTTGCAGCATTTTTCCACGTTATGAACCGTCTGAAAGTTTTGCCCGTCACTGGGCTGAGTTTGATGGGTGCCCTTTTATGGGCTCAAACGGCGACTATTCTCGCCTTACGAGGAGATGTCCAAGTAGAACAAGGCAATGCCTGGGTCAAAGCTGCCGTAGGCATGAAGCTGCAGGAAAATCAAAAAATCAAGATTGGCCCGCAGGCTTATGCTGCGCTTATTTTGCCTGGAAATAAGGCCCGAGAACTCAAAGAGCCTGGCACTTACTCTATCAATCAGCTTCTAGCCCAGACTACTAAAGCCGATAATAACCCGTATGCGGCTCGTTACACGGGGTATGTGCTCAATCAGGCGATTGCCTCGGGGGCTGGCCGTCCCACCGGCAAAACCTTAGGAGCTGTTACCCGCTCCACTATGGCTCCATCCCCTCTCACACCGGCCCAATCGGCCTTCTTCGCCGAAAAAGTTATCCTCCAGTGGGATCGTGTCCCCGGCTCCGAAGGCTACCGGGTGGAAATCCTTGATGAAACAGGCCAAGTCATTCATACAGAGGAAGTTTCAGCCGATCGCCACCGCGTAGAGCTCAACCTCACCTCCAAAGTCAAACCCAATACCTGCTATTACTGGAGCGTGAGCACCCGCCGTTACCCCACCATCAAGTCTAACCGCACCTGCTTCAAAGTCCTTCCTGCCGATAAAGCCCAAGCCCTCAAGAATGAAGAGCAAGAGCTTCTCCGAAGCTTAGACACCCAGACAGCCCTGGGACAAGCCCTCCTCGGCGCCTTTTATGAGCAAAATGGCCTCTATGGTTACGCCCTCAACGCCTATCAACAGGCTGCGGCCCTTGAGCCCAACACCGAGGGATACGCAGAACTGCGGGACGGCCTAAGCCAAAGAGTCGTCAAAAACCTTACACCTGTCAAAGAATAATTACGCCCCCGTCAAAAACTAACTACACCGGCGGCCTCTCATGGTTTGGGAGGCCGCCTATGGTATTTTATATTCGCTCGCCTGCCTTTTGCGCTACTTTTGCGTGATGCGGGTGCTCATCACGGGCATTCGGGGGCTGGTGGGGCATCATACTTACCTTCTTTGCGCGCAGCACACGACATGGGAGCTTTTAGGAACGGGGCGTGCCCCTGCTGAGAGCACAGCGTATGCCTATCAGGCAGCAGATTTGACCCAGCCTGATCAGGTAGTAGCCTTGGTGCGTTGGGCTCGGCCCGATGTCGTTGCCCACATCGCCGCCATGACCCTCGTAGATGCCTGCCAAGAAAATCCCACCCTCTGTTGGAAAAATAATGTTGCTGCCACCCAGAACCTCATAGATGCCCTTACCACTTATGCTCCTAAGGCCCATTTCGTACTGGTTTCTACGGACTTTGTCTTTGATGGGTTTGTGCCTCCGGATTACCTGTACAAAGAGAATGACTTGCCTGCGCCTCTTTCGGTATATGGTGCCAGTAAACTGGCCGCAGAATGGGTTGTGCGAGAGTATCCGGGCCCCTGGACTATTGTCCGAACCTCCCTAGTATATGGGACGGCTCCCCACCTCTCTCGGGACAATATCTACCTTCGAGTCCGCCAAATGCTAAGTAGCGGACGAGAGTACCCTCTTTTTACGGACCAGCGGCGCACCCCCACTTGGGCCTATGATTTGGCTGAGGGCCTCCGCCTCATCATCGCTAAGAGAGCAGAAGGTGTCTTTCACATAGCAGGACCTACCATAGAGAGTCCTTATACCTTTGGGCAGAAGGTGGCCCAAGTCTTAGGAGCCTCGCCCGACCTCATTCGACCCCTTACCACAGAAGAGTTTCGGCAGCTGGCGCCGCGTCCGCCCCACTCCAGCCTCTCCATTCAAAAAGCCCAAACCCTGCTCGGTTATCAGCCCCACGACACTCTGGACGCCTTAAGAAAGATCCATGATAGCTTCAACTAACTCGCTCATCTTTCTTTTAGCTTCGGCGGGGTCGGGTAAAACCCAGCGCATCGCCCAAGAAGCCCTATCCTCCCTCCAAAATGAAACCCCCGTCCTGACCATCACCTTTACCAGAAAGGCCGCCGCCGAACTAAAAAGCCGTATCCTCCAACTCGCCACCCACGAAAGTTTACCCCCATCCCTTATCCAAAACCTCCTCATAAAAGACAACCTCCTCCACACCAGCACCATTGACAGCTTCATTCAACGGATCTACCAGCATATTGCCCCTTTCTTTGCCCTCCCCACCTATCAAGACCTCATCGTAGAAGAAGCTGACCTCCTCCAAGCCCACCAGCAGCTCCTCCGAAACCTCTGGAAAAAACTCGCTCGTAAAAACCATTATCAAGCTCTCCAAGAAGCCCTCTCCCTCTACCAGTCAGAAAGCGGCCTCCGCCTAAATAGAGCCTTCCGAAATGCCTTCGAAACCCTCATCAAGGAAAGTCCCTTCCGCATCCTGATCCTTAAGAACCTCCTTATAGACCCCCCACCCGCCCCACCCACCTCATCCCCCATCATAGAGGATCTCTTATCCGATGATGTCCTCGTAGCCGGTGAGTTTCTGCCTAAGTTCACCACGGCGAAAGTGTACGCCCTATTGGAGGAGGTAGTGCGCTCATATCGTGAGGAGAATCGGACCCTCTTCTTGACCGACCTTCAATATGTGGTGGAACTGGTAGCTCGTAATGCGCCGCCTCTTGCTGTTCTACCCTACCGCCACATTAAGCACTTCCTTTTGGATGAAGCCCAAGATACGAGCCTCCTCCAATGGACTGTGATAGAGCCGCTTATAGAGGAGCTGCTGGGAAACGGTTATCCTGTGCACATCGTGGGAGACCCGAAACAAAGCATCTACTCCTGGCGCGGGGCCGAACTCTCCTACTTCTTAGAACTCCAAAGCAAGGGGCAAAAGCTCTTTCTCTCTCACAACTACCGAAGCAAAAGGCGGATTATCTTCTTCAATAATCTGTTTTATCAGCGCGTACTGAACTATCTAAAAGCCCAGGTTTCCAAGGCCTCACCTAAGAAAGATTCCCATAAGATTGAGGCATCAAACTATCTCATTGACATATACAACCACTATCAGCAGAAGCGGCCCCGATTAGAGCCTTTGGGCCGTGCCCGTTATAAGTTATCAGAGAGGCGATTCTTTTCCCTTTTTCGTGTGCGAGGCTATACCCATGAAGCGGAGCTTGGCCGGTCCCTCAGGCGTGCCCTTGAGCTTTTGAGGCGGCGGGGCATACCCCCCCACGAAACGGCTTTCTTGGTGCGTAAAAACGAGGAGATAGGTCGCTTGCGGCAGCTGCTTCCAGAATATGCCCTGCAAATTACTTCCCATACTTTGGGGGAGGTGCTTTCGCTCTATGCGACGATGGAGCTACTTGCCCTTCTTCAAAGTGACCCTTCTGCTTTGGAGGCTTCTCCCCCGCCCACCAGTAGGCTATTTCTTGAGCAGGTCGGACTTTTCCCACTCCTGAAAGACACGCTTTTCATCTCTCACTGGCCAGATACGCCTCTGGACTGGTGGAGAGCTTTCTATGCCCTTGCTCAGGGCGTCCGTCGGCATTTACCTTCTGAGGGCCTTTTCTGGGAGGCCTTCTTAGACCACCTTTGGAACTTCTTGGAGAAACAGATCGCTCCTACTCTCTCCCTTATCCTTACCTGGTGGGAAGAAAAAGGCCATGAGATAGCTGTGGATATCCCCCTCAGCCCAAATACTTATCCTGTGCTCACCATCCACAAAGCCAAGGGTTTGGCCTGGCAGGCCGTCATCATCCCGTATACGGATTGGGGGTTATTTAAGTACGAAGCCGAGGCACAATGGTATTCCCTCCACAAAATCCTCTCGCTTCTCTCCCTTTCACCCGCCGAAAAGTCGGCGGTGATCAAGTTCGTAGATAGTCTGGTAAAACTCCCCTCTTCATCGGGCGTTAGGTATCATTCTGAGCTCCCCCTCAAAGTCAAGAGCACCGACAAACGCCTTAGCCCCCTCTATGCAGAAAGTTTGAAGAACGTCGTCTTAGAAAACCTTAATCTGCATTATGTGGCTACTACACGTCCAAGGCAAGCCTTATTTATTTATTACAAAGTCCAGACAAAGGCTAAGCCTTCTTCCTTTCCTCCGAAGTGGAACGAACTCCATAAAAACCTGCAGGAGAGGCTCTTATGAGTAAGACGAGCCCTGTGGCGCCCTCAGGTTGGAAGGGGGTGTTGTTAGCTTTGGGGATTGTATTTGGGGATATTGGCACATCGGTGTTGTATGCGTTAGATGCGTTATGTCGGGATGTCCCTATTGAGAAAACGATAGTTTTAGGAGGTTTATCGTCTATTTTTTGGGCTCTTACGCTGATCGTAACGACGAAATATGTATTTTTTGTTCTGCAAGCGGATAATCACGGGGAAGGGGGAGTATTTGCTTTGTATGCACTTTTACGGCGGTATGCGCCGCGCCTGGTGTGGCTTGTGGTGATAGGGGGGGCAATGAGTTTTTCGGACTCTATTTTCACTCCGGCTATTTCTGTAACTTCGGCAATAGAGGGTTTGGAGCTGCACCTCCCCGGCCTTAGGATACTGCCCATTGTGATTGTCATCATTACGGCATTATTTTTTATTCAGCAGTTTGGGACGGAATGGGTGGGGCGGGCGTTTGGACCGATCACACTGGTGTGGTTTATTTTTATTGGGGGGATGGGTTTGTATCGTATTTTAGAGTATCCTTTGGTGCTGGAAGCGCTAAATCCTGTGTATGCATTTCAATTTTTGTCAAAACATCCGAGAGGTGTGCTACTTTTAGGGGCGGTATTTTTGACGATTACGGGGGTGGAGGCGTTGTATGCGGACATGGGACATGTAGGGCGGGGTTCTATTCGGAAGGCGTGGTTGATTGTGAAGCCGGCGCTGCTATTGTCGTACTTTGGCCAGGGGGCTTGGCTTTTGACCTATAAGGAGGGGGCTCTTCTGGGGCCTGCGGAAAAGCCATTTTATGCGATGCTCCCACCGGGTTGGCTCATTCCAGCCGTAATTATCGCTACGGCCGCTACCATCATTGCCAGCCAAGCTACTATCAGCAGTGCTTATACTATTTTTACCGAGGCTAATCGGCTGGGGTTCTGGCCCCGAATGCGTATTCTTTATCCCGCTACGACCCGCTCTCAGATGTATGTGCCGTTTATCAACTGGCTCTTATGGGGCATTACCCTGGTGATTATTCTGAGCATGCAGCGCTCCAGCGCTATGGAAGCCGCTTACGGCCTCTCCATCAATATCGCCATCCTCGTAACCTCCACCCTCTCTATCTTTTACTTTCGCTTTTACAAGCGCCATCAGAATGGCTGGGGCATCTCATTCCTGTTTGGGGCTGTTTTTCTGCCCATAGAACTGCTTTTCCTCTATTCTAATCTCCATAAAGTTCCTGAGGGCGGCTGGATAGCTCTTTTACTGGGGGGCAGTGTGGCTACCGTGATGACGATATGGCTTTTAGGGGAGCGTATAAAGAGTCGTTTTGCAGACTGGGTGGATTTTGAGCCGTATTTGGAAAAGATAAATGCTATTCGCCGGGATGAGGCCATCCCATATTACGCCTCTCATTTAGCGTGCTTAACTACCAGCCCTACCCCGCACAAAATAGAACATCGCCTCTTATATGCTCTGACCCAGCGCCAACCCAAGCGCTGCGTAACTTACTGGTTCCTTCATATCCATCTTAGCGAAAAGCCTTTTGAAGCGACCTACGACCTTCACACTTATGTAAAGGGGCATATCTATCGGGTGGACTTTTATGTAGGATATAAGTTGCAGCCCCAATTGAATCTCCTTCTGCGGCAGGTGGTAGAGCATTTAGTCCAAAGCGGTGAGGTGGATATTCGGAGTCCTTACCCTAGCCTTCGTCAGCGCAACCAGCCGGGAGACTTTAAGTTTTTCTTCGTACGGCGCATCATCAATAATGATGCCCGTTTTACTCCGACCATGCGCTTTTTCCTTCAGCTTTATAACTTCATAGATAAGCTCTCTTTACCTGTTGAAAGTGCTTATGGCTTAGAGGTAGCCAGTGTAGCCAAGGAAGTTGTACCGCTCACAACGCCCCACATTCCGCCAGAGCTCAAGCTCACTCCTCGTAAAAGCAGCTCCTAAAAGGTCAGCTGCCCTGACCCTTTTGTTTGGATTTATTACTTATTTTTGTCTAAGTGCTGGCCTATGAGGGGTGTTTTCGTGTTATTGCCCATTGGGCAGGCCTATGAACTATTGGGGTCTATACGCATATTCACCTCATCAGCTGGGGCTATAAAGGAGGCCCTTAAGAGGTTTATACCAGTTCGATGCGAAGAGTTTCTGACTGAAAGTTGGTGGTATTTTATGGGGCCTCCGCCCGCCGAAGGCGGGC
>Ga0079998_112222_pt1 | contig 17115 bp, 19 predicted proteins | sample PerSpoBPS_BMetaG_FD_69201 | JGI IMG/M metagenome (GOLD analysis project Ga0079998, IMG submission 69201) | Thermal spring microbial communities from Yellowstone National Park, Wyoming, USA - Perpetual Spouter B (PS_B) MetaG (SPADES assembly)... | ecosystem: Environmental > Aquatic > Thermal... | reverse complement strand
TGTTGCATTCAACGAAATCCCAGAAAGGGAATTGAGAGGCTCCGCTGTTAGGCCGCCGATCACCCCATAGTGTGTGGGAATTTTTATATAGGTGGGATGATTTTTCTGCGGTGGGATGGAGACTGTTAGGGTTGATGGTAAGGGCAGGGTGACTATACCTCGGAGGCTTAGGGCGGGGGTTGGTGTGAGGGCTGGGGGCTATGTCAGAGTTCGTGGCGTTGGGCGGGCGATAGTCATAGAGCCTGTGGAATCAGTCGCCGACAAATACTACGGCGCCTTCAAAGTGGAGAAGTGGCCTGAGGACTTGGATGACTTCATGGCGAGGGTTTTGAGGGAATGACGGCCCCGTAAGGCCGCCTTATCCTTACCTCGGGCAGCATCCTGTCGACAGCTAGCCACATCCTACATCAGCCTTCTACGTAGGGCTGGGTTCTTCGCCAGCAGGCGTTGAAACTCCTCCTCGAATGATGTGTTTTCGCCGAGCTCTGCGCTGTGGTAGACCCCCGTCCGCCCCTTCTCCCGCCTCCTTAGGAGGACGCGCATCCTGTTTGAGAGAAGTGCTGGGGTGACGCCGAGAACCTTGACAGCCTCCTCAAAGTTCTCCTTCAGGGGCTTCTCGACATGTCCCTCGGGTGTGGGGATTATCAGGTTGAGGGCCTTGTTTATCCCGGGTTTGCGGATGTTTTGCCGGAGCTCCTCAAGCGTAAGGCTTCCAGCCAGCCTGTAAAACCCCTCCTCCTCGCTGTTCAGCTCCACGAGCGGGGCCGAGACTATCTCTGTCTCGCTGAGGTAGAGGTATGCCTTGGGTGCGTAGCCTGGGGTTGCTTGGACGAGGACGCGTTTGACGACGGGCTGGAGCTGGTTGACGGCGTATTCGAGGAGCTGGACGGGGACGGGCCTCGGTATGAAGACCTCGAGGTCGCTTGATGGCGTCACATCACCCCGCGCCACGCTGCCGTAAACCAGGCCGTAGAAACCCCGCCCCGCAAGATGCTCCAACAACTCAAGGGCCCTAGCCCTAAACCTTCCCAGAAGACGCCAGCGCTCACCCGAGTAAACCACTACACGCAACCCACGTAAAAGACTACAGGAGCGGTTTTTATCCATGCCCAACACATACCGAGCGGATGGCGGGCATAGACTACGACGCAACCTCCGAGGGCTATGACGAGCTCTACGGCGCTGAGCAGCTGCGGAAGTATTGGATGGCTTTGAGGCATGTTGACCTGGGTGGTTTGGGTGGCTGGGTTGTTGATGTGGGGTGTGGGACGGGGCTTCTGCTCAGTTTTCTCCGGGGGCTTGGCTGCTCCGCCGAATACGTCGGCATAGACGTCTCCGAGGCCATGCTGGTGAAGGCGTGTTTGAGGGCTGACGGCCTAACACACCTCATACAGGCCGACGGAAACAACCTCCCGCTCCGCAGCAAATCAGCCGACACACTCCTCTCCTTCACAGCCATACACCACCTCAACCCCGGCAGGTTCGCCGCAGAGGCAGCGCGGGCAACACGCCGCATCATAGTGGTCAGCCAGCACAAACGCCTAAAACCCCGCCTCAACATAGAACCCGTCGATGAAGAGGTCGACGAGCTCGTCGTCGCAGGCCCTGAGGTTTTTCGCGAGGCTGCAGGAGGCCCTCGCCAGAATAGCCTACCCGGTGGAGGACAGGCTGGGAAGGGTTGAGAGGGTCTGCGCGGTTGACACAGCTTACTCGGGGGAGTTGTGCGCGGCCGCCGCAGTCGTATACGAAGTCTCCTCAGGGGAGACCGTTGAGGAGAAGGTGATGCAGTTCAGGGGCCGGAGAACACCATACATACCCGGCTTCCTCATACTGCGTGAGGGCCCGCCGCTCCTCGAAACCCTTGAAACAGTCACAAACACCTACGACCTCCTGCTTGTCGACGGACATGGAAGGGCCCATCCAAGGAGGTGTGGGCTGGCGACGATGCTTGGGTTTGTCGCGGGCCGTGCCTCGGTCGGGGTTGCGAAGTCCCTGCTCACAGGCGTTGTCAGGGACACGGAGGTTGTTGACGGCGGTGAGGTGGTTGGGCTGGCGGGGAGAAAAACATACTACAGCCAGGGCTACGGCGTCTCCTTCAACGACCTCCGCAAAGTCTACGAGATGTTCGGGGGAGGGTATCCGGAGGCCCTCAGGCATGCCGACAAGCTCTCAAAGACCGCGGTCAAGAAGTGAGGCAAGGGCCTCGTCACGTCCCAAGATCTCGACGACCTCTTCGTAGGGTATTGTGGGCTTGATCTTGCGTGTCCTACCGTGGCGTCCGTAGCTGACGAGGTCGCATGCGACGATACCGAGCATGTCAAGCTCCGAGACGAGCGTGCTCACCCTCCGCTCCGTCAACGGGTCCACACCCATCAACCCGCAGAACTCCCTGTACGTGTTGTATAGGGTGCCCGACGTTGTGTCCACTCCCTTCCTGCCGCACACGTAGACCGCTAGGAGTACTATGCGGCTGTGTAGGGGGAGGGATGAGACAACTTCCTTGACACGTCCTCTCTCGATAAGCTGCTGGGCCCTTCTAACATGCTCAACCTCGACGCGTTCACATCCCTCACGCTCAGCAACCTCAGCCGCAACCCTCAACAGGTCGAGGGCCCTCCTCGCGTCACCGTGCTCAGCGGCCGCTAGGGCAGCGCAAAGCCCCACAACCCCGTCGTCGACCGCGCCGGGCCTAAGAGCCTGCCGGGCCCTGTCCCAGAGTATGTCGGCCAGCTCCGTCGCCGTGTAGGGTGGGAATACGACCTCCTCCTCGCTTAGGCTGCTCAGCACTCTTGGGTCGAGCTGTTCTTTGAACATGAGGTCGTTTGAGATGCCGACGATGGAGACCCATCCGCCTCCGTTCCCCGAGCGTGTAAGCTCGTAGAGAAGGTCGTCCCCGAAATCCTTCACAAGCACATCAACCTCGTCCAGGCAGACGACATAGCTCCCCCCATTCCTTGAGGCCGCTGTCTGAAACCTCCTGAAGAGCTCGCCCTTGGAGAGGCCTGTGAAGGGGACTGCTACGCCTGCTGCGGCGCAGAGCTCCGCCATAACCCTGTACTCCGTGCCGGCCAGCCTGCAGTTGACGTAAACGTATCTGACGCCCAGACCTTTCTCCGATGTCTCCGCCCCAAGCCTGTTGAATACATGGCGTAGGACGGCTGTCTTCCCCGTGCCCGTCTTCCCGTAGAGGAAGAGGTTGGAGGGCCTGATGGACCTAAGTGACGGGGCCAGGGCCCCTGCAACGGCCCTTATCTGGTTTGTCCTGTGTGGCAGAACCCTCGGAACATAGTCGAACCTGAGGAGCTCGTGGTTTACGATTATCGGCGATGTGTTTGAGTTATACCTCTGTATTATCTCTTCGAGGGGGTCGCCCCACTCTTTCCCATGTAAATGACACCTTTCTTCCATGTTGTCTGTCTTTTCTAACACCGTTAGACCCCGTTAGTTGTTAGAGGCTAGGGTTTTTAGATAAAAAAGTAGAGAAAAATGTAGTAGAAGATACAGTTCTCTTGGGAAAACCTTCTGCAGGCGGCCTTTCATGTGAAAGACATCTTCCAGAGGAAATGGAGGGGTCCCCCTCCACAGGAAACAAAACCACCCATGCCGACGGCCTTCACATAGGTGAAAGCCTGTAAAGAGCTGTTTCCCGAAAATCTGGGAAAGGGATGGGTAAGCCGTGGAAAGATGTTTACCGCCTGCTTCACAGGTGGCGGGGCTTCCTAACCCCTTCATTTCCTGTGGAACCCGCAAAAACCTGCAGCCAGCCACGCGGGTAAAAACTCCTCTGTGAACCCTGTTGTGAAGGAACGGATGCAACTCCATCCAACAACCCACCCCGCCTACCGCCGCGTCCGTAGCCAGTTAATGCACCATAAGCACGTTGAGACGGTTGAAATTACCATTTATTGGGCATGCTTAAAGGCCATGAAAGCTTTCAGCAGCCTTCACAGATTATCCCGGTAAGATACACGCACTTCAGAAGTATTTTTTGAGAGATTTTCTCAGTATTATGTTTCTGTCTGTTCTTTTCGAAGCTTCTCCGAGAGTTTGCGGCTTTCGTGAAATAGCTGTATCAGGGATGTGATGGTTTCGGCGAGCTCTTTAAGCTCCTCCGGCTCACTCGTCCTCTGGAGGAGGTTTGTCAGGACATCCAGTTTGTCGGTTATGGCGTTCTCAAGCCTTGTAAGTATTAGAGGTGCTGAGGCTACAAGGACCTCCGACTCCTCATGGACTTTGACGACGGGTTTGTCGCAGCGGATGCAGCGGAGCTCACCCCTTATCTCGAAGAGGGGGCTGTTGCAGACGGGGCACATCTCGGAGAGCATCCTAGCCCCCGACCTCAACGCATCAGACATCCTCCTGATGTAGTCGTCCTCAGCCGCCACAGACACTACATCCAGCAGCCCCGATATAGGGTTTCACATAGAAACAACCCCTTCAACCCTTCCTAGCCCTCTTCCTCCCCCTTACCCAGCTTCGGTGTCCCGCACCGCCTAACATTACCCGCTCAAACAGTTAGAGAACCACCGGGCCTGTTAGCGTTTTGATTTACTGAACCCGCTTCAGACAGGCGCTCGTCCATGGACCCCGCTTAACCTCAAAATTCCTTGATAGAAGTCTCTGGTGTTCAGACCTTTATCCTTGGTTTGTAGACTTTGGCTTTCTTACGTTTTACGAAGAATAGCAACAGAGCTGCCGCTGATATTGCGGAATATGATAACACATTCCCTACATGTAGCTGGCTATATTCAAGTCTTAGTGATTCAAACCCCTCCGTATTTACTAGGGCCCCTCCGCTGATATACGGCGAAAACGATAAAAAGCTAGCGGTGTATAGGCCTGCTGACCGAGGGTCTTGCGACAACTTTTCACCCATTGCAAGTACTTCGCTGTTTGTGACGGGCGCTCCATCATATTGGTAGAATACTTTCACATGAATGTTGGTCAAAAAAGGTGGCGTGTAGATGTCTAATAACGCACTTAACTTGTCGAAGATAACGGTGGCGTCGTTGGATTTATAGACTGTTAAACCGTATTTTGCATCTCTTATCCCAGCGACCCTGAATGTTATCGGCCCCATTTGATGCTGTACCAGACTTTTATCTAGAAACACGTCACCCTGAAATTCCTGTCCATCAAATTCATAGTGAGACCGGCTAATTTTTATCTGGGCGGCCCTGCCAACCTCTACACGTTCGAGTACAGTTTGCAGTTCCACAACTACCCTATCAAATACAACATCGATAGAGTTCGTTACGAATGTGTTTAGACCGTAAAGGTCGTCTTGAATCCGTACTGCTTTGTATGTGTACTTGCCTACGTTGTCCTGTTTTAGAGATGGGTTAATGGAAACTCTTCCACGGAATGTGGCCCCGTCGTATTCGTAGTGGGCTATGGCCTTTATGGGGGCCTCTCTTCCAACGTCAACCTTGTAGCGGTCTGCAACCAACTCAACCCTAACCCTATCCCATATAATCTCGATAGTGTTTGATTTGAAGACCTTCAACCCATACAGCTCATCTTGGACTTGGACAGCTGTGTAAGAATATTTGCCCACGTTATGCTGTATCGTCGGTTGATTCAGGTAAATTTTAGCGGGAACAAGTAGACCATCCGTTTCATAGTATGCGTAAGCTTTAATGGTTGCTTCGCTTCCAACATCTATTCTGTTCCGTTCTGCGCTTAGCTCCACGATTATTCTATCCCACGTAACCTCAACAGGGCCTATGTTGTTCTCTACCTTATTTATGGTGTATCCGCTTAGCTGGAGGGCTGCGTTGTCGACGTTATATGATGACTTGCGCGGTGTAGAGCTTGCAAACTGTGCTTCAAACCATCCATCCCCAAGAGAGGTTGCCCTAACACCACCGACCAAAACTTCACCGGACTGTACTGGGCTGTTATCATGGGCCCAGATGAGCTTGAAACCTATGCGTACCGGCGTTCCTACATCTATACGGGGGTTTAAAGCACTACTTCTTTTTCCCATAACCACGGCGTATGTGTAGAGAACTTCGGAGGAGTATGTTGTGGTTGAGAAATGTAGGCTGTCTTCGGCGTTAATGCGGACTTGGCACCGGCCAGGCGTCTTTACAGTGAGTCGGATGCTAAATTCCTCGTATGGCGAGTCCAGCAGACCATCTGTGGAATTGAAGTAGTTTATTGAGACTCCAGCCCTTCCGCAGTCAAGTGTGTATGAGGCTGTTCTTATCTTGTTTATCGTAACGCTTCTACAATATGGTCTCTTGCATGGGACAGGTTCAAGGACGAGTTTTCCCTCATAGATGAGCTCGGCGTTGTCGGTTATCGGTTTCGGAGATCTTGCCACCTCGATAGATAGCCTGTTTTCCAACACGTCTGGGAACCCGTTACGGTTATCGTCAACCCATCCTATCTGCCTCCGCGTACCCACTGATATACACCATTCGTTAGAGTCCATTATACATCGTGAGCCATCGACATCCCAATCATACAGATAGCCCCCTTGTTCCGGTTTACCGTTATACTCGTCTGTCGCACCAAATATGTGCCCAATTTCATGGGCTACCACTCTATCCATCCTATCAATACCCCATCCATCGTTATCGTAGGTAACCACCAAAAACGGTCCATTAAAATAAGCATATGCAAACCAATTCCATCCTAAACCAGTAGCATCCGCAAACGCGCCATCAGCATCATTATAGCTGTCTACAACAAAAATTATGAAGGCCCAGTCCATACCCCAGCTCTTACGAATCTGGTCAGCACAACTCTTAGCCATCATGTAAAAATTATCGCCTGAGCCGCAACCAAGTCTTGACAGTACTTGAGGCACCCAGAGCTGTTCATCGGTGTGGGGTCTGATTATGGGCTCATAGTCGGTATACCCGATAACCCTGCCTATTACATAGAATTCCAGTTTAGGGGATGCGAAAGGATACTGTGACCTCCACCACCCCAGAGCCCTATATATGCCCTGTTCCACCTGAACCATCCTCCAATCCTGCCAATCCTCCATATTCGGGTCTATTCTGCCAGTGCTTTCGACGAATACGATGTAAACACCGACCTTTCCAATCATGTATTCGCTAGTCTCCATCACGCCTGGGCGTGGGTCGCTGCTTGACTGGAACATGTATATGGGTGGGGCCTTTACATCGTCTTTCATGGGCGGCACGTCATTGCTGTCGCTTGGATAGGATTGTGGTGGGTAGTATGGCACAGGCATGGGTGCCTGGTTCTGCGTCTCCGTTTGTAAAGCGGCTACGGGTACGGCGCATACTGCGAGTAGAAGAGCTGGAATTACTAGATGGATTATGTCTAACCCCTTACTCTCGTTGGTATGGTATATTATTGAAATATATAAAATTTCGACAAACTCTTGAGCGTGCGAAAACTGCTGGAATTAGCGTAGTAATTGTTTATTGCTTGGACGTGATAGGGATGAGACGGGCCCTCCGCCTGTAGACCTCTGCCGCCGCCCTGTCGACGACGTGTATTTCGAAGGGGTCTCCGAAGCCCTCGGCCCACAGGGCTGCAAGCGTCTCGCCCGGCTTGAGGACGTCGCTGACAACAAGCACGTCTATGTCGCTTGAGTAGAGATACCTGCCCTCCGCAACACTCCCGAAGAGATATATCTCGGAGGAGGGGTCGAGGCGTTTAACAAAGGCCGCAAGCCTACGCAGATAGGTGTCTAGGTTATCGAAAACCTCCCCCCGCCGCCGGGCCTCACGAAGCCAAAACTCCTCCGACAACGGTCTTCACCCGTTCAACCGCCGCCCTCAGCTTCTCAAACTCCTCGCCGGAGTAGCTGCGTGGGAAATACCTTGAGACTATGTATGCGTCCTCGAGGATTCCGAGCTCGAGGCCGTGGGATGTCTGGAGCTGTTTTATTTCGTCGCTGCCTGTTAGCTCCGCCAACATATTGAGCAGCCTTCTTACGCCATGTGTTCGTGGGAAGTCAACCCCTTTCTTTAGGAGGGCGGCTTTGAGGAAGAGCTGGAGCGACTGCTCAAGACTGAAGACCGCCAAATCATACATGCCTCTCTCCGCCTGAAGCAAGGCCGTAACATAGAAACTCTCGGAACGCCGCAGCAACACCTCAAACTCCTCAACCCTACCCAAACCAACAAACATGCAGACACGCTGCTCATAACATTTTCAGATAGTGTTTGCGGGGGGTGGGATTCGAACCCACGAACCCCTGCGGGAGCAGGTCTTGAGCCTGCCGCCGTTGACCAGGCTTGGCTACCCCCGCCCCACAACCCCTACAGCATGTCTCAATTTTTAATGTTTTCAGCCAATCGGCCGAGACCCATTCACAGCCTATGACTCAAAACAACCCCTGACAGAAACGCCGCCGCGGCCAAAACAGCCGCCCAACCCCTCAGCATCAAAAACACATAGGGACAGGGGGCGATAAAGCTTTTGACCGCTGTGCAACCAGCCATCCCATGCCACAGGCCCTCGAATACATCACCTCATCCCTCGCCGTGTTGTCGATAGCCGTCATCCTCGTCGAATACTTCTACCCGTTGACGGAGACACAGCTCACAGCCCTCTACGTCTTCGACGCAGCCGTGGTAGCGGTCCTCGCAGCGGACTTCGCCAACAGAGCCAGACGCGGCGGCAGAAAATACCTCATAAGAAACAGCTACGAAGTCCTAGCGCTCATCCCGGCGGTTTTCTTCACGGCCTTGGAGCAGTCGCCGGTGATTGGGGCGGCCTTGAGGGGTTTGAGGCTACTCAGGTTTTTGAGAATTGTGATTCTTTCGGCGCGTGGTTTGAGGGCCGTCCGCATGCTCTCAGCCTACGGTAGGCAGGCACATCTAGGCTACCTGCTCGCCGTCTCAGCCGTCGTGGTCGCCGTGGGAACCTTCAGCGCATACATCCTCGAATCAGACATCCCTGACTCGAGGATAAGGGATTTAGGGGACGCCTTCTGGTGGGCCCTCGCGACAGTCACGACAGTAGGCTACGGCGACGTAGTCCCCGTCACAGCCCTCGGAAGAGCGGTCGGCGCCGTCCTCATGGTCTCAGGCATAGCCATACTCAGCGTCTTCATCTCAAGCCTCGGAGCCTTCCTCATCAAAACAGCAGCCACCCCCAAAACACTCACAGACGAGGTCAAAGAAACAATCAAGAAAAAAATCGACAACATCGAAAACCTCACACAGGGAGAAGTCGAGGAACTACTCCAGATGATCAAGGCCCTGAACGCGAGGAGACATATTTAGATACTGGCTTCTGGGTGCGGTTGCATGCCTCGTCTGACCGAGCTCTGGGCCCTCGCGGTGAGGCTTTCCACGGGTTTTTTCTGGCTCTACTTCGCAAGCCAGAGATGGTTTAACGTCGGCTGGGTCAGAGACCTCTTCACAACCGCCGCCGCAAACAACTACATCCCCCTCTACGGAGATTTTCTGAGAAGCCTCGCCGGCGACTGGTTTATCCTCGCGGCTGTGGTGACGGCTGCCGAGACAGCGATAGGCTTCATGATGGTTCTAGGGGTCTTCCCACGCGTCGCCGGAGGCCTCGGGGCCCTGATAGCCGCAAACCTCCTCCTCACATTCAGCTTCTGCAACTGCCCATGGAACACAGCCGACGCACCCACGGTCTTCTGGTTCTACTTCTCCGCAACACTCCTAAACCTAGCCGTCCTACGAGAACAACACAACCTACTCATATTGAGACGAAGAGCGCGACGCCAACACACCTAAAACCCATCCTAACACATATAATGCAGTAGTGATGCAACCAAAATTGGATGTTGGGTGATTTTCGGTGATCACTTGAAGACGATTTTTCCAGCCTCCTCAAGGAGCTTTAGAGTTTTTCTCCATCTCTCCTCGAAAGCCTTCTCACTAAGGTCTCCCTCGTAGAAATTTTCGTGGAGCGCTTCTGCGTTGTCAAGCAAGTTTCTGAACAGTTCTTTGTATTTTTCCTCAACATTGTTTGCTATGAAGTTGTCGATCTTTCCTCTGCCCCAGTGTGGTATGAAAACATTCTTAATCGCTGCATAATGCTTTATCAACGCTGTTACGGCTCCCCATAATTTTTCACCCGCCTGCCTAAAATCACCTTTCTCTTTGAGTTTTTCAGCTTCCTCAAAATACGTCTCGTGAAGCTGTTTGTATCTCTTAGCTCTTCCAGAAGGATTTACAGCTATATTAGCCAACTCGTCAACAACATCCTTTCTATCCCATCCTGTTGCCTCTGCCAACCCCTCTACCCACATCCCGTCCCTATCGGTAAGCTTCTCACGCCGGCCCAGCTTCTCCGCAATCTTAATGATTTCCGGCCATTCATCAGCTAATTCGCTTAAGGAAAATAGAGGGTGTGCAGCATGGCCCTTAAGTTTCGGCTCAGAGACTTCGGGCATTTTAACACCCTATACAAAGATGTGGTATTGTGTTATATAAGTGTCCTACCGGCCTCTAAAACTCTTGGGATGTGGCTGCTGCCTTCGAATGAGCTAAACACGACGACTTTAAAGCAAACTATTGCTGTGTTGTTGTTTTCCGTAAGGCTTTGGCTGCTTTTGCCAGGCATCCGGCTTTGGGGCTGAAGTAGGATGTGAAGGCGATGTTTGCGAGCGAGGCGGCCAGCAGTATGAGTCCTGCTAGGCTTGATGGATTTTGTGCTAGGATGGTTAGTGGGACGGTTAGTGGGAAGAGCATGGATGCGATGGGGCCGGCGGCGTACATGGCTGCGTAGCCGCGTGGCGTTGCCCTGCTTCTCTCCCTGTCTATTTTGATGCCGAGCGCTGCCGGTAGTGTTTTGAGGGGTTTGGGGATTATGCCGAGCCTGACTATGTTGCTGAGGCCGATGTAGTAGTGGCTGAACCGTATGCCTGCGAGCATGCCGACGAAGAGGTGTGCGAGGTCGTGTGTGAAAAACCAGAGAAGGGCCCATGAGATGAGTGCGAGGATGAATCTGCCGCCGGGGAATGGTGGCGGGGGGATGAATAGCAGCACGTAGGCGAGTATTGTGGGCAGGATGCTGGCGACTGTCCCGGCCACGAGCCCTATTTTGAGCGGGTCTTTGAAGACAGGTTTGGGGGCTGCGCCGAAGTGGTGTTTTATGGCCTGCTCCCGGTAGCGGAGTATGCGTCTGAAGATGGGGCCGGCCAACGGGTTGGGGGAGCGGAGCTCCATAACCTCTGTGAGCTTTGAACCACTGTCATGAGGCTCCACGGTTATCCAGTGCCTGAGCGCGCCGAAGGGGAAGTCAAGCGTTTCATGGTACTGTCTGAGGCCTCCGAGCTCTTCTATTTTGAAAGTAGCGGTGTACTGCTGCCCGAGGTAGTTGAACTTTACAGTGAATAAGTTGCCCTCCCTCGAGATTATGCGCATACGCATCTCCGGGGGCCATGCCTCGGACATGTTGTCGGCGTTGAGGAAGTAGCCGTAGACCTCTTCGGGCTTCGCCGGCAGGACGCACTCTGTTCTTATCTTCATGTTGGGGGCTCGAGTTCCTGCAGCTCGAATTGGCGTGGGTCTGTTATCCCGCCTGTGAGGGCTGTTGCGGCGGCCAGCAGGGGGCTTGCGAGATGCGTTCTACCCCCCACTCCCTGCCGGTTCTCGAAGTTGCGGTTGCTCGTGGAGACGCAGCGCTCCCCCGGGGCCAGCCTGTCCTCGTTCATCGCGATGCACATGCTGCAGCCCGAGTTCCTCCACTCAAAACCCGCCTCGATGAATATCCTGTGAAGCCCCATCCTCTCGGCCCTCCGCTTCGTCAGCTGGGAGCCGGGGACAACCAGCACGCGCACCCCCTCCGCCTTCCTCCTACCCTTGACAAGCCGGGCAACCTGTATCAGGTCGCTCAGCCTCGCGTTCGTGCAAGACCCTATGAAGACCGTGTCGACCTTTATGTCCTCAACCCGCATACCGGGCTTAAGCCCCATATACTGGAGGGCTCTCTCGACGGCCTTTCTCTCGGATGGGTCGTCGAAGTCGTCGGGTGAGGGCACGTTCTCTGTGACGCCCACGGTCATCGCGGGGTTCGTCCCCCACGTTACCTGCGGCTCAAGGTTTGTCACGTCGAAGCCGTGGTATGTGTCGTAGCGGGCGTTGGGGTCTGTCTTCAACTCCTCCCAGTGCTTGACGGCCTCCTCCCACTCCTCTCCCTTCGGGCTGAAGGGGGCGTTCTTCAGGTAGTCGTAGACTTTCTGGTCGGGCTCCACTATCGCTGTTCTCGCACCACCCTCAATCGACATGTTGGTCAACGTCATCCTCTCCTCGCAGCCCATCTCCCTGACCAACGGCCCCGTAAACTCGACCACATGCCCAATACACCCACCGGTCCCAAGCCTCCTGATGATGTAGAGGATGACATCCTTCGCGGTAACCCCGTACTGTAGGCGGCCGGTAAGCTCCATCCTCATCTGCTTGGGCTTCTTCATCCAGAGCGTCTGGGTTGCGAAGACGTGCTCGCCCTCGCTTGTCCCGATGCCGAATGCGAGGGCCCCGAAGGCCCCGTGGGTGGATGTGTGGCTGTCGCCGCAGACAAGGGTTATTCCGGGGAGTGTGAGGCCCAGCTCGGGCCCGATGACGTGGACGATGCCTTGGAAGGGGCTGAAGTAGTCGAACAACATGATGCCGAACTCCTTGGCGTTACGCCTCAAAGCAGCCATCTGAGCCGCCGACATAGGCTCCCTGACGGGCTCCGTCCTATCGGTTGTGGGGACGTTGTGGTCCATCACCGCAAAGGTGAGGTCAGGCCTCCTAACCCTACGTCCAGCCATGCGAAGCCCCTCAAAAGCAAGCGGCGAAGTAACCTCATGCGTCAAATGCCTGTCGATGTAGAGAAGCGTCTGACCGTCCTCACGCTCAGCCAAGGCGTGCGCGTTCCAGATCTTCTCAAAAACCGTGAAAGCCATTCTGCGGGTATCCGAAACCGGGCCCTATAAAAATCCTAACACAGCACCAGCGTTTAGAGAACCTTGATAAAGCTGGCTAAACAATCGTGCAGGAGCGACCGTATGAACATGTATGCAGCCTCCTCTCCATCCTCACGTCTGAGATGTATTACCGTCTGTCTTCCTCACGAGGGCTTCCACAGCGTTGGGTAGGTTTTTACACCTGTTGCCAGAGGCGTTTTACGATGCGGAGGTCTTGGAGCGGTATCCTGACCGTCCAAAGTGTCTGGCCCTGGTTTCGGGCTGTGAACTCGGCTGCGCTTGCCTCGAGGCGGATGATGTATGTGTATTTCCCGGATGCCTCGACGGCGTTGTCGCCGAGCTGCCTCGGCATCGAGAGAAGATGTTTCCCGACTATCGCCGCGGCCTCTCCGGGGTTTTCCTCAACCTCCTTCACAACCTCCCTGACAACGTCTCGTGGAAGACGCGTACTCCTCAACAGCTCCGCGAGCTCCTGTTTCTTCGACTCCTCCAGGCCCGTTCTCTCAATCAGCTCAAGCGTCGTCACCGGAAGGCCTTCCACATTCTCGGGGCGTTTAACAGCTTTCTTGAGCGTGTAGTACCAGGACTTGGAGACGCCGAGGTATCTGCAGACATCCTCAACCGACTTGAAGACCTCCTCCCCCACAAGACGTTCAACCAGTACTACGACCTCTTCCGGCGTCAGGTCGTCCTGCGAGAAATGGATGGTGAGAGACTGTTTGGGGATGTCCACGGCCGGGATGGCTACGCAGGGAAGTCTCTCAACCCCCAGCTCGGCCGCTGCAGCCAGCCTCCGCCCACCGTCCAAAACCTCGAAGAACCCGTCGCCTGCGTCGTAGACTATGAGCGGCTGCTTAACGCCCTCACGCGCTATGCTGGTCTTAAGTATTCTGGTCTTCTCCGGGTCCTGGACTATCCGGGGGTTGTAGATGCTCCGCCGAAGCCTCGAAACCTCGCACCAGAATATCTGAGACATTTCAAGGCCTCCGCTTAATGACGATTATGGGTTTGCGTATGTCGACGACCTCGAGGCTCCAACGCTGTGTAGTGAAGTTTTTTGATGCGGCGAACCTTCTAAGGGCTAGGCTCAGGGTTGACTTACCCCGCCTGTTACCGGTGTTGAGGAGACGGCGGAGCTCTCCCGCGCCGACAACCATCTCCGGGAGGTTTTTCTCAGCAGCCTCCCACGCAAGCCTCTCACCCAGCGTGAGAAGCGCATGCACAGCGCTCTGTTTAGAAAACATCTTAGGCATGCCTCTTCTCAGCCCTCATAACGTCTCTGAGGACTTGGCGGATGAACATCGCCGCCGGCATATTTTCTTCACACGCCCTGCGGGAAACCCATTCATATATCTCGGGTGTCAGCCGTATGGTCAACCTGTAAAACCTAGGGCTGAGCCCTTTTTTCAGAGGCATCTGCGACACCTCCGCGACGTCTCCGAGACATCTTTTTCGTCCGGCCGCCGGACAAATAAGATGTCGCCTCCTCCACTTTCACACAACTCTCTGCGTTTATTTTCAGGTTCATGGCCCCACTGGGGTGGCGGGGGATAAAAGTGGTTGAGGAGCTTGACTCATCGGTGGGCCGTGAAGGAGCCATCGATGGCTCTCCGGCCAAGGCTGGGCGGGGATATAAGACGGTGAAGATCCCCGACTCTCTCGCCGATGCTTTGGACAGGTTTCTCCGGGAGCCTGATGCGGAGCTTTATGGTTTCAGGAGCAGGGCGGACGTGGTTGTCTATCTTCTCGTAGGTTTTCTGGAGAGTCAGGGGGTTATCAGGCCGAGGGTTAGGCCGAGGCTGGAGCATGTCAACCTGTATGAGACGCATGCCCTGGTCAGGGACAACCTGCTCAACGTCACGGCTGAGGTCTGGTTCACTCCCCCGACAGCCCGGTGCAGCTACTGCCACAGCACAAAATGCATACACGCCGAATACGCCCTCACGCTCGAGAAGGCTCGGGCTGTTTTCGAGTCGAGGGGTGTGAGGCTTGCGAGGCCTGGGAGAACGGATTTCGGCTACGTGGTTGACGTGGACGGGTCCCCATACCCCATGCTGATTGACTGATTTAAGGCATGGCTGTTTAGGTGGGGTGTGCCGTCTTTCACGCTGCCTGTCTACTTGGGTGATTTTCTGTGGCGGCCGGATGTTTTCAGGCCTGCGGGGCTTCGGACGAGGCTTTCGCAGGTTTTCTCCGGCGCCGTGAGGTGGTCGGGGCGTGTGGGTGATGTTGCGGAGCTTATGGGGCTTGGCCTTGAGGAGGTTAAGCTCCCCGTCTTCGTAAACGCGACTGTGGAGGTTGAGCCGGGTGACGTGGTGTATGTTACGGGTGAGAGCGGGGGAGGTAAGTCGCTTCTCGTCAGGCATCTCGCCTCGGAGATGGAGAAGCATCCCGACTTTGCTCCGGTTGTGTGTTCATGGGATGTTGTGGGGCGTGTGAGGAGGGGTGTGCCGTTGGTTGAGCTGGTCGGCGGCGGTGTGCGTGAGGCTGTCGAGGTCCTGTCGGCGGCGGGTCTCTCGGACGTGTTTACATGGTTCCGTTCATTCGAGGAGCTGAGCGACGGGCAGAGGATGCGGTTCGTCTTCGCGAAGGCCCTTGACATGGGTGCGAGGACTGTCATACTGGATGAGTTCTGCTCTGCGCTGGACAGGGAGACAGCGAAGGCCACGGCATACACCGTGCAGAAGTTTGCGCGGAAACGGGGTTTAACCCTGATAGCCTCAACGGCGGTCGACGACCTCTTCGAAGACCTCAACCCCAGCCTCCTCATCATAAAACACTTCGGCCCGCAGATGGATGTGAGGCGCTACACACCTGCCCCGAGGCCCTGCAGCCTGCTTAGGGATGTGGCTGTCGAGGAGGGTGGTGTGGATGACTGGAGGCTTCTGGCCTTCCTGCACTACCGGGGCCACAGGCTCGGAGGCGTGGTGAGAGTTTTCAGGGCCGTTCTCCGGGGACGTGTCGTCGGCGTGGTGGTTTATGCGACGCCTTACTTCATGGCGCCGGGGCATGCGGAGTTCTTCAACCCAGAGTGGTACCGCCGTATGCGTTTCGGCTATGTTTTGAGGATTCAGCGCGTGGTTGTGCATCCGAGCTTCCGTGGAATAGGTGTTGCGAGGAAGCTTTTGGCGGAGTCGATGCCGAGGCTCGGCGTCCCCTTCGTCGAAATCCTCAGCAGCATGGAGAGGCTAGTCCCATTCACCCGCGGCCTCATGCGGTCAACAGTCGTCGAGACATCGCCCGAGAAGGCTGCGAAATGCGAGGAGTTCCGGCGTCTTTTCGGCATCGACCTGCGGAGGCATGGCGCGGCGGAGGTCTACGAATATGTTGGGAGGACGGCTGGTTTGAGGAGGCTTGTGAGGTGGCTGGAGGAGAGCCTGCCCGTCTTCGCACAAGGCAGGCGGACACGGGTGGGCAGGGATAACGCTGCGAGGCTTCTGAGGCTTGTCAAGTCCTCCGCATCGCCGAAGGTTTACGGCCTCTGGGTAAGCCCTGATGAAAGGTATGCGGATGTGTTGGCGAGGGCTTTACGGAGATAAACTTAAATAGTGTTCTTATCTTTATAAGGGCTGTTGCAGGAGCGGGGTAAGCGGAGGAACCCGCTGATTTTCCCCGCCAATTCCCCGAAAAACAGCCGAAACGGCATCGGTTGCATTCAACGAAATCCCACAAAGGGAATTGAGAGAGAGTTATCTCGTCAAGGAATAATACCCCAGCACAGTCGGGAGTTGCATTCAACGAAATCCCACAAAGGGAATTGAGAGTTATCTTTATCACGTATTCATGGTCGTCAAGCTTCAGCCTCATATTGAGTTGCATTCAACGAAATCCCACAAAGGGAATTGAGAGCGAAAAGGAGTGCGTTTGTAGAGCAACCTCGCAACCCCTGTTGCATTCAACGAAATCCCACAAAGGGAATTGAGAGTCGGATGCCGCCTCGCCATCCTCGTCGCAAATTGAACTCTCGTTGCATTCAACGAAATCCCACAAAGGGAATTGAGAGTTAGTAACTGAGATGTTTTCATTTGCCCATATATCCTTCTGTTGCATTCAACGAAATCCCACAAAGGGAATTGAGAGTTCTACTTCCGCAAGCTGTTGACTGTTCATTTTCACCCCCCGTTGCATTCAACGAAATCCCACAAAGGGAATTGAGAGCGTTGACCACATCCTCACCTATGTCAATCCTCAGCCCTATCCTGTTGCATTCAACGAAATCCCACAAAGGGAATTGA
>Ga0079998_116396_pt1 | contig 17347 bp, 16 predicted proteins | sample PerSpoBPS_BMetaG_FD_69201 | JGI IMG/M metagenome (GOLD analysis project Ga0079998, IMG submission 69201) | Thermal spring microbial communities from Yellowstone National Park, Wyoming, USA - Perpetual Spouter B (PS_B) MetaG (SPADES assembly)... | ecosystem: Environmental > Aquatic > Thermal... | reverse complement strand
CTGGTTTAAGGGCGCCTCATAATGGGATATTGTTGCTTCCTGGGGATGGTATTGTTCTTGAGGCTGTTCCAGGGGAGTTAAAGGGGACGAGTTTGACAGAGGCGAGAATTTTCCGTTATAGATTGAGAAAAAAATGAAATTTTTTTATAAGTTTTAAATTTTCAGAGAAAAGTAATGCAAGGTTTGAGTGAGGCGATTTTGGAGCAGAAACAAGTCCTTGGGTTTTGCGTTATAATTGATAGAAGGTTTTGAAATAAAGCGTGGAATTAGGGATGTCTTTGACCGAAATATCAGTAAATCGCCCTGTTACTACTGCTATGTTTTTTATAGGAATTGCCATCATCGGGGTTATAGCGGTATCGTATATAAGCGTTGATTACCTTCCATCGGTTCAGATTCCGGAGCTACTCGTTCAGACGGTTTATGTTGGCGCTTCACCAGAGGAAGTTGAGAGGCAGATAAGTGAACCCATTGAGTCAATGCTTAACACAGTCAAAGGTGTAAAAAGGGTAATTTCAATTTCGCGAGAGGGATTATCGCTTGTGCGATTGCAGTTTTATTGGGGGACAGATATAGATTATGCAATGCTTGAAGTCCGGGAGAAACTTGACGCCATACGGGGTTCGCTTCCAGAAGATGCACAAAGACCGACGATAGTTAAAATTGATCCCTCTTCTGAATCCATAATGACGATTGCCTTGACTTATTCATATGGGGTTATGCAAAAGGGGGACATGGCAAGCTTAAAGGAATTTGCCCAGGCGCTTGTTAAAAGACGCCTTGAACAGATTGAGGGAGTTTCGCAAGCTGTTGTGGCTGGTGGGTATGATAGAGAGGTGCATGTTCTGGTTGATGTTTCTAAAATGAGGTCGTTCAATCTCACACTTGAAGATATCTCAAACGCCTTGAAAAGTTCAAATTTGAGTTTGGTTGGTGGAACGATTAAACAGGGCGTTTTCAGGTATCCCTTTAGAGTTGCTTCAGAATTCAGAGATTTAAAGGACATAGAAAATGTCATCATAAAGACGGGCTGGGATAAGGGTGTTCGTTTGTCTGATATAGCTGAGGTTAGATTTGATTTTGTGGAAAGGCAAGGGCTTACGCGGTTGAATGGAAGTGAGGCGATTTTAATTTTTGTCAAGAAAGAGTCAGGGGCTAATTCAATCAATGTTAGCAAAAAAGTCAGAGGTGTAGTTGATGAGTTGGTGAGGGATTATCCAGATGTTAAGATTGAGATTGTTTTTGATCAGGCGGAATTTATCAGGAAGTCAATTTCGGATATTGAGCAGGCGATATTTTGGGGAGCGTTGTTTGCTTTTTTGTCTCTTTTTATTTTCCTTCGCGATTTCAGGTATCCGTTGGTCATTGGTATTGCGACGCCGTTTTCAATACTTGCCACAGTTGTGATGATGTATCTTGCTGGTATAAACTTCAACATAATTTCTTTGACTGGGCTTGCGCTTGGGATTGGTATGATCGGTGATAATGCTGTGATAATAGTTGAGAATTTCACCAGGTTGAGGGAGAAGGGTTTAAGCGTTAGAGAAGCTGTTCTGGAAGGTGCGAAGGAGATAAACCTTGCGGTTTCTGCTGCGACATTTACAAATGTTGCGATTTTTTTGCCCGTCGTCCTTGTAAAGGGAGTTGCGCAAAAACTTTTCCTTGATATGGGATTGACAATGACATTTTCCCTTCTTTCATCGCTTCTCGTTGCGGTTATGCTCGTTCCAGGGATTTTATCAAGATTAAAAGAGCGAGACATAAAGCAAACCGCTAAAACGACATTTTTCAAGAGATTTTACGATGGATTTATGAACTCATACATTAACTTTTTGAAGTGGTCGCTTAAAAATAGGGGTGTTGTTATTTTTGCCACGATACTTTTGACATTGATTTCGCTTGGGGTAGCTTTTTTGATAAGGGCGGAGCAAGCACCAGACATTGACCAAAGTAGATTTACAATTGAAGTGAACATGCCTTACGGTTCAACGCTTGAAGCGGTGTCAAGCGCCGTTGAAATGATAGAGAAACAATTGTTAAATATGAAAGAGGTTTCAGCTGTTGTGTCCGACATTGGGATATCATCGCAAGAGGATTATTTCAGCATTTTGTTTGCAAGTTTAAATAAAGCGAAGATTTATGTTAAGGTTAAGCCGGAGTTCAGCGTTGATGATGTTATGAAAAAGGTTCGTCAAGACATGATTGAAAGCGGGTTGTTCAAGAAGTTTGAGGCGATCGGCGCTGAGGTTGTTTTTCAGAGGAGAACGACTACATTTGAGAGAATCCTTCAAAGTGCCGAAAGCGATATAGCGATTAAAATCGTTAGTAAGCAGGTTGGGGTGACTTCTCTGGATTCAGCGATTTTAGTGGCGAGAAAGGTAGCTGAAAAAATTAAAAAAATAGGTGGCGTTTCAGATATTAGAATCATACCAGAGCCCGGAAATCCCCAGATAAAAATTTTAGTTGACAAAGAAGAAATCGCAAAATATGGATTTAACAACTCTCGGATACTATCCGAAATAGAGGGTTATCTCAAGGGGAAGATAGCGACTCATTTTAATACATTTAGCGATAGGATACCGATACGGGTGATCGCAAACAAGTCAGATGATGAGGATGTTTTAATTTCCCTTTTGAATTACAGTTTGAAGATGGACAGAGGAAATTATGTTGCTTCAATTCCCGTCCGTTCAATTGTTAAGGTTGGAAGGGAGAGGGGCTTAAGCGAAATTTATCGTGAAAATGGGAACAGGGCTGTTGTCGTCCTTGCAAGTGCAAGTGGGAAAAACATTCTAAGTTTGAGCGGTGAAATCGGGAAAATTTTAAACGATGTTGAAAAGTCGCATCCGATTTTTTCTGTTAAGCTCGGTGGAAAGATAGAAGAAATTTACGAGTCATATCGTGGGCTTTTGATAATAATTTTGCTTTCAATTTTTCTGGTTTATATGATACTTGCATCTGAGTATGAATCAATCGTTTATCCACTTGTCATTTTAATCACAAGCCCCCTTGCCCTTGTTGGAGCTTTTATTATGATGTATCTTGCCGGTCAAAGTTATAATGTCATGTCAATCGTCGGACTTGTCATAATGCTTGGGGCAATTGACAACGACGCTGTGATAGCTGTTGATTTGATTATATCAAACCGAAGAAATGGGATGAAACTTGAAGAAGCAATCCTTGATGGCATGACGAAAAGGTTTAGACCGATAGTGATGACGACGCTTACTACTATACTTGGTATAATTCCGCTTGTCCTCGGGTTCGGGAAAGGTCTTGAACTTGCAGTTGCGATAAGCTATCCCGTGATCGGCGGATTGATCGCCTCAACTCTTTTCACTCTTTTTGTCATCCCGGTGGTTTACTCTTACTTTGACAAGTTTTCATTGAAAGGAAGATAAAATAAATAACGGAGGATTAGAATGAAGAGGAAAATTTTTATTCCAGTTGCAATTGTCCTGCTTGTTTTTGTCGTTTTTCTTGCTTACAGAGTTTTGAGCAAACGAAGCGCGTGGATAGTTGAAAAAGCCGGGTTGAAAAAAGTTGAATTAAAGCAAGAATTTGAAATTTCAAGCGATGAGTTCGGGTATATTGCAGATATACAGGTAGATAGTCGCGGTAGAATTTATATTTGCGATGGAATGAACAACACAATTCATTTATATAGTGGAGATGGGAAATTCTTGAGGAAAGTAGGAAAAGCGGGAGAAGGTCCTGGGGAGTTTAAAATGTTGACCGGAATAATAATTGGGGAAAACGACACTGTTTATGCTATTGACGATATGTTAAGAAGGATAACCATATTTGCTCCAGATAAGTTTGACAAGCCAGTTGCGGTGATCAAAATTCAGAGACCGTCAAATCTTTCCGTTTACCCAACCACACCTTTCTTCTTACAAAAGAATGGGGATTTCCTGCTTACATATCGTGAATACTACACCACGGTGGATTATATGAAACCAAAATATATGTATTTATTTCAAGTTGATAGAAACGGTCAAACGGGTCAAAATCCATTATTGAAAGTCCCGGCACCGCAAATTTTGGTCTTCGGAGAAGGAGGCTCATTCTCGCTCATTGGAATTCCTTTCGGTGAGAAGACAATTTTGAGGTCTGATTCAAAAGGCAATATTTACTTTGCTAACAGTAGTGTTCTTGGAATTAATTCTTTGGGTTTTGATGGGGAACAGAAAAATTTATTCAGTTATGAAGTTGATAAAATCAAAATAACGAAGAAGAAATGGCTCAAACTTTTCAGGGGGGACGAAAATAAATATCTAAGACTTAACAAGTCATTAACCCCAGTTCCAAAATTTCTACCCGTGGTAGGGGATTTTATAGTTGATTCAAAAGGGAGATTTTTGATCGTTAGGGACATTGGCAAAGATGATTATGATTATATCTGTATGGTTTTTGATGATAAAGGGAATAAGATAAGTCAATTTGACATCCCTGATAATGTTTCATTCAAGTTGTGCGCTGGGGATTATGTTTACGCTGTAAAAAAGAACGAGCTTGATGTTCAATCTGTTGTGAAATACAGGGTAATTGAAAAATAAAAAATAGGTCGGTTATGTGGCGAGAAAAATTTTTCATTGTAAGCTTTTTATTCTTGTTTGTCTTTCTTCTTGTCATTGGTTGTGGGGAGAGAAGAAAGGTTGTTGAGATGGAAGAAGGTGTATCTTTGTATTTCCCTTTGAAGGATACATCATATTTAGACAGCGAGAGATTTGAAAAGGGCGATTTTAGATTTACCCGACTTGAGCTTTTTAACATTGCGAAGATAGGTGATGAAAACATTTATGAATTTAAACCTGACAGCGAAAAGTTCAATCTTCTTGTCTCTCATGTTGAAGGACATCGTTATAACATGCTGATCCCTGGGTTTTATCAGGTTTATTACTTCTCCAAGGGTGAGAAAGGTTATAGCATTTCAAAGCGCGAGGTTTGGGTCTCGTACAGGGTTCACAGGAGGAGCAAACCGGTAGGTGATTGAGATGCTTGAGAGGATTTTGAAAAGACCCGTTACTGTTTTGATGTTCTATTTCACAGTCCTTGTTTTGATGATATTTTCTTTGACGCGACTTCCGATTGAGATGACCCCAGAGGTTGACTTTCCGAGGTTGAATGTTGTGACGCAGTGGTATGGTGCATCACCCGAACTCATAGAGAGGTTTGTCACAATTAGGATTGAGGAGGTGGCGACGACTGTAACTGGTGTGAAGAGAGTTTCATCTTGGACGAGGGAGGGGACATCTTGGGTTGAGGTTGAATTTCAAAAGGATGTGGATATTGACCTCGCACGACTTGAACTTTCGGAGAAAATTTCCGCCGTATACAAGACATTCCCACAAGGGGTGAGCTATCCCCAGATTCAAAAGTTTGTCCCGAGCGAGTTTCAGGAACTTCAAGGATTTATGAGTTTCAGTGTTTATGGGGATGCGGATATTTACAAGATTCAGAAGATAATAGATGAAACGATAAAACCAGCTCTTTTGGGTATAAAAGGTGTGGCTAATGTCAGAACGATAGGAGAAGTTAAAAGGGAGATTTTGATCCTCATTGATGAAAATAAGGTTAAAAGTTACAAGTTGAACCTGGTTGAATTGATCCGTGCGATAAATGAAAATCAGATTTTTAAATTGGTTGGGTATGCCGATTTGAACAATGTCAGGCATTTCGTTTATTCGGGCGATTATTTTAACAATGTTGATGATGTAAAGGAAATGAAAGTCAGAGTTGGTGAGGGCAGATATTTGAAGCTTTCTGAATTTGCGGTTGTGGTTGACACGATAGCTGAGCAAAGAAGTTTCGCTAGGATAAATGGTAAACCGACGCTTACAATTGAGATTGATAAGGAGCCGGGTATAAATATGTTAAAGGTTGCCCGACAGGTTGATGAGTTGATTGATAATTTAAAGGAGATCGTGAAATCTCGTTATGGTGTTAAAGTTGAAATTGATAAGATATATGACAGAAGCAAAGATATAAGGGCGGAGATAAGCGAATTGGGGAACAAGGCATTGATTTCGGCTTTGTTTATAGTGTTGATACTTGTTTTGTTTTTAAGAAATGTGATTTCGTCGTTTTTGGTCTTCCTTTCGGTTGTCTTTTCTGTTGCAGGAGCGGTTGTGTTTTTGTATGTGAGTGGGATAGGATTGAACATAATGAGTTTGTCCGCACTTGCTTTATCTTTTGGGATAGTTATTGATAACTCTGTGGTCGTTTTTGAAAACATTCAAAGGCATTTTGAAGAGGAAGGGAAGATTGACTTTGACTTGATTTTGACAGCGGTTCAAGAAATGAAACTTCCCGTCATCTCCGCATCGTTGACGACGATCGGGGCGCTCGTCCCGGTGTTCCTTCTGCCGGAAAATTTGAAACCATATTTCATTCATTTCTCCATAACAGCCGGCTTCGTGATACTTTTCTCGCTTTTCATCTCTTTAACTTTCATCCCGATCGTCTCGGATAAAATTCTGGTGAAGCGCAGATTCAAGGAAAGGGTTAAACTTTTTGATGTGATTTTAAACATTTATAAGAAAATTTTGTTGTGGAACATCAAACATAGGCGACTTGTGGTTATAGTTTTGATATGGCTGTTCGGTTTTCCGATATGGTTGTTGCCCGAGAAAATAGAAATTAAAGGGGAAAATTTAAGTTTAAATGTCTTTGATAGAAAAGTTTCGGTTTCTGGGTTTGTTAAACTTTACAACGAGATTATCGGTGGCGAGTTTTATTCAAAGATAAGACCTTATGTTGACCACGCCCTTGGAGGGGTTTCGCATCTGTTCTTTAAGTACGTCTATAAAGGTGAGCTTTGGAGATGGGGTGGGGAGACATATATAGTTGTGAGCATTTTTGCCCCGCAAGGAACGGAAATATCAAGAATTGATGAACTTGTCAGAAAAATTGAGGGAAACCTCGTGAAAAATCTCGGCTTGATAAAGAAGTTTACATCAAGGGTATCAGATAGGTACGCTATGATAAGGGTTGAATTTGATGATAAAGTTGCTATGACATCCGTCCCGTACATAATCAAGGAAAATTTAATCTCAATTTGTGCTCAAACAAGCGGTTTTACGACATCTGTTTATGGATTTGGTCCTGGGTTTTTCTCCGGCGGAGACATAGCACCGAGTTTTACAATTCAAATTCTCGGATACAATTACGATGTGGTAAAACAAATCGCACAAAACATCAGTGAGATTTTATCTCAAAACCCAAGAGTTGCCGACATTGAACTTGATAGGTTGCCATGGAGAGCGAAGGAGTATGAAGTTGTTGCATACATTGACAGGGAAAAACTGAGTAGATATGGGGTTGATGTTAGTGACTTGATTTATTTCATCGCTGGCAAATTGAGGGTTTCAGTTGAGAATTTAAATTTGCGACTTCAAAATGAGGATGTGAAATTAAAAATTGCAATTTCTGAGTCGGGAAGAAACTTAAAAGATGTTGATGTGAGGGAGCTCCTTGATGCAAGTTTAGTTGTCAAAGGGAAAAGCGTCAAGCTTTCTGATGTCCTGAGTATTGAACTTGCTCCAACTATGCCTGAGATAAGGCGCGAGAATCAACAATACACGAGATATATAACTTTTAATTTCAGGGGTCCGTATCATTACGGCTATAAATTTACAGATGCTGTGATAAAGAGCGTAAAAGTCCCGCCAGGTTATGAAATTAAAAGACCCGATTACTTCTTCATAATCGGAGAGAAAGAGAGGATACCGTTAATTTTAATCGCTTTTGTCTCCGTTTTGATTGTCTTTATGATAACCGCATCTTTGTATGAGTCACTACGAAAGCCATTTGTTATAATTCTATCCGTCCCGATGTCTTTAATTGGTCTGTTTCTCGTCTTTTACATCTTTGATGTCAATTTCGGTCGGGGAGGATATGCTGGTCTTATTCTTTTGATAGGGCTTTCGGTTAACAACGGGATAATTCTTGTTGATAAAATTTCAAGAGCGTTGGAGAGCAGAAATGTTAAACCTCACGAGTCAAGTTACGATGAGGTAATTGCTCATGCTTCTTTGCAAAGGGTTAGACCGATTTTGATAACTAATTTAACCACGATAGCGGGTTTCTTGCCATTTATATTCACAAAGAATGTTTATTCGCTCTGGTATCCTTTTTCTGTAGCCGTTTCAGGTGGGCTTCTCTTTTCAATGTTCGTCATTTTGCTGTTCGTCCCATCTCTTTATAAAATAATTGCAAAATAAAATTTCAATGTGAAATGAACGGTGAAAACACAACAAAGAGAAAGTCCCGATTAAAAATTTTGATGTTAATTTTATCCGGTATCTTTTTGCTTATTTTAATCGCTGGGATAATTTTCTGGGGCGGTGGAGAGGAAACGAATGTGACGATTCAAAATGTAGAGCCAGGCGAGATATTTTTCCCCGTTAAGGTTGATGTTGCAAGAAAAGGGGATTTGATTCAGTGGATTAACACAAGCGGTGTGGCAAAACCGATACAAGAAGTTGATATAATATCACGAATTGGCGGACAAGTTGTGCTTTTAAATGTCCATAACGGGAAATTTATAAACAAAGATGATTTGATCTTCAAAATTGACGATACGGAGTATAAAATAGCCCTGAAACAAGCAGAATATAATCTCCTTGACGCAAGGGTGGAATATAACTTGATGAAGTTCGGTTCCGTCCCAGGCGGAGCTGATGTGGGAAGGTTTAAGAAGGAAATTGACAGTTTGAGGAAAGTTTATGAGGAAATGAAAAAGAAATATGAAATGGGACTTGTTGGCGAGGGTGATTTTGAAAGGGTTAAAAGAGATTATGAAGCGTTGCTCGTTTACAGCGATGTTAATCGTGAAGATGTCATTGCGAATAAAAGTGGTTTGAACAGGGCTTTGATTGAGTATGAGAAGGCGAAGTTAAATGTTGAATATACCCAAATAAAGGCGCCATTTTCGGGTTATATAGCTGACTGCGATATAAGTGTCGGAAGTTATGTTAGCCCAGGGCAAAAATGTATGAAGCTTATTGACATATCCGCTGTAAAGATAGTTGCAGAGGTGACTGAAACACAATTGGCTAAGATTAAAACGGGTAATATCGCAGAGGTTGAATTTGTGGCTTATCCTGGAGAGGTTTTCAGAGGGAGGGTTGTTGAAGTAAATCCATATATTGATATTGAAAGAAGGGTTGGTAAAGTTGTCGTCCTTGTAGAAAACATCGGGGAAAAGATAAAACCGGGGATGTTTGCAAATGTAAGGATACAAGGTGACATTCACAGGGATGTTTTACTTGTCCCTAAGAAGGCAGTTGTGATGAGAGATAATCGTCCAGTTGTATTTGTATATCAAGGTGTGAATGAAGATAGCGGTCTTTCAAAGTGGTTTTATGTTGAGCTTGGTCGTGAAAATGAACAATTTTACGAGATAAAAAGCGGTATAAATCCCGGGGATACGATTATAATTGAGGGGAATTATAATCTGGCACATGATTCAAAGGTCAAAATTTTGAGGTGAAAAATGGATCGGGGATGATTTATGGAAATTAAAAGGCGGGAAATTAAGAGGTTTATTTTGGAAAATTTAGAGAATCCAAATTTTGATGTTCACAATCTATCGCGGTGTTTTGGTCTTTCAGTTTCGGGACTTTTTGATTTTGTTTATGATATTTTCGGTACAACGCCATACAGATTGATTGAGACATATCGGATTGATAGAGCTATAGATTTAATTGCAAGTGGAGTTAAGATGAAGGATGTATATAAAAATTGTGGTTATTGGCGGGCGAGGACATTTAGAGGGGCTTTTAAACGGAGGTTGGGGATTTCACCGATGGAGTTCAAGCGTGAGATTGAAAATGGCATCGCTGATGAAGTTGTGAGAAAATACAAGATGATTTTATGGAGGGAGGTGAAAAAGTGATGTTGTTTAGGTATAAAAAATTTCCGCAAAAATTTTCCGCAATTTTTTTCCGCAAAATTTTTCCCCTTTTCTTGACAGGGAAATTTTTTAAGTTTAAATTTTGGGTGAGAGAAGTTTAAAAAATTAAATTATGGAGGTTGCCATGAAAGCATCTATTTTGTTTTTGGCGTTGATATTTTTAATTCTGTCTTGCTTTGCTTTTGTTTCAAGTTTATTTATTGAACCAACTTTTGCTTTAACTGGTGGGACTTGCTGTGAGGACCCGGCTTCTACCTGTGTTACTGATGGGGTGGTTTTACATGGTTACTACTATATGCCTTGGGGTCCTTGCCCTCGTCCCCAGTGAAAAATTATATATGACAAAAAATGAAAGTTGGGAAATATTTTAGAATTATTGTTGTAATTCTTGGCTTTTTGTTTTTAATTCTTTTGACTTATTTCTTTGTGAGATATTATTCAAAATCAAAATTTTATTCGTGCATTTCGCTTGAGTTAAAAGATATCATCCCGAGTGATTCAATTGGAAATCCTGTGGATTTAATATGTGTGGGCAAGTATTTGATTTTACTTGACAATCATCCCATCAAAGGGCGGGGAAAAATTCAGGTTTTTGATAAAAGAAGTTTAAAATTCATTTCAAGTTCAGGATATTATGGGTCTGGTCCGGGTGAGCTTACATCTCCAATAGGTTTAAATAACATCCCAAATGATTCCACTAAATTTAGCATTTATGATCTTGCCTTGAAGAGGTTAACTATATATGAGATAAAGAACGGTGAGGTTAAGGTCAATAATATGATAACTTTAAAACATGGTTTGCCCTATTTCCCCGTTGTTATTGACACATTGATCTTTTCGCTTGATTTTAACCTTGAGGATAGCAGGATATCGGTTTACAATATGGAAGGGAACTATATTAAATCAATAGGTAAATTGTTGCCTGGTTTAAAGAAAGGAGTCCCTGCTCGCATTCATACTCATGCAAGTCAGGGAAGATTAAGGGCAACTCCGGATGGTAGATTTTTGGTTGTCGTTGCTGTTTATTCGGATATCATTGACATTTATGATAGGGAGGGCAATCTTATAAAGAGATTTCATGGACCTTTAAATGTAACGCCTATATACAATGTTGCGACAAATAATGGTGTTCCGATTATGGCTGTTGATATTGAGAAGGCGATTTGGGGTTACATTAATGTGAGTTTAACCGAAAATTACATATATGCACGTTTTACTGGAGAAAAATTCAAGGAGAGAGCTGATGGTAAATATATCCATGTTTATGATTATAACGGGAAATTTTTAAAATGCTTTAAATTTGATAGAAATGTTTTTGAAGCGGTTTTTGACCCTGAAACCAGGAGATTTTTTACCTTTCAACTTTACCCTCAGCCATTAATACTTGCTTACGAAATACCACGGGAGAAATAGTGATGGAAAGACGAATAATTTTTATGTTGTTCCTCGCTTTAATTTTAATGTTTTTTGCAAATTTAATTTTGATAAATAAGTTGCAGAGGATGGAAAATGGTTCTGTTTGGATAACTTACGCCGATACAATTGAAGGTCTTAAGGTAAGCGATATGTTTAAAAATGGGATTACATTTATTGTCCCTTCAAAAATTTGTGAATCCTGCGTGGTTTTAGCTGTTGATTATTTGTTTAAAAACTATCGCGATAGTTTAAAAAAAATTTGGAGTTAGCATTTATTTGATTTTGGAGAAGGAAAATTTGGTTTTGACAAGGTTTATTCAAGAGCGTGGTTTGCACGATTTTTTAAGGGTTGAGATTAATCCCAGTTGTGTAAAAAATGCAAAGAATAGTTTAGAACATGGTTTGTGCGTTTTCGTCAACGATAGTGGGATTATTTACGCATCGCCAATTAAAAATTATAAGGCTTTAAAACTTTTCTATGTTAAGGTTATAAATTACCTGAGCGAATATGTTTATTTTTGATATTTGCTGTTTTAAATTTTGGGTGAGAGAAAAAGTTAAGTTGATTTTATGTTTAAGAAGTTTTTATATAGGGTGGATGAGGTTGATTTTGTTTCGTATTTTTTAAGTTTGGCGTTTATAAGTGCTGGTTTAAGCAAGATTTTGAATTTTGATTTTTTCAGGTTAGAGTTGGTAAGTATGAGTAAGTTATTTGAGTTTTTTGCTTTGCCGGTGATAGTTTCTGAGGTATGGATTGGGGTTGGGTTGATTTTCAGAGGTAGTAGGATGGTTTCCATGTTTTTTGGTTTGATTATGCTTTTTCTTTTCACTGTGTTTGTCCTATATCGTTATATAACGGGTTCAAGTTCAGGTTGTGGGTGCGGGGTGTTCTTTATAAATTGGAGGACGGATTTGATCCATATAGTTTTAAATTTCATTTTGATAATTTTGTCATTCTTTGTTTTAATTAACTCAAACAAAAGGAGGGAAGTAAAATGAAGAGAATTAAAAGGATCATCTTTGCTTTCCTTATTTTTACTGCTATTCTTTTAGGTGCAGTAAGTCAAACTGTTTCAGAGAAACCCTGCAAAGGAATAACCTGCAGTACTATAGGATGCTCTGGTGGTGACCGTCATTGCCACGATATTATTTGTCCAGAAGGTGTGACTTTGATTTGTTATATGCCGAAGTAGTTTGTAGCATTGCTTTTGAAAGCCATGATTAATTTGAGGGGTAAATTTTGGTTAATAGTTTTATTTATTGCAGTTGCTGTTAGTTTTATGTTATCGTTGTTTTTATTTAAAAAAGACAAAAAGTTATACATTCTAAATTTTAGGGAACCATCTCAATATGGGAAACAAATAGCTAAAGAAAGAGTTTGGGTAAAGGTATATACTAAGAACTTGCTTAACTTAACTTCTTTCCTTTTTCAACCGATGAAAATCATTGTTGATAAGAAGGGGAATATTTATGTTTTAGATTATGGAGATATGAAAATAAAGAAGTTTTCAGATGATGGTAGGTTTATAAGGAGTATAGGGAAGGGAAGAGGAAAAGGACCTGGTGAATTTGTTAATCCTACTGATTTTTTGGTGGATGATGAATATAAAGTATGGGTTTGCGATGCTGTGAATGATATTATAACTGTATTTGATAGTATTGGTAATGTTGTGAAAACATTTAGACCGAAGGGTACCCCATTTAGATTGGCTTTTGGAAATAGGGAAATTGTAATTCAAGTTAGTTATGGAGCTGAGCATCTGTTTGAGGTTTATGATGAAGCGGGAAATTTTAAGTTTAGTTTTGGTGAAGGAATAATCCCTGAGCAGAGCAAATTCCCTCTATTGATGGAGGGAGAAATAGATGTAAGCGAGGGTTTTTTATATTGTGGTTTTAGCTATATAGGATACATTTATTGTTTTGATCTTAGAGATAGAAAATTAAAATTTATGATCAAGAATATAGACAACTTGCCAATACCACCGATTGAGGTGTTGAAGATCGGTGAAGTTCAGATTCGCGGAATAAAGCCAGGAAGCCCCATTCAAGTTAAGAGTATAAATGTGGAGCGGGGTAATATATTTATAGAATCGGGTACTTTGGCTGATGAAACGACAATTATTGATGTTTACTCTTCTTTTGATGGGAGATATCTTTATTCGTTCAAGATTCCTGAGAAGTTCAATCGTGGTTATTTTGATGGTAGATATTATTACGGGGTCAAGGATACTGTTGTCTCAAAGTGGGAGGTTTTGTTCAAATAGTTTGTTGGTGGGAGGAATGACATTTTCCATTTGTTTTTGAATTTGCTTTTAATTTCTGGTTTAATTTTTGTAAAACTAAAAACAAATGGAGGGAAGTAAAATGAAGAAGTTATTTTTAAATAGCATTAGGGAAGTTTTATTTTTTGTTTTGGTCGTGATTTTCTTAATTGTTTCTCTTGTTAACATTCTATTTGCTGATGTTCCTGGTGATTTTTGTCAGGATACATTGGGATGCATTGGATGTCCACCTAATAATTGTTGGATTTGTGGAAGTATCGGTTCAGTGGTTTGTTATAAGCCGGCTCCTTATACGCAATGATTTAGCGAGTTTACTAAATACATCCAATTGAATAGAATTTTACCCAAGCTATGAAAGGATTAAGAATTTTCCTTATTGGTTTATCTATATTTTTGTTTGCGATTGTTTTTTACTTTAGCTTTGTGAAGTTTCATTTTTTTGAGTTTAAAGGTGATCAGATTAGAATTAAGTTTAATTGTGAAGTGAGAACACAAAGGGTAAGAGATAGGATTTGGAGGAAGATCGAGTTAGGGGATAGTTTATTGTCTGTTCCATATTGGGGAGGGGTTAAGGTTGATATGAATGGAAATATATACAGTTGGGATTATAGTTACAGGTTGAACAAGTATTCTCCTGATGGTAAATTGGTTATGCGTTATGGGAAAGGTAAGGGGATGGGTCCTGGGGAGTTTATGATGCCGATAAGTTTTGATGTTGATTCTTTTGGAAGAGTTTGGGTTGCTGATGCTTCAACTGGATTGATACAAATTTTTATGCCAGATGGGAAGTTTTACAAGAGTGTTAGAACTTTTAGTATGCCGTATAGAATAAAAGTTTTAGATAGGGAGAGGTTTGTGATAATTAAATCTACCCCTGCTGATAACTTTTTTGAAGTTTATGATATCAATGGAAAGTTATTAAAAAGTTTTGGTTTTGTATCTTCCGATCAAAGTAAGTGGCCAATTGTTTTCACTGGTGATATTGATATATGGGGAAGGGGTTTGTATTTGGTTTTTCACTATCTTGGTTATATTTGTTGTTTTGATTTTGATACCGGGGAGATGAAATATATTGCTGAGACGATGGATGTTGGTGTTCCTAAGTTCAAGGTTGCTGAGGTTGGTGGAAAACAGGTTATTAAAATAACGGAGGGTTCTGAAATCGCATCGCTTCAATTTTTAATGCATGATGGTAAAATTTTTATAAATAGTGGGAGTGGTCTTAAGGCAAGGCAGACAATTATAGATGTTTATTCTTCGGATGATGGGGTTTATCTTTACTCTTACAAGATACCGATGAATGGTTTTCTTAAAGGTAATTTCTTTTATCAGAGTAAAGACACGATGCTCATAAAGTGGAGTTTGAGAAATAAATAATTTATTGACAAGGAAATTTTTTAAGTTTAAATTTGGGGTGAGAGAAGTTTAAAAAATTAAATTATGGAGGAAATGATATGGTTAGAAAAATTTTAGTAATAACCCTGTTTTCCATTTCAGTTATTTTAACTACTGTTGTTTCAATTTCATTTTCTGAAATTCGTTGCCCCAAGGGTGTGTGTCATATAGTATATGATCCTGTTGACAACTTTTATTATTGCCTTGGTTCTTCTGTAAATTGTTGTTGTGATTATTAAAATAAGAGAATGGAGTATGTTTTTGTTATTTTTTATTTTTCTTTTAAGTTTCATTCAAACGGATAAATTTGGTTCGCTCTTTTTACATGTTAAAGATATAGTTCTTGAACAGAGGGATAATTTGATTGGAAATGTAAAAAGTTGTTATGTGGATAGCGATGTTGGTATTATAATATGTGATGCGATTTCGGGCGATTTGAAAATTTATGATTTTGAGGGTAAGTTGAAAAAAGTAGTTGGTCGGAAGGGAAAAGGACCTGGGGAGTTTGTATCACCTTTTGGGGTTGTGACAGATAGTAGGTTTATTTATGTTGTTGATCCGGGGTTAAGGCGGTTAAGTGTTTTTGATAAAGCCAATTTAAAGTTTGTTAATAGCTTTAGAATAGAAGATGGTAGGGATTTGAGGGTGATTGATGGGAAATATTTTGTTGCTTTTACTGATGGCAGGTATAGTTTGCATATTTATGAGGGTGGGGGAAGGAAAATAAAAGATGTTTTAGAGACACCTGATGTTGTCCGTAGGAATAATTTTATCGCTGATGGTATAAGCATTGATGTTGATGCAGGTGGGAACATTTATGTTGTTCATGAGATGGAGTATAAGGTTTATAAGTTAAACAAAGAGGGGATTCTTGTTGAAGAGTTTCGGGGCGAGAATGGGAATTATGTTTCTCCACCTCAGGAGCAATTTAGGGAATTATATTCAAGGGAGAAGATAAAGAAGTGGGCTGAGAGTTGGTGGCATGTTGATAGGGTAGTGGTTTTAAAGAAGGCGGGATTGGTTTTAATTAGCTTGGTAAAATTCAACCCCAAAAAGTTTGTGATAGATATTTACGATTTGAAGGGGAGGCTATTGGTTGGTGATATAGTTACGGATTATAGATTATATTGTGTTGATGTTGATGACAACATTTGTTTTGTTCAAGAGATGGAAAAAGCTAATAGGGTTGACTTTATTATCAAGAAATATCGGCTTAAAATTGGTGAGAAAAGGTGAGGTTTTATTTAAGAGGAAAGGCATTATTCGCTGAAAGTGTTACTTTTGTTTTCGGTACACATTTAAGAATTAATAAGATTTTTGGGTGAGAGAAAAAAGTTAATCTATAAATGAAAGCGAGGTTTTGGTTGATTTTATTTTTCGGTTTAGCGTTTGGTTGGGCGTTTTTAAGTTTAAAGATGGGTGAATTTAACAATTGGGGAAAGGATGCTGGATTTAGTGGGAGAACTTGGAGGCAGGTTGAGGTGAGGAGAGATTTGGATATTTCGCATAATCTTTTTACACCGAGAATCGTTGAATCTGATAGATATGGGAATGTGTATATTCTTGATTATGGCGATTTGAAGGTGAAGAAGTTTTCTGCTTCTGGGAAATTTTCACTTGAATTTGGCAAGGGTAAGGGTCAAGGTCCTGGGGAGTTTATAAATCCAACCGATATTAAGGTGGATGATGAATTTAATTTGTGGGTAAGTGATGTGGGCAATGTTAAAGTTGTAGTTTTTGATAAGGGAGGCAATTTGTATAAGGAGTTCAAGTTAAGTGCGATTCCATTTAGGATAGCGCCCATTCGGGGTGGGGGTTTCGTTGTTCAAGAGATTATGGAATTTAAAAGATACGATGCAGATGGTCGGGGTTTATTTGGTTTTAAGGATGAATTTATTCTTAAAAAGTTTGACAATCCATTGTTTTGGAGTTCTTATTTAAGAATTGATAGTTTGTTTCTTTATTGTTTTTTGTATGACATTGGATATTTAGTTTGTATGGATTTAAAAGATGGTTCGGTCAGGTATAGGGTCAAGATTGTGGATGCCCCTCCACCTCCGGAGATAGTGCTTATGGAATTGAAAGGTGCAAAGGTTTCAAAAGTGGTGAGGAAGGGGGATTCTTTTGCGGTTGGGTTTAATGTGTTGGGAGATAGAATTTTTTTACATTTTGCAGAGATTGATGATAAAGATAAAAAGAGTGATTTTACAATTGTTGATGTTTACTCTTCTTTTGATGGGAGATATCTTTATTCGTTCAAGATCCCGGAGAAGTTCAATCGTGGTTATTTTGATGGTAGATATTATTACGGGGTCAAGGATACTGTTGTCTCAAA
>Ga0079998_126512_pt1 | contig 17408 bp, 15 predicted proteins | sample PerSpoBPS_BMetaG_FD_69201 | JGI IMG/M metagenome (GOLD analysis project Ga0079998, IMG submission 69201) | Thermal spring microbial communities from Yellowstone National Park, Wyoming, USA - Perpetual Spouter B (PS_B) MetaG (SPADES assembly)... | ecosystem: Environmental > Aquatic > Thermal... | reverse complement strand
AAGAGAGGGACAGGGCTGGCCGACGCCCTCGACGCCTCCCTCAGGTCCGGCGACTACAGCGCGGTCTACGTGATAACCGACACGGAGGTCGAGGACCATAGGGAGAGGGAGCGGGCCCTGAGGCTCCTCTCGGCCGTGGCGAGGAAGTCCGAGATCACGGTCTACGCCCTGGAGAAGGCCAGGGGCCAGAGCTCGTGGATCAGGGGGGACTGGAACGTCGAGGTCGTCGAGATGGGCAGGGAGTTCACGGAAAGGCCCTTCCTCGTGCACCAAAGGATATATTGACGAAACCGCATCGGCCTGACGATGGCGGAGCGGGACGAGACGGGGCTGGCGGCCTCCTTCGTGACGGCCATACTGCACGTGGTCTTCTTCGCGGCGCTCCAGGTGCTGTTCAACAGCCTGGGGGTCACGGTGCCGAGCCTCGGGGGTGCGGGCTACATAGCGCTCCTGTTCATAGCGATCTTCGCGGCCGCGGTCAGCTACTACCTGACGACGGGAGCCATAGGGGGGACGATACTCTACTCGCTCATGATCGCCGTGGTCTTCGTGATGGTCACGGCGCTCGTGGGTGGGGCGATGGAAATCACCATCTCCGACCTGCCGGTCGCGGTCCTGGTGATGATGGCCAGCGGGGCCATAGCTAGTATCCTGGGCATCAAGCTGGCCGGGAAGGCTAGCATAGGCAGGATAGCGACAGCTATAATCCGCGAGAGGAGGGCCCTGAGGTAGGAAGGTCGGCCATGCCAACGAGGCGGGTAGTGTCGAGGATAGACATCACTGATACCAGGAGGGGGCTGAGGGAGGCCGAGAGGCTCCTGGAGGAGTGCGCGTCCAAGAAGGGGTCTCCGTACATAGAGAAGGTCTCGCCGACGGTCGTAGAAGTCGGTTGCACGTACGAGGCCCCGGAAGAGGTAGTGGTGATGACCTCCCCTAAGGGGGAGAAATACGAGTACAAAGATTTGGAGGTCGTCCTGCCGACCGACCTGAGCAACCCGGCGAGCCTTGCCACCGCCCGGGAGCTGCTACGTAAGATGGATCAGTTCATCAGCGAGTGCCGCTCGAAGGGAGGGGAGGTATGGCTGTCGAAGTCGGCGAAGTCGGTTGACGGGAATAAGGTCTCCTCCGTCGTCGTGACTTGTGTCCGCCGCGTCTGGCTTCAGTTGCCCGCTTTTCGTTCCCCTCCTGCCTTACCACCTCCACGCCAAGCCCTTCTCCGAGCAAGGCGCTTCTGAGCTCTATGTCCGGATGCGTAGTTGTCGCATGTAGCATGTGCCTGATGACGGCATCGAACGAGACGGGCCGTTTGAACTTGGCCTCGAGTATGATCTTCAGGTTCATGAGCTCCCCGTAGACCTCGTCGCTCACCTTCAGCGTCTTCATTTCCACCAGGTCACCGGGTCACCTGGTGGAAACAATATTTATCATTTGGTGTACATGCGGTTCTGTCGCGAAGGGCCATGGGCAAGTCGGCGTTAAGGCTGGTATTGCAGAGGGCGAAGGTGCACCCGGTGTTCCCGAGGCCTGACAGCAAGGGCATCGCCCAGCCTCCGTACACGAGGGGTGCCACTGCTGTCCACGTAGCGCCGAGGGTGAACTTCATCAAATCGTGCGTTGCGCATAAGCTGGCTGGCCAGAAGAGGGGAAGCAGGTTGGAGGCTAGAACGGCGCTGGCAGCAGCAGCTCGAGAGTGCAGCGCGGAGGCCGACAGGCGGGGCCTGCCAAAGAGGGCTGGAAGGTAGCCAGCTTCGGGATAAAAACCCAAAACCCTTTTTCTTTTTTGGCCTTTTCCTTCAGACTATCCCAAGCCAGATCGCCAGGTAGCCTGCCGCGAGGACGAACAGCAGGACGAACCTCTCGGCGGACGGGCTTATGATGGAGCCGAGGACCGAGAGGACCAGCCCTATCGCGAAGAGCACCGGGGTCCAGGCCACGTACGGCGCCAGGATGTCCGGGAGCATCGGGACGCTGAGCATGGTGGCCAACCAGTTGAGCAGCGCTATGCCGAAGGCGGCCAGCAGGAGGATCGCACCCGGCACGTACATGAGGGAGCCGAGGGCCGAGGTCGCCCTCCTGACGGGCTCCGTCCCCGGTATTGGCGCCATGAAGACACCGAGCTGGTGCTCACGCCTGGTTCCCTCCCATGCGTCCCGGAGGGCTCTGCGCTTCACGGGCTGAAGCAGATGGAGCCAGCTAATAAGACTTGGCAGCATCTACGCGGCGATTTTCAGTTTCACAAACGCATAAATATGGTATGCAAAGATGCAAAGCCGAAACCATGATGAACGCAGAGCTGCTGATACCCGCTTTGCTCCTTGCCAGCTCAACTCCTCTTGTATTTCGCTGGAGAAGGAAATACATCGCCATAATAATGATCCTGCTGCTGCTAGGGCCATTGAGTCCGATACCGGAGGTGGCAAGGGCCGAGGTCTTCGCACCACGTCTGATTAGGGTTGATAAAGGACCCGGCCCCCCATTTTGTAGTGATTATGAACGACTGAGGCGATTCGAGGCCTTACCACCACCCGGCGTCCTCTTCATAGAAGCTTACGATGCCGGGGTGACGTTTACTTTTACATTCGCGAACGCCACCCCGACGACTTATGCAGGAAGACCGGCATACAGGCTAGATTTGAGGGTCACTGCGTCATCGGGTCGGACCTTTACAGTGAACGAATTTGTGGCGGTAGACCTCCGCTGGTCAACTGATTGGGGTTCCGGGACAGCTCTCTCCACAACTGCTGGGAATGACATGCCAATCGATCGGACGTTTACCGTCACGCTTCCAGCAGACGCTATCTACGTTCTTCATTTGGAATACCAAGCCATCACAGCACCATTTTATTGCGGTGATTTTGCCGTCATTTATTTCATCTTCACCCAACCGCTGGCTACCAACAGGACGGCCGTCTCCCTAGTCACGAAGTTCATGTTCAATTCGGGGTTCGGGCAGGACAACCCGATCGACTACAAGGGCCCGACGCTCCCGAGGGGCGTCGAGCAGAGGATAACCGGCCTGGAGATGCTAACCGAGTCGATGATGGTGAGGGAGTACAGCATGCAACTTTTGCCAGACTGGGCGGTCGATGGAAAGATAACCAACGCACTGATAGGAATCTGGTCCGCTCAACCGTCGTTTTTCGGCACCGACATCCCCGTCCCCGGCCAGGAGTGGGTCGAGCGACCATCGGCCGTGGTGTTCGATCCGAAAACCGTGGCCTTCAAGGGCAAGATCCGCTCGGATGCCTGGTTCGACTTCCCTACGAGGTTCGCGTTCCCGTTCGCCCCATACTACGAGTTCCCGACGGTCATGGAACTCCCCCTGGACCTCAACGAGGTTGGAGGGAGTACCATCCAGGGAATGGAGAACGCCTCGTTCCTCATGCAGATGAAGCTCGACGTTAACGACCACGTCTTCCTGAGCCTCCCGTGGACAGGGGAGGGCGACATTATGTCCTATGTATTTGCCGTGGGGATAGCTCTGTCAGGAGTCCTGCCGTCTATCCCGAAGCTGAGGGAGGCCTTTGCCAAATTGGGGAAGCTGAAAGAGTTGGCCGACAGAATAATAACGCGCCGCGGCGGAACGCCACTACCCTCCGCCTCGAGCTCGATGGAGAACGCTATCAGAGAGGGCCTGGAGAACGTGCTGAACGAGAGGGTCGCCACGGCCAACCTCCACCTGGAGAACGTTCCGAGGTTGCCGACGGCCTCGGAGCTGCCGAGATTGCCTCCGGAGCAGAGGGCCGCATACGAGCAGATTGCTGACGCTGTGATCAGCACCAGGGATACGGCGCGCGTCGCGGCCAGCATGGCCAGCAAGTACAGCATACTGGACGATTCCCAGTTCGTGAGGCAGCTCTCCGACCGCCTGTTCGATGCTGGCCGCTCATTGACGAGCAGCTACCCAGTCGGCTCGCCGGAATACATTGCTGGATTCTACCTGGAGCGCCTGAGTCTGGAAATGAGGACAACCGGGAAACTCACCGAGTCGCTGGAGGTGGTGGTCAAGAAGCTGCTGACCGCGCTTGATGAGGCGCCGCCAGGCGCAATGTCGGACTATTACAATGCCCTCGACATCTTCATCCGAAAGTTTAAGGAAGCGAGCGGCGAGCTGGTGTCTGAAGCCGAGGGAGCGTTCGGGTCGGCCTTCGAGGAGTTCCTGTTCGACACGATGGTGAAGATAGAGGAGGCTTTGCTGAAAATCCGTGCCAGTAGCGTGTCGCCGAGCCTGGCAGGCCGGGACCTCAGACCGAGGGTGTTCTACGAGGGACTGACCGTCCGGACGATAAGCTTCGCATCGCTGGCCCCAGTCCTGAAGAAGGTAGCCCAAGGAGCGATTCGTGGACTCTGGGGCTTCCTCGCAGATATGTTTCTCATAGGATTCAGCATAGGGTACGCGACAATCCAGGGCAGAGAGTGGCAGGATCCGGGCGGGGTGGCGATGGGCGGGATCGTGGCCTTCAAGGTCAGGACGCCCGAGGGGGTCAGACTCGCCTACATATGGGCCGTGGCACCGGACATCGGGTTTGGCGCCTTAGGGATGGCCTATAACGTCAGGGACATCATGGACAAGGCCATCAGGGAAGTCTCGGACAGCCTGGGCTACGGTCCTCCGGCCCCCATAGACAGGATAGTGGGCAACAGCCCACAGGAGGTGATCGGGATGCTGAGCACCTACTTCTGGACTGACATAGACGACAAGATAGCCGTCGCCGTCGGCTTCCCCAAGAGCCAGATCAAGCTCCTGGGTGTCGCCGTCATGCCCGTTTACATACCGTACAGCAACACCGGCGCCCACAGGGTCGGGACGGCCAACGTCTTCGACTTCACAGACGCGGTGAGGGCCATCATTAACAAGGGAATAAGGTTCGAGTTCAAGGCAATAATCGCGAGGGATCTGGAGATCGACGACCCGAACCAGATGATCAACCTCATGCACCCGGTGCTCGTCAACGGCATCGAGGTCGACAGGAGCGATTGGAAGATAGTCCGCACCAGGGTGGGGAGTACCCTGAAGGACAGGCCGCTCCTGTCGTACCCGCTGGACGTCAGGGCTGTCGGCGAGCAGCCAAGGCTTCTGGTGGAGACTAAGACCAAGGTGCCCATATCGAGCGTCGTGAGGGTCAACGTGACCCAGGAGTTCATGTGGGACCCGACTACCTCGCAGGGAGGTTTCGGGGTGCCATGCATCGCAGACAAGAAGTACTTCGAGGGACTCTTCCAGGTCCTCAACATCCGCTTCTACAGGTACCCGGTCATCGGGACATCGCCTCCGGACGAGGTCGTCTTCACCGTGAGGGCCGAGAACGCCACGATAAGGAAGGTCTACGGCGCGGACATACTGAAGTTCGACGGGGCCAGCTTCAGGGTCCCGGGGTCCAGCTTCCATTGGATAAAGGTCGGGGAGGACTCGTCCCTGGGGATCACTTACTGGGACGGGGAGCTGAAGAAGGGGGTCAAACTGGACGTCTTTTCGTTCGTCCTTCGCTGTGGCTACGGCCTCGACGTCTCGGTTGGTAGCAGAGACGCCACGAGGGGGGTGATAAGCGGCTCTGTCAGTATCGACGGATCGGCCCTCCAGGGCAGCTCCACGCTGCCGACCAAGGCCATCTTCACCGTGAACGCCTACAGGCCGCCCTCCCAGCCTAACCCGCCAAGGATAACGGCCGAGATGGTCGTGGGGTACCACTTCTTCGACCCGGAGGGAGGGCCCAAGTGGATACAGTTCTGGCGTGACGTCAGGACCTTCGACTCGTTCCCGGCGCGGGTGGAGGCCAGCATAGGCGACCTCGTGATGGCGGCGCTGGAGCTCGCCAACAGGACGGGGCGCCCTGTGACCATCAGGGCCGACATGGCCCTCTCCGGTGCGCCACCGGGCTACATGGTCATCCAGCCCGACCCGGCTGAGTGGGTGGCCCAGCCAGGTCCGCTTGTCGGCAGGGTCTGGAGGCTCACCGTCATCGTCATGAATGCAACCGACCGCGCGCGCATATCAGGCGCCCTGGTGACCGTGCAGAACAAGAGCCACACCTTCAACGCGACCACCGACGCCACCGGCGTGGCGTCCTTCAGCCTGACGACCGGCAGCTATGAGGTCCGCGCGACAGCCAGCGGGTACACCCAGGCAAAGACATCGGTAAACCTCGTGAAGGACACGGATGTGGTACTGTTGCTGGAGAAGGCCCCGAGCCGCCAGGCGACGGTCACGGTCTACGTCTACGACGGTCACACCTCGGCCCCGATCCAGGGGGCCAGAGTGACCCTCGACTCGACTGAGCAGACCACGGGCAGCGACGGCAGGGCCGTGTTCGCCAACGTCCCGTTCGGGTCGTACGTCCTCCAGGTCACCAAGTCTGGCTACTCGCCCTACAGGAGGTCTATCGACGTCATGAACGACACCGTGAGGATAGATGTCGCCCTGATGCAGGAAAGGCCGAAGGTCACCGCCACGGTCACTGTTGTCAACGCCAGGACCGGGGCCCCCGTTGCAGGAGCGACCGTCCAGTTCGAGAACGGGACAATGGTCTACACGGGGACGACCGGGACTGACGGGATAGCTAGGATAACCCTGCCGGTGGGCGGCTACACCCTGAGGGTCTCGGCGTCCGGGTTCTACCCGTTCAGCCAGACGGTCTTCGTCCCGCAGTCCGGCTTCAGCACCACGGTCAGACTCGCGCCGACCACAGATGAACCAGAACCCCCGAAGCCACCCGTCCCGCCCGAGGAGTGCGACATCCCGCTCACCACGATCAAGGTCATAGACGCCACCAACGGCGCGGGGATAGCGGGGGCCCATGTGACGCTGGTGAGGGGAGGGTTCACTTACGAGGGCACGACCGACTCGAACGGAGAGGCGAAGTTCTGCATAACCTCCGGACTCTACAGCTACAGGGTCGAGAGGGCGGGCTACCAGACCGTCGAGGGCACCTCCTTCATAGCCAAAGGGACCACATTCGTCATCACGATGACCCCGCTGAGCGCCATACCGAGCGGGAGGCTGACGGTGATAGTCAGGGACGCGGCCAGCACCAGCCCGATAGAGGGGGCCGAGGTCACCGTGCAGAACAGCACCCACGTCCTCAGGAAGTACACGGATGGCAACGGCAGGGCTCAGTTCACCCTGATTGCAGGAGGTTACCTGCTGACCGTGAGGAAGTCCGGCTACAGGGACTTCTCGGCCTCCCTGGAGTTCCCGGGAGGGGATGTTAACTACATAGTGAGTCTGACCCCGCACGGGCTGTGCGAGTACCCGGGCAACTGGACGGAGCCGGTGACCTGCGGCTACAGGTGGCTGGTCATAGACGTGAGGTACAGGGACGGCTTCCCGTTCGCCGGGGCCTCTGTGACGGTCAGCAACAGCACCATGAGCGTGACGGCTACCACCGACGGGCTTGGGATCGCGAAGTTCCGGCTATCGCCGGGGACCTACACGGTGAGCATATCGGCCACCGAGGGACCGAGGTCCTACTCCACCTCGTTCAGCGTCAACCTCGACCAGAACCTCTGGATCATGCGCTTCGTCCCCTGGTACAGCCCGTACTTCAGCCCGGAGGTCTACCCGCTCTACGCCACGTTCGTCGGGCCGAGGAGGGGCGTGTGGAACCAGGAGCACCTGATAGCGGTCGGCTTCTACTCGAACGTGCCCCAGACGATAACCGCAAAGGTGTCGGCCATCAACTACACCAGGTACGCCATGGACGGGACGGTGCAGGAGCTGGCCAGCGCGACCTTCACCGTGAGGTTCACCGACTCGGCCATCAACAGCACGCTCCTCCTCCTGAACGTAATGGGCTCCGGGGTGGCCCTCGTGGCGCCGATGGTCACCATACTCTCCTACCAGAACGACACCTTCACCGGCAACAACCGGCTGGTCGGCGACCCAATCCTCTTCGGCCCCATGTTGGACGTGAGCCTGAGGATAATCGTCGAGGTCGATAGCGCCCCGACAGGGGCGCTCGTCCCGGAGATAACCAGGATGAGGATCACCGTGGAGTTCTGGGCCAACCAGGAGGTGCCCGTACCCGGGAGGCTCATGGCCAGGGCCCACTTCGTATCGGCCGAGAACGGGAGGAGGCTCGAGAGGCCCCTGATGAACGAGTCCGTAATCCCGAGGATAGACGTGCAGAACAGGACGGTCACCTACTACCTGGAGTGGACCAACGTCACGGTTGTCTCCATATCCTTCTTCCACGACCTGGAGGTCAACGAGATAGACAACAACCAGACCGCCTACATATACCTGGACAGGGCCATCAAGCTGGTGGCCGTCAGGGCGCCGAAGACCGTCAGGTCCGACTCCTACTTCTACGTCAACATCACCGTGCTCTCCAACTGGTGGCCTTCCTGGGAGTACGGGTACCTGGCGAAGCTGGGGTCGGCGGCCGCCACTGGGAGCTTCAGGGCGGGCTTCGGGTACACGAACGTGACGGTCTACGCGAGGGCGCCCGCGGTCTCGGCACCGACGACCATGGAGCTGAACATGACCGTCGGGCCCGACTTCGCCCCCCACGACAACAGCAAGGTAGTGGCTGTCCAGGTCGTTCCTGAGACCTGGCTCTCCGTTCCGTGGATAATCCTGCTGCTGGGGATGGCGGCCATAGGCGCCGGAGCCGTGGCTACGGCCAGGACCGCCAGGAGGGCCCAGGCCGTCTACAGGAGGAGGCGCGCGCTCCGGTCGGCTGGCGAGTGGCCGGAGTGGTGGGGGCAGGAGGTGACATGGCGGGGAAGGGACGAGACCGGCAGGCGCAGGAGGAGGGTGCTCAGGTGAGGGTGGCGCATGCGCCGCCTGCTCCTGCTCGCGGCCGCGGCCTTCGCCATAGGCTTCCTGCTGCCGCCGATCCTGGCGCTAATAACATACAACAGAGAGTTCGTGACCAATCTCGGCTGGGTAGCCTCGATATTTTCGGGGCCTACCCCATTTGCCCAATACCTGACCAGCCTCGGCTGGTCCGCCTTGGTGGAGCTTATACCGCAACCATTGAAGGAGACGGTGACCGCCATGGGCTTCTCCGTTTCCGTCTCATCCGGACCGACACCTTTCGCCCGCAGGGAAACGCCCCTTGCAGTAGTTAGCACCCTCAACGTGACGAAGACGGATGCGTTCAACCTTTTGAGGACAGACGAGTGGTGGATTGCCTCAGACATCAAGCCATCTGGAGAAATTAGCGTAAACATGATGGCCGCGGACCTCCCTCACAAAGTAAGAGTCGACTGCAAGTCGCCTCCATGCCGGTTCCAGGTGTTCCTCCCGTTCGGGGTCTCCGATGTCAACATTACTATGACGGCTGGGGACGCGACATACCTGCTGGCGGCCTTGGGCAACGGGACCCTAGTAACAATAACGCTCGACGAGTCTGGGGGCTCGCCGCTCGACGCGACAATAAGATGGATAGGCGAGTACTCTCTAACGGTAACAGATTACAAGGGCAGGAGCAGGGATGCTGAGTTGCGATTGGTTTTTGCAGACGGCACCGAGGTGGTGCTGACTCCCGGGACGAACAGGCATCCCATATACCCGATAGTCAACATGAGCTGGAGTCCGGCAGGGAGGCTTATTACCGATCCCAGCAACACGAGGTGCCGGGTCATCACACACACATTTGAGAGTACGGGGACTCTATTGGCTCCTCCTGCCTTCGGCAGCAGGTGCGAGATCGGGATGCTGTACGTCCTCGGCTCGTCGCTCAGGGACGTCTCGGTCTCACCCCAGATCGGCGGGCTTTACCGGGTGGACGGCAGGCTTGTGGACGAGGAGGGGTCTCCGGTGCCGGGTAGGAGGATACTCGTCTTCCTTCAGGGCAACTTGACCAAACCCGCAGAGACCGTCACCGGCCCTGATGGGAGGTTCTCCTCCCTGATCTACGTCCCGCCCTCCAACAGGACGAGGCTGCTGACGGTCAGGTTCCCTGGCGAGCCGGCCCTCATGCCCTCGTCGAAGGCGCTGGAGATACCTGGCACAGGGGCGGGGACCGCGCCCACGACCCAGGTGCCGGGGTCGGTGTACGCCTTCCTCGGCGCGATGATAGCGGCCTTCGTTGCTGTTATCGTCCTTTCCTTCGTGAGGGCCTCGAGGCGGGCGCACGCGATCTACAGGTCGAGGAGGGTGCTGAGGTAGTGCAAATGCTTTTATGGCTTTACCGGAAGGCGAGTGACCGATGAGGTCATCAGGAGTGGGCCGCGCCGCGGCGATGGCGCTCATCACCGCATCGCTCCTGCTGGGGTTCCTGGCCTCAACGCAGGTCCTGCGACTTCCGTTCGGCGGGCAACAGCCTTCTGGCCAAGCTGAGGGGCCCGTGCTAGGCGTCAAGGCATCGGTGCCTCTGGGTCTGCACGCTAGGATCGAAGCCTACAAGAACGGCGGCCTGGTCTTCGCCAAGGACGGCGACCCCTGGACCCTGAACCTAGCCAAGCTGATCAAGTTCCTGCTGTTCACGATGGATGGCACCGACTGGCCTGACGTCAGGCCGACAGTTGTCCAGCAGCCCAACAGGTTGACGACTATAACGACAGTGATGACCTCTCTCTGGTACCGCCGCGGTTATTCGGGAGTGCACGTGCCGGTGATAGGGATCGGGTCGGGGACTGCAGCGCCCTCGGTCAACGACGTCTCACTACAGTCAACGATAACCCTCTACGACGTGGTAGACGCGAGCAACGTGGCCTTCCAGGACGCCGGGAGCTTCTACTGGATCAACATAACCGGCCAGTTCTCCGGGCTGGAGGTCACGGTGAGCGAGGTCGGGCTGTTCAGGAGAGTCGTGGGGGTCGCGGCCAGCAACCCCCCGGACCAGCAGTTCCTCCTGCTGCTGGCCCGCGACCTCGTGTCCCCACCGATAACCCTTGTGGCGGACGATTTGCTGGTGGTCAAGTACGCCATCCGGGTCTCCAAGGACGTTCTCGTCCGGTTCGGGCTTTGCGACCTGGTCCAGGTCGTCTTCGGCCTAGGAGACGTCAACCTGCGGAGCTCGTACCCATGTCCCAGGACGGCGCAGCCTGGAAATAAGAACTACCCAGCACCACACATAGAAAGCGGCTCGGCGTGTTCAGCCGGCACAAACGCGCCGTGCGTCAAGGCGGTGTTCGCGACAGCCAGCATCACCTACACAGACAGGTTCGCACTGACAACGGTTCCATCGGGCATAGAAATGGAGGTGAGGAGTCCTCTGACAACGATAACCACGAACTCCACCCACCTGATAATAAGGACGGAGCTCAGGCTCGGCGTCACATCAAGTACGACATTCTATGGACTGGTGTTCTACAGAGGCGTGTTTCACGATACTTCAATGAACACCGGACTTGTAACGTACACCGCCTTCACAACCAGGGTCGTTACACGGGAGGGGCCAGCTGCTAGCGGCAGTTATACCGGCACGTACCCGCTGATGTTCATCCCCTTCGACCCACCGCTGACCGTCCCTGCCGGGTCCAAGGTGCAGGTCACCCTCGAGCTGGCCATACCGATAGCATGAAGCCCAACGGCGCAACGCAAAACAGCCCAAGGCGGAGCCCAAAGGAAGACGGTGCGTGCTCATGTGATGCGCTCAAGCCTTATATCAAAACAGGGAGAACGGGGAGAATGGGCGATGAGGCGGGCGGTTAATTCGAGGATTGGGCCGGTTTGGCTGCTGTTGCTAGCAACACTGCTGCTGGGCATGGCGCTCTCGATGGCGAACGTCCAGCTGGTGAGGTTTGACGGGCGCGCGGAGCTCGAGAAGTCCGGGGTAGCGACCTCCGTAAAGCCTTACCTGAGCCTGAAGGTCAGGGGTCCCAACGGCTCCATTTTATATGAGCGGACCGAGCCCGCCCACAGCGCCACGGTGTGGCTCGCGAGGCTCCTGGCGCTGCACCTGGGAGCCCAGTACCAACAGAACGCGGTACTCTACCCCGTGAGGGCACACGGGACGTGGGCGTGGCCCTACACCGCTACTACCACCCCCTCGACGTTCTCCCACTACGGCCTCGACAACGGCATGTCGGTTGTCGGCACCGGCACCGGCTATCAGCCCCTCACGCTATATATAGCCGCAGGGAAATCGTCCTATCCGTCCTTTGACCCGACAGTGAGCTTCCTAGCACCAGCGCCCGGCTATAGGTTCGAGGCCGGGCCAGCCACGGTGGCGCTGTTCTCCAACGCCACGCATGCGTGGGTGACGCTGGCAGCCACGATACCCGTCTCCTCCAGCCTGGCAGTGGAGGATGTGGCGATCTACCTCTGGCCGAACACAGCAGTCGGCTCCTCGCCGCAGACCCAATTCTGCGCCAACCAGAGGGATGTAAACGGGTATTGCGCACCGCCGGTGGGGCCAATAGCCACACTGATCTGGTGGGACAAGACGACCCCGGTGACTGTCCCGGCTGGAGGCTCACTTGACGTCTCCTACGTCTTCTACACCTCGTTCCCCGGAGGCGGTAACCTGCTCTCCATCGTCTTCAGCCTCCTGCACACCCCGAGGGCGTCGGAGAACTTCATAATAGTGGACAACGCGCAGACGACCTACACGAACCACTTCCCCGAGTATCATCTGGCATACACCACTGCGGTACCCGGCTCGTATACGACGCGCTATCTCTGGCCGGCGGTCAGGCTGCTTTGGGGGACCGGGACAGCCGACTCGCTTGGACCCTGGACCCCTTCGAACCTAGTCCGCGAGGTTGGGGCGGTCGACGCGGCGACATCGGTTACCATAGACCCAACATCTGGCGCCATGATCATCACCTTCACCGGAATAGCGTCGAACACGAACCACGTTCCGCTCACCATAACGGAGGTAGGGATCCGGCTGGGCGGGGTTTCAGGCGTCGGAGAACTTTGCCTCCGGTAGTCGGGGGCCGCTTCGCTGAGTTGCCCCAACGCGGGTAAGTCGGTTCTCCTCGTCTACCTGCCCGTCAACATAACCGTCGATCCAGGTAAGGCGGTCCAGATAGCCGTGAAGATCACGTTCTCGTCCGCGTAGAGAGGTGTGTGGGGGTGAGGAGCTCCCCGAGATACGCCGTCATGGTGGTCATGCTATTGCTGCTGGTCGGCGTGGCCACATCGGGGACCCCCGTACCGCTCGGGTGGTTTGGTGCCGCCACGGCGTACACCAGATACCCGGCCTTGCTGATCGGGGGTGCGTCCGTCTCGATGGGGGGCCAGGGGGGGCAGTGCCTCGGCGTCCTGCTGGGCTTCTACTACATATACAGCACCACAGTCGGCCTCGTGGTCTCGACGGTGACGTTCAGCACGCAGAAGTACGCATTTGGTTGCGCCCAGCTGGACGTTACAACCGTCACTACCACCTCTGCTCTGACCACGGGCACCACTGCTACGCAGACTCTCACCCAGACCCAAACGACGACCACGGTCCTGCAGGTCCAGGTGCAGGGATGGGTGTTCGCTCTGATAGCACTGCTGTTTTCCATGGTCCCGCTGCTCGCAAGGACGGCCGTGAAGGCCCAGAAGATCTACAGGGAGAGGCGCGTCCTGAGGACCGCCGGGGTCCTGCAGGGGAGCCGGGCGCAGGACCTGAACTTCGAGGACCGGGAGCAACGCAAGAAGGGCAGGAGGTGGGTCCTTAGGTAGTACCGCCGTATTGCATCCCGCTGGAACTCGCGCTCCTGGTAGAGTGGACAGGCGTAACAAATAAATCAGTCCACACCCCCCGGCTGTGTAGGGCATGTACCTCCAGAGGCTGGCTGTCCTCGCGGACGAGCTGAGGGCCCTCTCGAGCGCGAGCTTCTACACTATCGCGGCCGTCGAGACCCGCTACTCCGTCTCGACAGGCAGGTACCCGAGCGTGTCCGTGCAGGCCGTCAGCAACGAGGAGACGAAGCTCGTCCTCTCGAACCTCATCAGGGAGCTGGGGTACGAGGGGCCAGGCGAAGGCGTCGGCCTGACCATCGTCAGGCGCGGACTCCCGGCCATGATAACGATCCTCCTGCCTGAGCCCTCGAGCAGGGTCCTCCTCAGGGCCAGCAGGACGGCCAAAAGGCTCGGGGTGGGCGGCACGGGGTCGGCCATCCTGGACGTCTCCAGGGCCCTGCTGGGGGACAGGGAGGCCGCCGGTGCGGTGGCCCTTTCCATCCTGCTCGAGACGATGGCCGACAAGCACGTGGCCGATGTCGTGGACGAGCTCGGGAGGATAAGGGAGACCCTTTCGGGAGCCGCCTCGGAGGTGAGGTCGCTGTGAGGTTCAGCTACAAGGACGGCGACATGTACTGCTCGACCTGCGGCAGGGTCCTGCGCCCCCTCGAGGCCCTCCTCTCCGGGTTCAGGTGCCCCTGCTGCGGCAGGAAGGTGAGGGGCGACCAGCAGGCCGTCATCGAGTCAATGAGGAGGATGCTCAACAGGCGGGCCCTGAGGTGAGCCCTTTATCCCGAAAGGACCCGCAGTATCACCTCCAGATTGTTTGTCGTCACGACAGCCCCCTGCATGACGACGAGCATGGCGACGAACGCGTCGGGCATCAGGAGCCGGGGAGGCCTCCTTCCCATCCTGCTCTCCAAGGCCTGGAGGGCCCTGCCGAGGGACCAGGAAAGCAGCCTGTACAGGGCAAAATAAACGGCCACAAGGACCGCGAACATATATGACGCGAGCGCGGCGAACGTGGCCAAGGGGCCCAAGTGGAGGACGTGATTGAGGACCTCGGAGCTCAACGCGGCCCTCTCATAAATGACGTACTTGTCGCTCCTGACGAAGTGGAAGGCATAGGTCGTCGCGAGCGCGTCCAGGAGGCAGACGGCGGCTGTCATGAGCGCGATGGTCCTGAACCTTATCGTTGTCCCCATCATCCCTCCGAACCCTGCGGCTGGCCCTCCTGCGCTTGCGCCTGCTCCTTTTCCCCTGCTACCCCGGTATCAGCCTGGACCGGGGAGGGGTTGCTGGCGTTGCACCTCGGGCACCTGACCGTCACGAGGGCGTCCCTCTTCGCTCCCGTGTACTTCCACCGGTACCCGCACTTCCTGCACTGGACCTCCACGCCCTCCGGCTCCGGCGCGACGAACGCCGGGTGGACGAAGGACCTGAAGCAGTGCGGGCAGACGACCCTCCTCCTCACGGCCCCGGTATAGGTCCAGACGTAGCCGCACTTCGGGCACTGGAGCTCCGTGCCCTGCTTTTGAATCTGGGGTTTGGCCTGAGTCTCGACGAAGTAGGGGTTCCTGGCGCGCTTGAAGCACATGCTGCACTGGATGTACCTCCTGCTCTGGAGGGCCTCCAGGTTCCTGGGCCTTATGACGTGTCCGCAGTGGGGGCACTGGAACTCGGCGAGATCGACGGCCGCCCCTCCGACGTCCGGGTCGGTGCCGCTCATCACCGCATGTGGGGAATGGAAGCTAATATGATTTGGCTACTGATGCTGTTGTTGATGCTAGCGGTACCACGTGACTCCGAACTTCTTGAGGTCGCTTTCGACCACCGGGTGGAGCTTATAGTCCGGTCTCGGATTCCTGAATTGCTCACGCTCAAGGAGCACTATATCGCCGAGGCATCTCGCCCAGCAGTCGTTGCGGTCGTCCCCTTCTTCAGCGCACTTTGTTATGCACTCCTCCAGTAATCCGCGGGCCAGCCTCCAGTCGGCCGATGCCGCCCAGCTTATGACATCGGCGAGGCGGTCCATGGCCTCCCTGTCGTCCAGGTAGCCCTGCCTGGGCGGATTGCAGTCCAGGATGGCACCGGGCTGGCCGGGCCGGCTGGTGCAGGAGTAGCCGATGGATTCCATGAGGCGCTTCACGGGGTTGATGACGAACGCCAACCATTCTCTATCAAATTGATACACGACCCTTCCATCCTTCGATACCTTTGCGAAGCTCTCGGTGTTCAGGCCAATCCTGAACGTTGCCTCGTCCTGGCCCACGGTCCCCTCGAGCTTGTCGGCCGCCTCGTATGGGAGTTCTCCCACCTTCTCCGTCCTGTTCATCTTGTAGTTCCACCTGATGCAGAGATCGACCAGGTTTTTGTCAGCGCCCCTCAGGACGCGGCACCTTTTCCCGACCCTTTCCATCGTTTTCACCCTCCCTGTACAGCCAACGAGTAAAACATCTTAATTATAAGACTTCGCGCATGTGCGCCCCCTACTTTTTGTGCCAATATATACCGATTTCCTCCAAGTCCCTCATGGCGGCGTATCCCGGCTCAACGTCGGCCTCCTCGACCGTGGCGGCTTCCCAGAGGTAATCCTCCTCGTCATAGGTCTCGTCCAGGCAATCCTCGACGCACTCTTCGAAGTATTCACCCTCCTTTTCCTTGCTCGCGCAGTAATCCTCGCAGTCGGACTTGTACGTCCTGCTGATCCTTATGTCCGCTGACGTCACCCAGCTCAGCACGTCCGCTAACCTGCTCTTCATCTCGTGATCCTTCAGCGCGTCTGGATGTGGAGGGGTGCAGGTCAGCCTGAAGTTCTTTTCCTCTTCGGTAGCAGCGCAGGAGTACCCGAGCCTCCTCATGAGGTAGTACACGGTCGTCAGCACGGGCTTGTCGGTGTCGTAGTAGACGAAGGTCCCGTCGCTGCGGACCCTCGCCGCGTGTCCGTAGCTGGACCCGACCCTGAACGACGCCTCGCCACGGCCAACTATGCCGATCAGCCACCTTCTGTCTTCGACCTCATAGAGGTCCCACCTCTTCCTCACCTTCCTATCCCACAATGAGCAGAGGTCGGTCAGGTCCCTGTCGGCGTTCCGTTCCGCGTAGCACCTCTCCCCCACCTTCTCGAGCTCGGTCGGGAGTCCGGACGCTGGCAGCCACTCAGCCAGCACGTGGACGCAGTTCGATATGTCGTTCAGGAAGTTGGGCAGGTCGTACCTCTCCCTCAGCCTCGGATCCCGGGCCGCGAAGCCGCACTTCCGCCCCGTCAGCTTCTCGACGGCCCTCATGACGTCCTCCATCGCCTCCAGCGCCCTCGCCCTACCCTTCACCATCTCGACGCAGAACGGGTCGTTCGGCTCCGTCCCAAGACAGTACTCGGCCGCCGTTTTGGCCCTCTCTGCGGCGAGGCTGACGTATGATAGGGACCAGTAGAGGTCGTTGACCTTCTTGGACAGCTTCTCGGCGTCCTCCTGGATCCCGGCGGCCCTGTTCACGACATCGAGGTAGCTGTCCTTGGCCCGGAAGATCCTCCTGAGCGCCTCTGCCGCCTCCCCTATCTCCCTAACGTCTTCGCCCCTTACTTCCCTCCGGACCCCCCGCCTGAGCTGCAGGTCGGTTGCCAGCTCCCTGAGCCTCCTCTCGACGTCCATCAGGACGGACACCGGGTCGAGCCTCGGTTGCCGTTCGCCGCCCCTTTCCTCCTGGACCGAGAGGGCGATCACCTCTCCCCACCCTTCCACCACGTTATCCCTAATTCCTCGAGGTCGGCCTCGGCGAGCGGGTGCGGCCTTATCATGGCGCCCTTTTTAGCTTCTTCGCGCTTCTCCTTCTCCTCCTCTACTAT
>Ga0079998_111319_pt1 | contig 17518 bp, 21 predicted proteins | sample PerSpoBPS_BMetaG_FD_69201 | JGI IMG/M metagenome (GOLD analysis project Ga0079998, IMG submission 69201) | Thermal spring microbial communities from Yellowstone National Park, Wyoming, USA - Perpetual Spouter B (PS_B) MetaG (SPADES assembly)... | ecosystem: Environmental > Aquatic > Thermal... | reverse complement strand
TCGGGGTCGTCCCAGGGGTCCAGGCCCAGCCCGGGGTCTTTTCTAACTTCACCCATCGCCCCTCATCTTAGCCCCACCCCCCGCCCCTGTCCACCGCCTTGTAGCTAAGATTTCCCCCGCTCGCCTTCCCCATAGGCTTTTTCCCTTTCCCATCGCCCTCACTCCTTCCTTCTGGGTCGCTAAAGGCTAAGGGTCGGGGTGGGGGAGGGGGGAAAGGTGAAGAGGGGTGGTGTCTTAGCTACAAACCCTCCCTCAAAACCCCCGGCGTGTAGCTAAGAGGGGACGAGGTGGCGGAGCTCCGCCTGGGCCCGCTCCACGATGCTCCAGGAGGTCGGAGGCCTCGAGGTTCGGCCAGCGCCTTCCCTTCAAGGAGAGCCACCGCACCCAGTACCTCAGATAAAGGGGGGGCTCCCCGGTCGGGCTTCTTGCGGTGTTCCCAGCCACGGGAAGTTCCGATGCCTCCCAGGAAGGCAGGCCCCCTAACCTCCGGCCTGCAGGTTAAGACCCGCTGCCTCGAGGCCGGCGTCCCATCCCCTCTCCCGCCCCAGCCCCAGGCTGGGGAAGCCCCCGCCCTTAGCCTTAGGGCGCTCGGGTACGGGACCAGGGTGGAGCTCGCGGGCTCCCAGGGCGAGGCCACCCTCTACCTTCCGGTGAACCCGGGGCTCGAGCCCCAAGACCTAGAGCTCAAGCTGTCCCTTCCCGCCGGGCTCCTTCAGGGGTGCCTGGACGTCCTCTCGGAAGGCTACCCGTCCTTCCACGCTATCCTGCCCACAGAAACCCCCCTAAGCGCTAGGAGCCGCAACCCCAGCCTCCACCACATCTCCAAGCCCCTTTCCCTGGGGAGGGCAAGGGTCCACTTCACCCCTAACACCTGCAGGGTCCCGGGGCCCGGTGAATCGTGGACCAACCTTCCCTCGCCCCTCGTAGATGCCCAGAGCTTCTCCAATGGCGAGGAAACTCCCCCCGCAGGGGGCTACCGAGTCCAGGCGCTTCCGGGTGCCCCAGGGGACCCACCTCCAAACGGCCCCCTCCGGGGAGAGGAAAAGGCCGGCCGTGGCCATCCTGAAGAGTAACCCGCTCAGGCTCCGCACCCGGCCCAGGGGGGAGCACCTCTTTTCCGCTTTCGCCCAAGACCTCCACATAGGGGATCCTCACCGCCCGGGGCGGCCTCACCTCCCACGCCGCCGTGGTGGCCTGGGGCCTGGGGGTCCCGGCGGTGGTGGGGGCCGAGGCCCTAAAGGAGGTGAACCCCATGCTGGGCTTCCGGGGGGTGCAGCTCCTCCTCCTCCGGCCCGGGATCTTCCGCATGCAGCTAAAGGCCCCTGGCGGTGGAGGAGGGGAGGCGGGCGAACCCCGCCCTAAAGCTGGGCCTCTGCGGCGAGCACGGGGGCGAGGCGGGGAGCGTGCGCTTCGTGGCCGACCTCCTGGACTACACCTCGGCGAGCCCCTTCCGGGTCCTCACCGCCAGGCTCGCCGCCGCCTAGGCGGGGTTGGCCCGGACCTGGTGTCCACGCCCTGGTCCTTCGGCCTACGGCTTGATACCCCCCTTTGTTCCCCGGGCTACAGGATCTGTTCATCTTTTGCGGACACCGGCCTTGCCTTTGGGTTCCCCCTCAAGGTGCAATGGGGGCACGGGTTGAGGTAGAAGGGGTGGTTTACACCTAGCTCCAGTGTCCCTTTCCCTTCCCAACCCGGTTAAGGAGGGAGGAGATGCTCAAGGACGTCACGGCAGTGGAGCCCATGACGGGGGAGGAGTACCTGGAGAGCCTCAGGGACGGCCGGGAGGTCTACTTTGCCGGCGAGCGGGTGAAGGACGTGACCACCCACCCCGCCTTCCGCAACACCGCCCGCATGCTGGCCCGGTGGTACGACCGCCTGCACGAGCTCCATCGGGAGGACCTGGCCCGCTCCCAGAACCCCTCGGGCTGGAAGTGGACCGTGCCCACGGACACGGGTAGCGGGGGCTGGACCCATCCCTTCTTCATCGGTCCTAGGGGAGCGGAGGATCTCCTCAAGGCCCGGGACACCATCGCCGAGCTCCAGCGGGTGGTGTACGGCTGGGCCGGGCGCAGCCCCGACTACAAGGCGGCCTTTGTGGGCACCCTAGGTCCCAACGCCGAGTTTTACGCCCCCTATCAGGAAAATGCCCGGCGTTGGTACAAGGCAACCCAGGAGAGGCTCCTTTACTGGAACCACGCGATTGTAAATCCCCCTGTGGACCGCCACAAGCCGGTGGAGGAGGTGGGGGACGTCTACATGCACGTGGAGAGGGAAACCGATGCCGGCATCGTGGTCTCGGGGGCTAAGGTGGTAGCCACGGGGAGCGCCTTCACCCACGTGAACTTCATCGCCCACTACGGGCCGATTCCCATCAAGGACAAGAAGTTCGCCCTCATCTTCGCCGTGCCCATGGACGCCAAGGGGGTGAAGCTCATCTCCCGTCAGTCCTACGAGTTCATCGCCGCCAAGACGGGAAGCCCCTTTGACTACCCCCTTTCCAGCCGCCTGGACGAGAACGATGCCATCTTGGTCTTTGACAACGTCCTCGTTCCCTGGGAGAACGTCTTCGTGTACGGGGACGTAGAGAAGGTGAACGCCTTCTTCCCCCTCTCCGGCTTCGTCCACCGCTTCCCCTTCCAAGGGGCCACCCGGCTGGCGGTGAAGCTGGACTTCATCGCCGGCCTCATGATGAAGGCCTTGGAGATCACGGGGGTGAGCCAGTTCCGGGGCGTGCAGGCGAGGCTGGGGGAGGTGCTCACCTACCGCAACCTCATCTGGGCCCTCACCGACGCCATGGCCCGCGACCCCATGCCCTGGGTGGACGGCTACGTGCTCCCCAATCTCTGGGCCGGCCTCACCTACCGGGTCCTGGCTCCCGAGATCTACCCCAAGATCAAGGACCTCATTGAGCGGGATTTGGCCAGCGCCCTCATCTACCTCCCCGCCCACGCCAAGGACTTCCAGAGCCCGGAGATCCGACCCTACCTGGACAAGTACGTGCGGGGGAACGGCGTGGACGCCGTGACCCGGGTCAAGGTGATGAAGGCCCTCTGGGACGCCGTGGGCACGGAGTTTGGCGGGCGGCACGAGCTCTACGAGCGCAACTACGCCGGCAACCACGAGAACATCCGCATAGAAACCCTGGGGGCCATGGAGGCCGCCGGCGTCAACGAGGCCCTTAGGGCCTTCGCCGACCGCTTCTTGGCGGAGTACGACCTCGAGGGCTGGAAGGCGCCGGACCTCTTCAACCCCGAGGCCTAAGGTCTTGGAGTTTCTGGGGGCAGGGCGCAGGCCCTGTCCCTGATTTTTGAACAGGGCCCTTGCTCCCGGTGGGCCGCTGCTTTAGCCTTTAAACTGGCCACCCAGGCCAAAGGAAAGGAGGCACCTATGGACAAGGAGCCCATCTTTGACGTGCACCAGTTGGCCCACGTGGAGATCCTCACCCCCAACCCGGAGGGGACGCTCTGGTTCTTCCGCGACCTCTTGGGCATGGAGGTCACCAAGCAGGAGGGGCAGTCCGTCTACATGCGGGCCTACGAGGACTGGTACCACCACACCCTGAAGATCACCGAGGCCCCGAAGCCGGGGCTTGGCCACGTGGCCTGGCGGACCAGCTCCCCGCAGGCCTTGGAGCGGCGGGTGAAGGCCTTGGAGGCCTCTGGTCTGGGGAAGGGGTGGATAGACGGGGACCTGGGGCATGGGCCCGCCTACCGCTTCACCACCCCCGATGGGCACCCCATGGAGATCCTCTGGGAGGTGGCCTACTACGAACCCCCTGAGGACAAGAAGAGCCCCCTCCTCAACCGCCCCCAGAAGCGGCCCCTCCGCGGCGTTCCCGTGCGCCGGCTGGACCACGTGAACCTCCTGGCCTCGGACGTTACCGTGAACAAGGACTTCATGATGGAGTACCTGGGCTTCCGCCTCCGGGAGCACATCGTTCTAAATGACGGCACCGAGGCGGGAGCCTGGATCAGCGTGAGCCCGCTGGTCCACGAGATCGCTTTCATGCGGGACGGCAAGGGGGCCAAGGGCCGTCTCCACCACATCTGCTACTGGTACGGCTACCCCCACGACCTCAACATCATCGCCGACGTGTTCCGGGAGGTGGGCATCAAGATTGAGGCGGGGCCCGGCAAGCACGGCATCAGCCAGGCCATGTTCATGTACGTCCTGGAGCCGGGCGGCAACCGGGTGGAGCTCTTCGGCGACCCCGGCTACCTCATCTTTGACCCCGCCTGGAAGCCCATCAAGTGGACCGAGGAGACCCTCGAGGCCGGCATCATCTGGTACGGTAGCCCTCTGCCGGCGGAGTTCTTCATGTACGGCACGCCGAACGTAGAGGAACAGGTGGCCGCCGATTAGCTGGGATCCCATTCCTAGGGGGGAGGGCATCCTCCCCCTTTGTGTTTTCGTTCCCAAGTGCCAATGCATAGACTTTGCAACGCCCCCTGCCCCAGCCCTGCCCTGAGCCTCTCCATAGCAGCCACCACCGCCCCCCTCAGCTCCTCCACGCGCCTGTAGTGCCTCCGGGGCAGCAAAAACCCCTTCACCCGCCGCCAGACGCTTAGAACATAGCCTCAAGGCTGACCCACCGGGTTCAAATAGGGGCTGTGCCTCGGCAGGTAGGCCACCGTCCCACACCGCCCCTCCAGCAGGGCGTACCCCAACGGCCAGCCCTGACTTGGGTACCCCACGTTGCGAAACCAAAGAGTGGGCACTTAGCCTTTTGTCCAATAATGGTGAACAGATTTCTTGTTTCATCCATCCCTTTTGCCTAGCCTTAGGGATAACCAGGGGGCAAAGGATGCTGGGAACCTTGGGAAAAGCCGCGGAGGTTTTGGACCTCTTCACCCCGGAGCGCCCGGAGTGGGGGGTAACCGAGGTGGCCAAGGCCCTCTCTTGGCCCAAGTCCAGCGCCCACGTCATCCTGAACTCCCTGGCGCAGACGGGTTTTCTCCAACGCACACCCGAGGGCCGTTACCGGCTGGGCTGGCGCATCCTGATCCTGGCCCGGACCCTGAACCAATGCACCTCCCTTAAGACCCTGGCCCGGCCTATCCTGGAAAAACTGGTAGCCACTTACGGGGAGACCGTGCACCTGGCGGTGCTGGAGCGGGGCAAGGTTCTTTATGTGGACAAACTTCAGGGCACCAGGGCGGTGCGGGTGGAGATCACGGGGGAAGGAGCCTTGCTTTGGCCCCACGGGTCCGCCTTGGGCAAGGTACTCCTAGCCCATCTACCGGAAGAGGAGGTGAGAGATCTGGTGGCCTTCCAAGGGCTTCCCCGCCTGACTTCCAACACCATCACCACCTTGGACGAGCTCTTAAGCGAGCTGGAAGGGGTCAGGAAGCGGGGCTACGCCTACGACATAGAGGAGTACATGCCTGAGCTCTGCTGCGTGGCCGCTCCGGTACGCAACCACGTTGGGGCGGTGGTGGCCGCTTTGAGCTTCTCCGTGCCCGCCTATCGCTTCCACTCGGCGAAGGTGGCCTACAGGAACGTGGTCATGGAGGCGGCGCGGCAGATCTCCGAGCTTTTGGGGTACAATCCTGCCCTTTTGCGAGAGGAAACGGTATGGACGAAAAGGTCAAGGTAGCCATCTTGGGTTCGGGGAACATTGGCACAGACCTGATGTACAAGTTGCTGAAGGACCCGGGGCACATGGAGCTGGTGGCCCTGGTGGGGATAGACCCCAGGTCCGAGGGGCTGGCCCGGGCTCGGGCTTTGGGTTTGGAGGCCAGCCACGAGGGGATCCAGTACATCCTGGAGAGGCCGGAGATCAAGATCGTCTTTGACGCCACCAGCGCCAAAGCCCACGTGCGCCACGCCAAGCTCCTTCGGGAGGCGGGCAGGATCGCCATAGACCTGACCCCTGCCGCCCGGGGGCCTTACGTGGTGCCCCCGGTGAACCTGAAGGCGCACCTGGATAAGGACAACGTCAACCTGATCACCTGTGGGGGGCAGGCCACCATCCCCCTGGTCTACGCAGTGGACCGAGTGGCGCCGGTGCTCTACGCGGAAATGGTCTCCACGGTGGCCTCCCGCTCGGCGGGCCCCGGGACGCGGCAGAACATCGACGAGTTCACCTTCACCACCGCCCGGGGCCTGGAGGCCATCGGCGGGGCCAAGATGGGCAAGGCCATCATCATCCTGAACCCCGCGGAGCCGCCCATCATCATGACCAACACGGTGCGGGCCATTCCCCTGGAAGAGGGCTTTGACCGGGAGGCGGTGGTGGCGAGCGTGCGGGCCATGGAGCGGGAGGTGCAGGCCTACGTGCCGGGGTACCGGCTAAAGGCGGACCCGGTGTTTGAGAGGCTTCCCACCCCGTGGGGGGAGCGCACCGTGGTCTCCATGCTCCTGGAGGTGGAGGGGGCGGGGGACTACCTGCCCAAGTACGCGGGGAACCTGGACATCATGACGGCTTCGGCCCGGAGGGTGGGGGAAGTCTTCGCCCAGCACCTTTTGGGGAAGCGGGCGGAGGAGGTGAGGGCATGAGCTGGAGTCTGGAAGGGGCCAAACCCCCGGTGGTGGTGGACACCACCCTGCGGGACGGTTCCCACGCCCACCGGCACCAGTACACGCTGGAGGAGGCGCGGGCCATCGCCCGGGCCCTGGACGAGGGGGGCGTGTACGCCATAGAGGTTTCCCACGGGGACGGGCTTGGGGGAAGCTCCCTGCAGTACGGTTTCTCCCGGGTGAGCGAGATGGAGCTCATCCGGGCGGTGCGGGAGGAGGTGCGGCGGGCCAAGGTGGCGGCCTTGCTCCTCCCCGGGATCGGGACGCGGAAGGAGCTCAAGGAGGCGGTGGAGGCGGGGATCCAGATGGTGCGCATCGCCACCCAGTGCACCGAGGCGGACATCTCGGAGCAGCACTTCGGGATGGCCAAGGAGATGGGCCTGGAGGCGGTGGGCTTTCTGATGATGAGCCACATGCGCCCCCCGGAGTTTTTAGCGGAGCAGGCCCTTCTCATGGAGAGCTACGGGGCGGACGTGGTCTACATCGTGGACTCCGCGGGGGCCATGCTGCCCCAGGACGCCTACGCCCGGGTCCGGGCCCTAAAAGACGCCCTCTCCCGGGCCAAGGTGGGCTTCCACGCCCACAACAACCTGGGCCTGGCCATTGGGAACACCCTGGCGGCTTTGGCGGCGGGGGCGGACTGGGTGGACGGCACCCTCAGGGGCTATGGGGCGGGGGCGGGGAACGCGCCCACCGAGGTCCTAGCCGCGGTTTTGGACAGGGCGGGATTGAACCCGGGTCTACAGGTCTTCAAGCTCCTGGAGGCGGCGGAGTTCGTCCTGGGCCCCATCCTGCACTTCCAGCCCTACCCCGACCGGGACTCCATCGCCATCGGGTACGCGGGGGTCTACTCCACCTTCCTTCTCCACGCCAAGAGGATCGGGAAGGAGCTTGGGGTGGACCCCATGGCCATCCTCCTGGAGCTGGGCCGCAGGCAGGCGGTGGCGGGGCAGGAGGACTGGATCCTACGGGTAGCCCTGGAGCTGAAGGAGCGGGAGGCCGGGGCCCTGGCGGGCTAGGGGGTCTGGGATGCGACGGATCGGCTTCGTGGGGCTTGGGAGCATGGGCCTTCCCATGGGCAAGAACCTGGCCCAAGCGGGGTACGAGGTCCTGGCCTGGAACCGGACGCCCAAGGAGGCGGAAGGCCTCACCCAGGTGGGAAGCCCCAAGGAGGCGGCGGGAACGGGCCTGGTCATCACCATGCTCGCGGACGACGCCGCCACCGAGGCCGTGCTCCCCGAGATCCTGGAGGGGCTTCCCCCGGGGGGCCTCCACATCGCCATGAGCACCCTGGGGGTGCCCTACTCCCGCGCCCTCTGGGAGAGGCATAGGCAGGCGGGGAGGCGCTATCTGGCGGCCCCCGTCTTCGGCCGGCCCGAGGCGGCGGCCCGGGGGGAGCTCAGGATCGTGGTGGCGGGGGCGCCCGCGGACGTGGAGGAGGCGAGGCCCCTCCTGAAGGCCCTGGGGGTGGAGGTCTACGAGGTGGGGGAGGCCCCCCACCTGGCCCACGCGGTGAAGCTCGGGGGGAACTTCCTCATCGCCAGTATGCTGGAGGCCCTCTCCGAGGCTTACGTGCTGGTGGAGAAGAACGGGGTGAGGCGGGAGGCCTTTTACGAGGTGGTGCGGGGCTTTTTCCGCTCCCCGGTCTACGAGGCCTACGGGCGGATTCTTCTGGAGAGGCGCTTCAGTCCCCCCGGGTTCAAACTTCGGCTGGGGCTTAAGGACGTGCGCCTCATCCACCAGGCGGCGGACACCACCCAGACGCCCCTGCCCCTCGGGCACCTCCTCCTGGACCGGTTCCTGGAGGGGGTGGCCCGGGGCATGGGGGAGGAGGACTGGACGGCCATCCTCAAGCTGGTGGAGGCCGAGGGAGGGTTGCATGGTTGATCCCATGGAGTTTCGCCGGACCCTGGGGCGGTTCGCCACCGGGGTCACGGTGGTGGCGGCGTACGATGAGGGGGGAAACCCGAGGGGGCTCACGGCCAACGCCTTCATGTCGGTTTCCCTGGACCCTCCCCTGGTCCTGGTCTCCCTGGACAACCGCTCCCGTACCAAGCCGGTGCTGGAGCGGGCGGGGCGGTACGGGGTGAGCGTCCTAGCGGAGGAGCAGAAGGCGCTATCCGATCACTTTGCGGGGCGGCCTCAGGAGGGGCTGGCCATCGTGTTTGTGGAGCGGGCGGGGGCCCCGGTTCTGGAGGGGGCCCTGGCCCAGGTGGTGGCCCGGGTGGTGGAGGCCCACCCCGCTGGGGACCACACCCTCTTCCTCGGGGAGGTGGAGCACCTGGCCTACCGGGAAGGGAGGCCCCTTCTCTACTACGCCGGCCGGTACGCCCGCCTCGAGGAGTAAGAGCAGGGGACGCTGGAGGGAAGCGTGGAGGCGTTGAAGCTGAAGACGGGACCTTGGGAGACCCACCTTTACCGGGAGGGAAGGGGGGAGGCGGTGCTCTTCATCCACGGCTCGGGGCCCGGGGCCACGGGGCTTTCCAACTGGCAGCTGGCCCTGCCTGAGCTGGGCCGTCACTTCCTTTGCCTGGCCCCGGACCTGGTGGGCTACGGGGAGAGCACCCATCCCGATCCTCCTCCCCGTGGGGTGCGGGCCTGGGTGCGGGTATGGGTGGACCAGCTTCTCGGCCTTCTGGATGCCTTGGGGATAGGGGAGGCCCACCTGGTAGGGAACTCCCTGGGGGGCGCCATCGCCCTCCACCTCCTCATGGAGGCGCCAAAGCGGTTCCGGCGGGTGGTGCTCATGGGTCCTGCGGGGGGCCCTTTCCGGCTGACCCCGGAGCTGGACCGCATCTGGGGTTTCTACGAGGACCCCACGCTTGCGTCCATGAAGAACGCCATCCGCTGGTTTGCCTTTGACGAGGGGTTCATCCAGGACCGCCTAGAGGAGATTGCCCGGATGCGGCTGGAGGCGGCCCTTAGGCCGGAGGTGCGGCGGAGCTTTGAGGCCATGTGGCCGCGGCCGAGGCAGGAGGCCATAGACCAGCTGGTGGTGCCCCCGGCGGCTTTGAGGCGGATGGACCATCCCATCTTCATCCTGCACGGCTACCGGGACTGGATCGTTCCCGTGGAGACGAGCTTGTACCTGATGGAGCACCTGCCCAACGCCAGTCTACATCTCTTGGGCCGGACGAGCCACTGGGTGCAGATAGAGAGGGCCCAGACCTTCCACCACCTGGTGGGGTCCTTTTTGCGGGGGGAGATATGAGGGTGGCCAAGACGGAGGAGCTGAAGGGTTTTGCCATGGGGCCCATGACCCTTCGTCCCTTTACGGGAGAAGGCTTGATGGCGGTGCGGGTGGAGGGGCCTAAGGGGGCCCACGCTCCGGCCCACAGCCACCCCCACGAGCAGATGACCCTGGTGGTCTCCGGCCGGTTGCGGTTCCGCGTGGGGGCGGAGTGGCGGGAGGTGGGGCCGATGGAGGTGGTGCACATCCCGGGCGGGATGGAGCACGAGGCCGAGGTCCTGGAGGACAGCCTCTTCTTTGACCTTTTCCACCCCGTGCGGGAGGACTTTCTGAAGAAGGTGGAGGGGGCATGAGGGTGGCCATCCTCACGGGGGCCTCTAGCGGGATGGGCTTTGCGGTGGCGCGGAGGCTGGGGCAGGAGGGGTACACCCTCATCGTGAACAGCCGGGACCCTTCCCAGGCGGTCAAGCGGCTGGAGGCAGAGGGCTGGAAGGTGGTCGGCGTGCCCGGCGACCTGGCGGAGGCGGCCACGGCGGAGGCCCTGGTGGGTATGGCGGAACGGATGGGCCGTCTGGACGCCCTCCTTTTGAACCACGGGGGCCCGCCGGTGAAGCCCCTTCTTGAGATCCCGGAGGAGGAGTGGCGGCGCTACTTTGAGCTGATGGTGGTGGGCCCCTTGCGGCTTTTGCGCCTGGCGGTTCCCCTCTTTCGCAAATCGGGCGGGGGCCGGGTGGTGGCCATCACCTCCTTCACCACCAAGAGCCCCCATCCGGGGATCGGCCTTTCCAACAGCCTCCGGGCCGCGCTTCTCAACGCCTTGAAGACGGCGGCGCTGGAGCTCGGCCCCGAGGGGATCTTGGTGAACGCGGTGGCCCCGGGATACATCCTCACCGAGAGGATTGCCGAGTGGAACCGGGCCCATGCGGAGCGGGAGGGAGTGACGCCTGAGGAGGTGGCCAGGAGGACCATGGATGGGATTCCCCTTCGCCGCTACGGCAAGCCGGAGGAGGTGGCGGAGGTGATTGCCTTTTTGCTTTCGGAGAGGAACGGGTACATCACCGGGCAGCAGATCCTGGTGGATGGGGGCCTGGTGGTGGCGGGATAAGGAGGGATTGTGTTCTGGAGAGCAGATCCATCCACGGGCAGGCCTATGTTGAGGCTATGGAAAAAGGCGTGGACCTTTCCTGCCCTCGGTGCGATTTCTGCGGCCGCCCGCTCACCTGGAGGGAAAGCCAGGGGCACTTCTACTACTACACCTTCCAGGGGCACACGGGGCTCCTCCTGGTCTGCTCCCGGTGTTTTGGGGAGGCAGGAGACCTCCTTCCCCCCAACCTCCGCCCTGCCCGCTCCCCCTGGGGTGGGCTGGCCTACCTCTTTACCCGCCGCAGGCTCTAGGAGGGACCCATGATCTGGGCGCTCCTGGCCCTTCTGGCCGGGGCCATGCTCCCCATCCAGGCGGGGGTGAACGCGGAGCTGGCCCGCATCGTGGGGCATCCGGTGCGCTCGGCCTTGGTTTCCTTCGCCGTGGGCACGGGGGCCCTCCTTCTCCTGGCCTTCGCCCTCACGGGCCCCTCCTGGCCCTGGGGCCGGATGCTTCAGGCCCCTTGGTGGGTGTACGTGGGCGGGCTTCTGGGAGCGGTGTACGTGGTGGGGGTCATCGCCCTGGCTCCTAAGCTGGGGGCCCTCCTCACCTTCGCCCTCCTCATCGCGGGCCAGTTTCTGGCCTCCATGGTGCTGGACCACCTGGGGCTTCTTTATCCCAGGCATCCCGTGAACGCCGCCAGGGTTTTGGGGGTGGTCCTGATCCTGCTTGGGGTGTGGCTTGTGAGGAGGTACTGATGGTGGTGCTCAAGGTGACCTTGTTGGAGGGTAGATCCCTGGAAAAGAAGCGGGAGCTGGCCCGAAGGCTTAGCGAGGCTGCTGCAAGGCATTTTGGGGAGGACTTGCAGGAGATACGCCTGGTATTTTATGAAGTTTCCAAGGATGACTGGGCCGTGGGCGGGGTTCTTCTCCGGGATAAGGAGGAGGCATGAGGGGCGAAGAGGCTCTTTTCCGTGCGGTGAAGGAGGCGCGGGCCGAGGGGCACCCCGTTCCCGGCGGGCGGGACTGGGGGGTGGGCCTCGAGGAGGCCTACCGCATCCAGGAGGCCCTCTTCCCCGGGCCCCTCAAGGGCTACAAGCTGGGCTTGGTCTCCGAGGCCAAGCAGCGGCAGATGGGTCTGGCCGCTCCCATCTACGGCCGGGTGCACCCGGGCATGATCCTGGAGGAGGTGCGGCTTGCTTCCTTTATCCAGCCCCGCCTCGAGCCCGAGCTGGCCGTGGTCCTCAAGGAAGACCTCGCCCCCGGGGCGGCTCCCGGCGAGGCCATGCGGGCCATAGGCGGGTTTTACCTGGCCGTGGACGTGCTGGACTCCATTTGGGAGGGGTACCGCTTCACCGCGGAGGAGGTGGTGGCGGACAACACCTCGGGAGGGGGGTTCCTTCTGGGGCTCAGGCGGCTTTCCGCTCCCCCTGAGGGGCACCTGCGGCTTTACCTCAACGGCCGCCTGGCCACGGAAGGGCCCGTGGCGGCCCTGGGGGATCCCGTGGGGCGCCTCCTTTGGTTGGCGAACCAGGTGGGGGGGCTTAAGGCCTTCCAGGTGGTCTTCCTGGGTTCCCCGGCCCCGGCGGTGCCCGCGGAGGCGGGGGTTTTGGAGGTTTGGAGCGAGGCGGGGGTCCTGGTGGCTCCCCTTTGGGAGGTGTGAGGATGGTGGAACCCAAGCTCTACAAGGAAACGGTGGAACGGCTCAAGGCTCTGAGCTTTCCCTACGAGCTTCCCTTGGAGGTCACCCACTACATCGGCGGGGAGTTTGTGCGGGGGGAGAACTTCTTCCCCGTGATCTATCCGGCCACGGGGGAGGTGATCGCCACCGCCCCTGAGGGGCGGGAGAAGGAGGTGGACCTGGCGGTGGCCGCGGCCAAGGAGGCGTTCGCCAAATGGGGCAAGATGCCGCCAAGCCAGCGCCGGCCCTACCTCCGGCGCTTCGCCGACAAGATCCGGGAGTGGCGCCCCGTCTTTGAGGTGGTGGAGACCCTGGACGTGGGCCGGCCCATCCACGAGAACCGCCTGGGGTACGTGGACCGCATGGCCAACAACATTGAGTTCTTCGCCGACTTCGCTGTGACCCACGGCTCCGAGGCCTACCCCATGGAGAACGGCTACATCAACTACGTCCTCCGCTTCCCCGTAGGGGTGGCGGCCCTCATCACCCCCTGGAACATGCCCTCCATGCTGGCCACCTGGAAGATCGGCCCCACCCTGGCCTTCGGCAACACCGCCGTTCTGAAGCCTGCGGAGTTCACGCCCCTGGGGGCCTGGCTTCTGGCCAAGGCGGCCCACGAGGCGGGGCTTCCCCCTGGGGTGTTCAACGTGGTCCACGGCTTCGGGCCCAACTCCGCCGGCGAGTTCCTGACCCGGCACCCCGACGTGCGCCTCATCTCCTTCACCGGGGAGACCACCACGGGAAGGATCATCATGAAAAACGCCGCCGACACCCTGAAGAGACTCTCCATGGAGCTTGGGGGGAAGGCGCCTAACCTCATCTTTGAAAGCGCCGACCTAGACCGGGCCGTGGAGGTCACCATGCGGGCCAGCTTCTTCAACCAGGGGGAGGTCTGCCTAGCGGGCTCCAGGCTCCTGGTGCAGAGGAGCATCTACCAAGCCTTCGTGGATAAGCTGGTGGCCGCCGCCAAGGCCCTCAAGGTGGGGGACCCCCTGGACCCCGAGACCCGGATGGGGGCCCTGATCGCCCAGGAGCACCTGGAAAAGGTCATGTCCTACGTGGAGATCGCCCGGGAGACCGCCACCATCCTCACGGGGGGCAGGCGGCCCGAGCTTCCCCACCCCTTTGACCAGGGGTACTTCCTGGAGCCCACGGTGGTGGTGGACGTGAAGCCCTCGGACAAGGTCTGCCAGGAGGAGATCTTCGGACCCATGGTGGTGGTCCTGCCCTTTGACACGGAGGAGGAGGCCGTAGAGCTGGCCAACAACACCCCCTACGGCCTGAACGCCATCGTCCAGACCCGGGACGTGGGCCAGGCGGTGCGGGTCTCCGAGGCCCTGGAGGTGGGCACGGTCTGGGTCAACGACTGGTTCGTGCGGGACCTCCGGGTGCCCTTCGGCGGGGCCAAGCAGTCGGGGATCGGCCGGGAGGGGGGGCACTACGGCTACGAGTTCTACTACGAGACCAAGAATGTCTGCCTCGCCAACAAGTGAGGGGCCATGGACGCAGAAGCTTTCGCCAAGGAGCTGGAGACCGCCTGGGAGGGGGGAAGGCCTATCCCTCCCCTTTCGGAGCGAGGCCTAAAGGGGATAGAGGCCGCTTACCGGGTGCAGCGGGCCTGGAACGCCCTGCGCCTTGGGAAGGGGGACCGGGTGGTGGGGCGGAAGATCGGGCTCACCTCGAGGGCGGTGCAGGAGCAGCTGGGGGTGGACCAGCCCGACTTCGGCCAGCTTTGGGAGAGCCGCTACCTGGGCCAGGGAAGCCGGGTGGAGGTGGCGGCCTCCCTCTTCCTCCAGCCCCGGGTGGAGGGGGAGCTGGCCTTCCTCCTGGCCAAGGACCTGGAGGGTCCCTCCGTGACCCCGCAGGAGGTTCTCTCGGCCACGGAGGCCGTGGCCTTCGCCGTGGAGATCGTGGACTCCCGGATCCGGGACTGGCGCATCCGGATTGAGGACACCGTGGCGGACAACGCCTCCTACGGGGGGTTCCTGCTGGGTCCCTGGCGGAAGGACCTCCTAGAGGAGGACCTGGGCGCCTTGGGCATGGTCCTCTACAAGAATGGAAGGCTTGTGGCCCAGGGGGCGGGGGCGGCCTGCCTGGGCCACCCGGCTAGGGCTGTGGCCTGGCTGGCCAACACACTTTTGGCTTATGGAGAGCGGCTTAGGGCGGGGGACATCGTCATGTCGGGGTCCTGGGTCCCCGTCCAACCCGCCGCCAAGGGGGACGTGTTCACCCTGGTGGCCGGGGGCGGGGCCTTGGCGGTAAGCTTTTCCTGAGGTGCGTCCATGCCCATGCTGGAGGTATTGATCTCGCGGGACCGAAGCCTCTCCGAGGAGGCTAAAGAGGCCTTCCGGGAGGAGGCGGAGGCCATTTTCCAGGAGGTCTTGGGAACCCCCAAGGGGAGGCTCCGCCTCTTCCTTTGGGAGGAGAAGGGGGAAGAGGAGGAGTGAGGGGGGAGGAGGGTCCCGTCTGGCGGGACCCCCTGATCTACTTCCCACCCCTCCTCTGGGCTTTGAACGTGGTGGCCTCGAGGGCCGCCATGCGGGAGATTCCTCCCGAGTGGGGTTCCTTTTTGCGCTTTGCCCTTGCCCTGCCCTTTTTTCTCCTCTTTCTCCGCCGCCTGCCCAGGCTTTTCCCCCTGGGGGAAACCCTTTTTCTGGCCCTCTTCGGGGTGGCCCTCTTCAACCTGGTCTTCTTCAGCGGGATGCGCCTGGCCCCCGCCTCTGATGCCAGTGCCGTGGCCGCGGTCTACCCCCTCTCCACCGCCTTCGCCTACAGCCTTTACTTCCGCAAGCCCCTGCCCAGGAACCTCCTCCTGGGCCTCCTCCTCTCGGGGGCGGGGGTGGTCCTTTTGGCCCTGGGGCACGCCGGCGGGGGAGGGGGGAAGGGGAGGCTTCTTGGGGATTTTCTCCTGGTCCTGGCGGCTTTCATGTGGGGGGCCTACAGCGTGGGCGTGGCCCTGGCGGTGGCCAAGCGGCCCGCGTTGGGGGCCACCGCGGCCGGCATGCTCTTGGGAAGCCTCCTCCTCCTTCCCCTGGCCCTCACCAAGCCCTTTCCCGAGGCCAGCGGGAGCGCCTGGCTTTCCCTCCTCTACACCGCGCTGGGCGGGGCTTTCCTAGCCTTCACCCTGTGGGGCGCGGTCCTGGCCCGGTACCCGGCTAGCCGGGTGGCCCCCTTCATGAACCTGACCCCGGCCCTCGCCCTCCTTTTCTCCGCCTTCTTCTTGGGGGAGGCACCGGGGCTTTGGGACTTCCCCGGGCTTCTCCTCATCGCCCTGGGGGTCTTCCTGACGCAAAGGCGCTAGGATGCCCCCATGGACCTGCGCCTCCTGGCCCTTCTCCTCGGGGTCTTAGTCTCCACGGTCAACGAGAGCGCCCTGACCCCCGCCCTGCCCTTCCTGGCCCGGGACCTGGGGGTGGGGGCGGCAGCGGCCCAGGGGGTGGTCACGGCCGGGCTTTTGGGGGCCGCCCTGGCCTACCTTCCCTTTACCTTACTGGCGGGGCGGGGGGGGGCGGGGGGGGGCTATAGGGCGGGCCTTCTCTTCCACGCCCTCTTGGCGTTTCTCCTCTTCCGGGCCTCCTCCTTGCCGGCCTTCTACCTCCTCCGCTTCCTCCAGGGGGTGGCGGCGGCGGGGGTGGTGGGCCTGGTGCCGGGCCTGGCGGCGGCCGCCTACCCCAAAAGGCGCGGATACGCCCTGGGCCTGGTGGCCAGCACCGTGGCCGCAGGCACCCTCCTGGGCCCCGCCCTGGGGGGCCTCCTCACGGGAAGCCTGGGCTGGCCCTACGTCTTCCTCCTGCCCCTGCCCTTGGCCCTCCTGGCCCTTAGCCAAAGCGGCCGCCTCCCCGAGCTCCCGCCGCAAGGGGGGGACCTGAAGCGGCTATTGGCCTCTAAGGGGTTTCTCCTGGCCCTTTTGGGCACGGTGCTCTACTTCGCCCACACCCTGGGGACCACCCTGGCCCTGGCCTTTTTTCTGGCGGAGGAGGGCTTGGGCCCGGAGGCGGTGGGAAGCCTCCTGCTCCTCTCCCCCTTGCAGCTTCTCCTCCTAGGGGCCTGGGCGGGCCGGAGGGCGGACCGGGAGGGGTACGGGGTGGTGGTGGCCTGGGGGGCCAGGCTCTTGCTGGCAGGGGGCGTGGGGCTGGCGGCCCTGGCCTACTTCTTCCCCCTGCCCGGAGCCTTGCTGGGCCTCCTCTTCCTGGGGGTGGGCCGGGCCCTTTTCCAAGCGGCCAACAACGCCCAGGTCCTCTCCCTGGCCCCCAAGGGGGAGGAAGCCCTGGCCTCGGGGGCGCTTTCCGTGGCCCGGGTCCTGGGGCAGAGCCTGGGGAGCTTCCTGGCGGGGGTGGGGCTTCAGGTCCTAGCCCCTTTGGGGCACCGGGGAAGCTTCGCCCTGGTGGTCCTCTTCCTGAGCGGCCTCATGCTGGGGGCCTTGGCCTCGCTGGGGGGGAGGGAGGGAGCTTAGGGTGCCCGGGCCAGCAGGGAGGTGCAAACAGTTGAAAAATACCTTCGTGTGCTACTTGATCTGGACCCTCGGGATGTGAAAAAAGAGGGGGTGCCATGCGGCAAGATCGGGTCGTGTCAAGATGTATGTGTAAGCGTTTGTGTACGGGGGGCATACCGCTCCTGAAGCATCTTCTCCAACACCTCCCTCGCCTCCGAGAACCCCTTGAGCCGCAAGATGTTCGCTTCGCGAAGCAGCCTCTCCGCCCACCTCCCTTCTTGCCTCTCCGACTCCAGGTACAGGAGCTTGTACACCGCCTCCTCGCTAGGGAACTTGTGATCCCTCACCTTCGTCCCCCGCCGAATCTCCCGAATGAACCTCTCCATCAGGTTGGTGCTCCGCAAGTACGGCCAAAGCACCTTGGGGTAGCCGTAGAACCGCAAAAAGGCCCCAGAGTCCCCAGCCCACAGGGCCACCACCCCCGGGTACCGCGCACCCCAGGCCTCCCTCAATGCCTCCAGGGCCTCAAGAGCCTCCCCCCGGCTCTCCGCCCCGTACACCCGCCTCAGGTCTTCCGCCAAGAGGGTCCGGTCTCTGGCCCGCACCTGCCCCAGGC
>Ga0079998_126122_pt1 | contig 17544 bp, 17 predicted proteins | sample PerSpoBPS_BMetaG_FD_69201 | JGI IMG/M metagenome (GOLD analysis project Ga0079998, IMG submission 69201) | Thermal spring microbial communities from Yellowstone National Park, Wyoming, USA - Perpetual Spouter B (PS_B) MetaG (SPADES assembly)... | ecosystem: Environmental > Aquatic > Thermal... | reverse complement strand
GACCACCCATTATAACAACTGGCTTAAAGCATGATTCCACAACCAGCTTAAAACTTTCAACACTGCCGGTATAGGGGATCTTGACAAAATCACCTCCGATTTCCGCCCCAATCCGTGCAGCAGTAATAACTTTAGATACATCATAAATCACTTTTCCGGAACTGTCCACAGGCACAAGCTCTATCAGGTACGGCAAACCATATTCCTCGCACGCCCTCGCTATTTTTGAAAAGCTGTATAGTTTCTCGTATGCTAATGGTATCTGACCGAAGTATGTGGTTTTCACAGCATCAGCCCCCATCTTCAACGCCCTCAACACAAACTTTTCATCCTCCGGTATGGTGATTATCAGAGAGGCTCTTCCCGCGGCAACATCTATTACATGTTTGGCCGCACCGAAGGAAACCATAACAGCATCAACACCCTCAACCAAAACCCCTTCAACAGCATCTCTCATTTTTTCCAAACCCGGGACAACACCAGACTCAAGCCCATGATCCATTGCAACAATAAACGTCCTACCTCTCTTAAAAATACGGCTAAACCTTACCACCTTACCATAATTTGAATGCATAATCATTGTCAAACTTTGGATTACTCTTGCTAAAAAGGATTTCTTTATATTACTTGATAGTGTCCAAATTAGGTGTTGTATTTAAGGGCCGGTTGTTGTGTTTTATTTGTATGGATGCTGTGGCCGTGGTTTCAAACTGTTTTATTCGTAATAAAAAAGTAGGGTGGTTAAGGTCTTAGCTGTCTTGGACTACATGTTTCATGGTAGTTGTAGGAAGGTCTCTAAGTTTTTAGCATTGCTTTGGGGCCGATAAGCAAGTCATCAGTACACTACCTAGCCAGAGGGTATCTGAGATCAGGGTCTCTAAGGAGCCTAGACATAGGAGGTGTATAGCGGTAGATGAGACTAAGCAATCTGTGAAGGGTGTCTATGTATATGTATGGTCTGCAGTAGACGTAGATTCCAAGGAATTACTGGCTCTAGAGGCGTCATATGGGAGGAGCAGCCTAAACGCATTAGCATTCCTTAAGAAAGCATTAAGGATGTGTATTAACAAGCCGTTGGTATTGGTTGATAAAGGCCCAAGGTATAGGTGGGCGTTTGATAGGCTTGGACTAGAGTATAGGCATGAGAGGTTCTTCAGATACCTATAAGGAGAGAACTGTAGTATTCCACCATAAGCTAAGCGCAAGAGACCATGTACAGGGAATAAACAACCTAAAGCTATTCCTAAACCTGTTCACAATATACTACCAGGCCGTGAGGGCAGGAGGTGGTGAAAGAGCTTATCCGAACATTACCACCATGTTCAATCAAAAACTTAAATATAAGCATTACAATAAAAAATGACAAGATGAGCGGTGGAGAAAAAGTAGACCGTAGAACTACTCTTAAAATAGTAAGCGGAACTGTTGCAGGCCTTGTAATTGGTGGTGTTGCAGGATGGTTTGCACGACCTGCAGAAGTTACTGCGGAGATAGTAACTCGAACAGTAACCGAGACTGTCAGACAAACAGTGACCGTGACTGCTACTCCCGAACGACAATTTCCGCCCGGATTGGGGCCCGCAGATCAGCCCTATCTAGAGGAAGCTTATAAACTAATAGATTGGATAGGTGCGGACACGGTGCTTTCTCGTTCACAGTTGGAGGAGGAGATCTTACACTATGTTAGAGCCTCAAAACCATATAGGGGCCAAACATTAAAAATAATGTATGAAGCGGTGCCGGGAGCTGTTTGGGAGGAAAAGAATCTAGCACCCTGGTTTGAAAAGATTACAGGCATAAGGCTGTCATTTGAGTCTATGTCGAACTGGGAAACTATTGTGAAAAGCCTTGAAGATGCAAGACTCAAATCAGGAATTTATGATCTGCTGGGGACAGACCAAGACATGAATGGATTCTATATCTATAACAAGAGTGCAGTGAATATAAGCGAGTTATTGCGAAAGAAACCTGAAATAACCCCTCCACACTTTGATGTAGAAGACTTTTTCCTCCGGGCAAGCTATAGTGATAGTGCGGGAAATCTTTACGGTCTACATGCGTACAACGCCTTTGCAGGAACGGTTTACAGAAAAGATCTCTTCAAAGATCCTAAGAACAAACAGGAATTCATGAAAAGATATGGTTATGAGCTAAAGACGCCCATGGAGTATTACCGGGAAGCGCAGAGAACAGGAAAAGTAGAGGATGATTGGACAACTGATAAAGCTAAGGATGTGGCGGAATTCTTTACCGACCCGGATAAAGGAATTTACGGGTATATAACGGGTATAAGGCCAGGTGACTGGCTGGGATGGTATATAGCGGACGGCCTTGACGACTGTTTCCAGCTCAGCGACCCAGCACCGGAGGGAAAATACCCATTAGAAGTCACACACATTGATGGTGTTTCGACTCCTTGGGCTATCAACGTAAAGGACAATGTCATCGGAGGTGCCTCTGTAAAAAATGGTGGAAGACTGGATAGTGAGGGTGGTCAGGCCATGTACCAATGGTGGCTTACGGACTCACTGAAATTTGCGCCAAAAAAGGCCTTTGAAATAGGGGTTGTCGAGGCCCACGATGCATTCAAGTACGATGGCAACTATGCAACGATGTGGCCATTTTACTTCCACTGGGCCACCAGCCTTGCTGCAAAAGATTCTAAAGTAATTGGAGAGTTCGAATTCGCACCATATCCAGTGTATGCACCGTACTATCACCCGAGAAAACCAAGGGGCTACATTGATCCATCCGGATGGATAATTTCAGCATATTCGCCGAGACAGGAGGCAGCATTCCTATTTGCTTCATTCATGGTATCTAAAGCGGTGGAACTGAAAAAGAACTTCGATGTCGGATTGCCAGTCAGGTGGTCGACCTTCCAAGATAGAAGATTTAAAGCACTAGACCGAGAGTGGGGTGGAATGATCTCCGTTGTCGAAATGGCGGGGAGAAACTTCTTCGGAACAGATAATGATATAGGCGTGGTCTATCCATACATACTTCCGTTGGCGAGAGATAAGGGTATGGAAGCATTAGGCCGAGGTATGTCGGGAGCCGAAATAGCGAAATACGTCGCCGAAGCCATTGACGACTTTCTGAAGACTAGTGGTTGGATGGGTAAAAAAGTGGGTCCACTATAAATCATGAAATTCGGAAAACTCTGGCTACTGCTACCAGCTGTAATACTAACAGCTTTCGTAGGCATATTTCCAATATTTGCTCTTCTCAATTACGTAGTTCAAACACCCTTTGAGATTGAGAATAGGTTCGTTGGTTTGGAAAACCTAGCGAAGTTGTTTAAAGATTATAGATTTACTGATGCTGTTTTAAGAACAATAGTGTTTGCCGCGTTGTCGCTTCTAATTCAAATTCCTTTAGGGCTTGGACTGGCTTATTTGTTCCGCGGGGCTGGAAAACTAAATGCTATATTGTCCTCAGTAATAATACTTCCGACATTGTTTCCGCCTGTGACAATTGGAATGATGTGGCTATTACTAACTAGAACAAACGGACCATTCGGAATTACATTTAATTTTTTACTTAATTCAATATTTGGCGAACCGTATGACTTATATAAGAACGCGATTCACGCATTTGCCACCATTATTTTAATGGATATGTGGCATTGGACCGGGCTGACATTTTTAGTATCGCTCGCAGCACTAACCAGTATGGATGAAACATATATATTATCTGCCCGATCGGAAGGAGCAACAAGGTGGCAAATATTCAGGTATGCAGAATTTCCTCAGCTTCTGTATCCACTATTGTTTATAACACTACTCAGATTAATAGATTCCTTAAAAATTTTTGACGAAGTTTTTATACTAACGGGAGGTGGGCCAGGACTTTCAACAGAATTTGTTACTCAATACATAAGAACAATAGGAATAGAACAATGGATATTCGGATTTTCATCAGCAATGTCACTCGTATACCTATACATTGTTTTGATTTTAAGCTGGCTACTGATTGTTGGTTTCACAAGAGGGAGGGGGATACTAGAGTGAGCGTTACATCAAAAGCAGTAAAAGTTGTAATTGCCTTAATTATCGCTATAATATTTTTTACACCATTATACTTCACTTTCTCAGTATCATTGTCATCGAAGGCTAGGATAAATGAAGGCGCTTTGGTCCCAGATTTTTATACTGGTAGCTGGGTCGAGATAACTGGTGGATTTGGTTACTGGAGAACCGGAATAGTGAATTCACTGATAGTTTCCACTGCTGCTATGGGTATATCAATTCTCGTTGCATTACCTGCGGCCTACGTTTTTACACGTTACAGGTTTCTAGGAGATAAACATCTTTTCTTTTGGTTCTTAACCAATAGAATGGCACCACCAGTTGTATTTTCAATTCCTTATCTTATGATTTGGCGTGGACTTAACATCTGGGATACCCATTATGGACTTGTTTTAGCTTACATGGTTTTTGAAATACCTGTAACAATTTGGATAATAGCAAGCTTTCTAACATCAATACCGAAAGAGATTGAGGAGGCCGCATATATCGATGGATACAGTACTGCAATGTTATTTAGAAAAATTATTTTACCATTGTTGAGACCCGCAATAGGAGTTGCCATGTTCTTTGCGTGGGTGTTTGCTTGGTCTGAGATGTTTTTTGCAAGTGTTTTAACATCATCTGTTGCTAAGACAGTTCCAGCACAGCTACTAACAGCTTTAGGTAAAGTGGGGTGGGGTGTTGAATATGGACCGGCTGCAGCGGCGGGTTTCGTTTCAGTGATACCAGGGTTAGCATTATTGTACTGGATTAGGAGATATCTTCTGAAAGGGTTTGCACTTGGAAGGTTATAGGTCCATGTATTTAGCTGGTTTTTTGCAAACGATTGAAGAAGAACTGAACAAGGCAATGCCATGGATGTATTGGAAGGGTGAAATTTTTTTATTCATAATCTGTTTCTTTATTTTTTTAGGGATTTTAGGTTATATTAGTTATCGATGGCCATCAAATCCCAAGGTCGGCATCCTAAGAATACCGTTGTCTAGGGGAGACAAGATATTTTTGTCAGCCGTATTTCTTATTGCAACAATGTTAGTTATCATTAGCGTGGGCCTCCCTTGGTACTTAACTTTAATAGTAGGCTCGTTGTTAGTCATTTTGGTCGTAACGAAGCTGTGAGTAGAAATGACAAGCATAACCTTAAAAAACGTAACAAAAACTATTCGAGGTAAGACCATTTTTAAAGATCTTAACCTCACTATACCCTCAAAAGAAGTTACAGTTTTATTTGGGTCGTCAGGAGCAGGTAAAACCATCTTACTAAAGGTCATAGCGGGAACGGAGTCTGTAGATAGGGGGAGAATATACTTTGATAGCGCAGATGTAACAAATCTGCCACCTAAAAAACGAGATGTAGCTATGGTTTTTCAAACTTTTGCCCTATATCCCCATCTTACAATTTACGAAAATATAGCGTCACCGTTAAGAATTAAAAAATTACCTGAGAACGAGATCCGTGAAAGAATTAATGAAGTTGCAGAGCTCCTTAGAATCAGACACATTTTAAATAAGATGCCCAGCGAGTGTAGTGGTGGTGAGGCTCAGAGGACGGCTATCGCAAGAGCGTTGGTTAAGAAGCCTAAAATATACCTATTCGATGCACCGCTCACAAACCTAGACTACAAAGTCAGAGAAGTCCTGAGATCTGAGTTAAAAAAAATATTTAGGGAGGTCAATGCAACAGTACTGTATTCAACTTCTAATCCTGAAGAAGCTGCGGCACTTGGTGATAAGCTAGTTTACATTAAAGAGGGACGAGTATCTCAGATCGGAGCGGTACGTGATTGTTTCCAAAAACCTATCGACCTCGATGCAGCGTCACATTACTCACTTTTTGGGATAAATACACTTAGAGCTACATGTGAACAAATAGACTCTAAAAAATATCTTTCCGTTGGGAGCCTATTAAAAGTAGATGTCACAGGCTACGAATTGCTGAAACCAGGGGCAGAGTACATTATAGGTTTCTACCCCCATGACATTAGGATTCAGCGAACTTCAGTTACGGTAACTCAACTACCAGTCTCGGTAGAATTTTTGGAGAATATGGGTTCAGAACTTGTTATTGTGGGCAATTTTGAAGGAACTCCAATTAGGATATTAACCTCGAATATTGAGGAAATTCATGAATTGACTAAACTTAAATATGTATATATTCCAAATGAGAAAATTCTTATATTCTCAAAAGAAAATAGGGAATTGCTAATGGGTGGTCTTTCAAATGGTTGATGTTTGGCTGCAAAATGTCAGTCATTCCTATGATAATGGTAAAACATGGGCAGTTTCTGACATTGACATAAAGTTTGACTCGGGTAGAACTTATGCATTGTTAGGCCCTTCAGGATGCGGAAAAACTACGTTACTAAAAATAATATGCGGTCTGGTAAAACCAACAAACGGTAAAGTTTATTTAAACAATATAGACGTTACAAGCCTAGGGCCGGAAAAAAGAAATATAGCAATTGTTTTCCAATTCCCCATTGTTTATAAAATGAGTGTTCTAGAAAACCTTTTATTTCCGTTAATAAACTCAAAGCTTGCCAAGGGTGAAAAAATAAAAAGAGCTAAGGAAATAGCGTCCAACCTCGGAATAGAAAATTTATTGAACTACCCAGCGCAAAAACTAGGCCTAGCCGATAAACAAAAAGTGGCTATCGGACGAGCATTGATAAGAGATGCCGACGTTATACTGCTCGATGAACCTTTGAGTTCGATCGAACCTGAAAGAAAGTATGAAATCAAGAAACTGTTAATAAATATTAGCAAAAAACCCGGTAAAACAATGGTTTTTGTAACTCATGACCAAACCGAGGCACTGACCTTCGGTGAAAGAATAGCGGTTATGTCATCAGCTGGTAAAATATTACAGTTCGGTACCTTCGAAGAAATATATTACAGGCCTTCACACGAAATGGTAGGCTTCTTTATAGGCTATCCTGGTATGAATATATTCGACGCAACACTAGAAAGCGGGGATACAATGAAAGCAGGTCCATTCACAATGAAAATAAGTAACCAGAATCTTCTAGCAAAATTAGGAACTAAATTCAAAGTTGGCATAAGACCTGAACATATAGAAATATCTACAAATCCTATAGACGGCTATGTTTCATTTAAGGTGTCGTATATCGAAGATCTTGGTCGTGGAAAGAGTATTATCCATTTGCAGAGGGACAACTTAACACTTAAATCGATCTATGAAGGCGAAATAAGCGTTGGAAATTATGTCTGGGTTAGAATTCAGAGCGATCGCTTAAACTTCTTTGATCAGAAAGGAGACAGGATCGAGCCTTGAGCGAAGAATTGCCTGCAATAGGTATAGTGGGTCTAGGGAAAATGGGAAGAGCTCTTGTCCACCATATTAAGAAAACAAACAATAAGTTAGTAGTTGCAGTGGAAAAAAATTTACCTTTAGGCGAAGAGGTTTTAAAGGGCGCAGGTATAAAATATCAAATAGCTAATGATGTCGAAAGAGCATTCAAAGTCTCTGAAATAGATAAAGCTGTTTTAACTGATAAGTTAGACTTAGTTTTTACGCATCCGGAGGTTAATATCGTTGTTGATTGTACTGGTGACATAAAAGCAGGAGCGTATATAGGGTTCAACAGTATTTTGAATAGGAAAAACTTAATAGAAGTAAATGCAGAACTTGACGCAACTATCGGACCGTTATTAACTAAATTAGCGGGTTCTTCTGATGTTGTTTATTCAGGAGATTTAGGTGATGAGCCGGGTACAATAATGCATTACTTGTACAAACCTCTAACGGAAATAGGTTTAGAGGTACTTGTTGCCGGCAAAGGAAAGAACAATCCATTAAATCAACACGCCACTCCTGATGAATTGCTTGAAATGAGTGTTAAAAGTAAACTTAATCCTCGAGTGTTAACATCTTTTGTAGATGGTACTAAAACGGCTGTAGAAATGACGATACTCTCTAATGCTACGGGTTTGTTACCCGACGTGACTGGAATGCATGGACCGGTCGCAAATGTGAACGACTTGATAAAAATATTTCAGTTAAAAAAGGATGGCGGAATACTAGACAACCTTCACGTAGTAGATTACGTTATAGGAGTTGCCCCAGGTGTCTTTGCTGTCGCAACAACTGATGATAATTATATTCTAGAAAATTTAAGATATTTAAAAATAGGCGATGGACCAAATTTCCTATTCTACAGACCGTATCACCTGCCAGGCTCAGAGACATTATTGGCGATAATCAACGCAGTTAGAAGACGTGAACCAGTAATAAAGGCTATCGGATATTATAGTGAAACAATAGCTGTGGCAAAACGCGAACTTCAGGCGGGTGAAATACTTGATGGAATAGGTGGTTACACTGTTTACGGGGTAATAGAAAAGAAATCAATTGCTCAAAGACATGGATATATCCCAATAGGTCTCACGGAAGGCACAAAACTAAAGAAAAATATCAAAAAAGATGAGCCAATAACATTGGACGATGTAGAACTTAAGGAGGGATTAGTTACCGACCTCTGGATGATACAAAACAGGTTATTCCACTATTCGTAGGGATAGGATAGTATGCTTTCATTAACTTTATTCTCTAATATATATTTTTTTGTTAGACCCATATCTTTAGATATTTCCAGAATTTTTTGCGAAAATCTCGTTAATTCGTTACTATTTATATAATCTATTCTAATTAAATTGGAAAAGACACTTTTTTCAAATTCAACTAATAACATTTCGACATCGTATGTTTCATCGGAAATAAACCCAAACTGATACCGCAATTTTGTTAGTTTCTCCCACATTTCAAGGATTATTTTAACAATCTGAATTCTATTAAAGTTTTGTGTTTCATAGTTTAACCACATCGACCAGTGTGGGAAATCTTCTATGGCGCTGTAATAATCTGTTAATCTTTTGAATCTTATTTTATAACCATATTCAAGGGGGTTGAAAAAAGCAGGTGAACATGGGTCTAGGAAAATCATTGGACTAAAATCCACCCTAATGTTTTCCTGACTTTTATTTAAGTTTAGTAGTTTGCGCCAAAGGGAGAGCATTTCGTTGAGGGAATCGATGTTCTCGTGTCCTAGGACAAGTAGAAAGAAAACTCCTATTGGGAGGTCTGTTCGATTAGCCGCTGTGACCGACCGAAGTAATTGCTCTGTAGTGTAATATCTTCCATGTTTGATTCTGATTTTATCTGATGCTGATTCGGGGGAAATTGAAAAACCTAGGTTTTCAGCTATCCTGCATTTCTTCCATTGTTCGAAGTACGATTCTGAAGCCGGGAAGAAACATTCTACTCCTACATTTTTTATGTTTGACCACCGTGAGTTTCGGAATAATTTAAAAAACCTTTCCAAATACGAGGGACCACAAAGGCGAGGATCCATGAATAAAAATACAGAGTTGATTCCCATTAAGTCTAAATCTATAAAATCCTCTAGAAGTTTTTCGGGACTTCTTATGGCTAACTTAGTCCTATTGAGGAGATCTCTATAAGAGGTTTTGGAGCCACAGCAAGTAGCGCAATTAAATCCACACCCTCGATAAAACGGCAAGTTCCATATTTTAACACCGTTAGTAGGGGATGTGATAGTTCTTTCATACGGTTCAACGAGGTCTAATCTCGTAAAGTTAAATTCGTCCAAGTCATTAAAGATATGTTCAGGAGGCGTTGAAACTACGTTTTCAAGACTTTTATATGTTAAACTGGGCGTGTTCAAAAAGGCTTCTTGTCTGTTGAATTTCTTTAAGTTATCAAACAGGCGGTACAGAGGATATTCACCTTCTCCTCTTATTACACAGTCGACGAAATCAAAATCTCTAACTATCTCCTCGGCAAAACAAGTTGCTGTTAATCCACCCATTAAAACTATGGAATCTGGATGCAATTCCTTGCAAAGTTTAGCAATCTCAATGGCACCGTGTGTGTGTACAGCCCAGTGAAGACCGATTCCATATATTTCCGAATTTAAAGATTTGATAAATGAACGAAAATCGAAATCCTTTTTTTTCAGTAGCATTTCTGCCAAATTAAATATTTTTACCCTTATACCTCTTTCCTCAAGGTAAGATGCAATACTTATCATACCAATAGGAAACATTATAAAAAGCGGTGTGTAAATAGAGACAGTTCTATGAATTGGACCCGGAAGAATAGGTTTTTTCCAGTAATGTGTCATGCTGGGAGGGTGAATTAGCACTATGTCGTAACTTTTAGGCATTCAACAAAGTAAGGCTTAATACTTGTTTAAAAATTTTTAAAAAAGCAGAGCGGCATATAAAATCTTGTCCGTAGAACTAATCTCAAAACTATTTAAGCTTCTCTTTGCTTGTTTTCTTTATGGAGTTTCGTGGGCTGAGTGTGAGGTGTTATGCCTTTTCTTCCCCCTATGCCTATGGTTGGTAGGCCTAGGGCTGATGATAGGCTCATAATAAATGGCATACTATATGTTCTCACCATGGGCTGTAGGTGGATGGATATGCCTCCAGAGTATGGTTCTTATAATCCTGCTTGGAGGAGGCTTAAGAAGTGGCAGGAAGAGGGGGTATTAGATAGGATACTCAAAGAGATCGCATCTATTAGAGAGCGTGGGGTGGTTGCTGTAGATAGCTTGACTGTCGAGGCTCAAAAGGGGTATAGGTAGTGTTGTACGATGGTTTCAAGCATAGGAATGGGACTAGATACATGTAATTCTCTAGCCTCTTACATGCATCGCTGTACCATGGGGAACCATCGGTCCATGCTGGATGCCTACTATTATAGCCTGACCAGTGTTTTTAGGAATTTCCTAGTCCATGAAAGCCATAATCAAGGATCTCCTGCTGAAGGGTTCGTAGGCCATCCAAACAATCATCACAGCAGTCTCATCGACAAGAAACAGCGAAACCCTACATCTATAGATGTATAGCTTTCTGAACCCACTTCAGCCACATAAAACAAAGACAACCCTAAAGCTAAGCCCGAGAAAAACCAATTAGAGACCGTACAAAACTACAGGAAAAGCAGTACACCCCCTCAAAAACATAACAACTAACACGTCCTTTTGCTTACATTGTTATAACTTTGCCCTTCATAGTTTTAAAACTGTACTGGACAAGAATTAGTGTAATACGAACTGAAGTGTTAGTTATCATCCCGCGCGGACTCGCCGCTTATGAGATAGTGTCCAAATAAGGTGTTATGTTTAAAGTTTGGTTGTTGTGTTTTGTTTGTATGGATGCTGTGGCCCTTGTCTCTGGCTGTTTTATGCGTAATAAAAAAGTAGGGAGGTTGAGGTCTTAGCTATATGTTCCATGGCGGCTGTAGGATGGTTGAGAGCTTCTTTAGATACCTAAAGGAGAGAACTATGGTACTCCAACATAAGATGAGTACGAGAGACCACATACAGGGAATAACAAACCTAGAGCTATTCCCAACCCTATTCACAATATACCTCCAGGTCACAAGGGCAGGGAGGTGAGCAAAAATGCTGATTTGGACACTATTGCTTATGATAACAAAAAATTAATATATGCGAGATATAATTAACTACGATGGTGTCTAAGGAGTTTTTATTGGGTGTTGATATTGGTACGCTCGGTTCTAAAGGGGTTATAATAGACCTTGAAGGTCGAGTAATAAAGGAACATTTTGTTGAACATGGAATAAATATAATTAAACCTGGGTGGGTTGAACAAGACCCAGACCCATGTTACTGGGGGGACTTCAAAAAGATAGTTTCGTATTTAATAAATCATGCAAGAATAGATAGTGGAAATATAATAGGGGTAGGTATTAGTAGCTTGTCTCCCGATGTCGTAGCAATCGATGAGAAGGGAGATCCCATAAGACCTGCTATCATATACATGGATAGAAGGGCAGAAGAAGAATGTAGATGGGCAACTCAAATTATTGAAAAAGAAAAATTGCACCAGATAACAGGAAATGCTATAGATTCATATTTTGCTGGCTATAAGATGCTATGGTACAAAAGAAACGAGCCTGAGAACTATAAACGTACATACAAGATATTGAATGTATGCAAATACGTCGTGTTCAAACTCACAGAAATACCATCAATTGACTTATCAAATGCCGCTTTATGTGCTCCTTTCTTTGATTATTCAGGAAAGCAATGGTCAAAAGATATATGTAACAGGCTGGAATTCGATTTTGAGCTGTTACCTGATCTATACGATATGGGCACTATAATAGGGAAAGTTTCTCAAAAAGCATCAAAAGAAACTGGACTCGCTGCCGGTACACCTGTGATTTCATGTGCAGCTGACGCTATAATGTCATTTTTGAGTGTTGGAGGACTCAATGTTGGAGATTCAATATTCATGTACGGAACAACCGGTTGTTGGGGTTTAATAACCGACACTCCGATAATAGATCCGCGTTTTATTAACACATATTATCCAATACCTAACACATACGTAAGTGTTGGGGGAATAGTTGCCGCCGGCGCAATAATTAGATGGTTTAGAGATAATTTTGGTCAGATGGAGAAAGAATTTCAAACCAGTACAGATATTGATGCTTATAAACTTTTAGATCTGGAAGCTGAAAAGGTTCCGCCTGGATGCGATGGACTGGTAGTCCTTCCATACTTCATGGGTGAAAGAACTCCGATTTGGGATGCTAACGCAAGGGGTATTATCTTCGGTCTCACTCTTCATCACACCAGGTCACACATTTATAGGGCACTTTTGGAAGCTATCGGTTATGCATTAAGACATCATATTGAAGTCGCCTCGTCCATTGGTCTAAAGTTTAATCGTATAATTGCAGTTGACGGGGGCGCCAAAAGCCGTCTATGGCGACAAATTGTCACTGATATAATCAATATGCCTCAGGAATACGTGTCAGGGAGTTCTGGGGCTCCTTTCGGCGATGCTTTTCTGGCAGGCATAGGTGTAAAGGCCTTCAAAGACTACAAAGACATAATTAATTTTATAAAAATAGATGAGGTAACAAACCCAAACAGTGAGAACAATAAATTGTACTCACAACTGTACCAAGTTTATCTCAGACTATATAATGCAACAAAAGAAGATGCCCACTATATCAGTAAACTTCTAGGATGAAAACATTGATGGTTTTCATATTCTGGAATGTAAATTAGGTTGATACGGTAATTTAGATTAAAACGCAAAATTTTTATAGCGCGAAAATGAATTGTCAACTATGACGATTTCTCCAAAAATGAAAGCTGCTTTTCTGTATGGGCCTGAAGATGTCAGAATTGAGGAGACAGCCACACCGCTTCCAAAGAGCGGTGAAGTGCTTGTGAGAGTTAGATCTGTGGGGATTTGCCAAAGTGATCTGCGAGTTATAAGGGGAATTTATAAAACCAAATACTTTGATTTCGGAGTCGATAGCTACGGCTTGTCGGGGCACGAGTGGTCAGGAGAAGTTGCGATGGTTGGTGAAGGAGTGGATAACGTTAAGGTAGGTCAACGTGTTGTACCAGAAATAATTATCTCTTGCGGCTTATGTAGATCTTGTAAAAAAGGAATGTCAAATCTCTGCATTAATAAGAAAAATGTTCTAAGAGGGTATGCTGAATATGCTATAGTTCCAGCAAAGAATCTTTATCTTCTCCCAGATAACGTAGGCTTTGAAGAGGCTGCGTTAACTGAGCCTATTGCTGTATGTCTGCGTACAAACGATATAATCTCCCCTCGTCCTGGTGATACTGTACTGATAATCGGTAGTGGACCTATGGGGCTTATTCATTTGCAGGTATCGAAGTTATCTGGTGCTGCTGTTATTGTGTGCGACCTACTGGACGAACGTTTAAAAACTGCAGAAAAATTAGGCGCGGATTACACAGTTAATTCAACCAAACAGGATGTAAAAGATGAAGTTTTGAAATTCACGCAAGGATATGGCGCAGATGCCGTCATTGTAGCGGTTGGAGGGAGAAAGGCCATGGAAACGGCCTTAGCTTGCGTAGGGACTGGTGGAAAAGTGGTGGAATTTGCCGGCTCCTACCCAGCTGAGAATGTAGAGCTAGACCTAAACTTGCTACACTATAAAGAGATAATAATTACAGGAAGTTATGATCATTTGCCAATACACATGGACCGAGCTATTAGATTACTTGAAAAGAAAGCAATTAACGTGAAAGACTTAATAACACATAGAGTAAGCTTAGACAATCTGCATGAGGGAATTCGAATCGCGTCTGGTAAGACTTGTTTGAAAGTAATCGTTAACATTTAGATGATTACAAAACTGGAGTGAGTTTTGCAAGAAACACTTATATATCATAATACTTGCTATGAGCATCGAGAAATATGGAATACCTAATTGGGGTTGATATAGGGACGCTAGGTTCCAAAGGTATCGTTATCGATGCGGAAGGCAGGATAATATCTCAAAAATTTGTTGAACATGATATTAAAGTTTTGAAACCAGGATGGGTCGAACAGAATCCTGAAGTTTTCTGGAATGACTTTAAAACTATTACGAAAACATTAATCAGTGAGGCAAAAATAGCTAACGGAAAAATCGAGGCTGTAGGCATAAGCGGCCTGGTCCCAGATGTCGTCCCCCTAGACAGCTCAGGAAAACCAATCAGAGATTGTATAATTTACATGGATAGAAGGGCTGTTAATGAGGCAGAAATTGTTAGGCAAAAAATTGGCGAGAAAAAGTTGTATGAGATTTCGGGAAACGCAATAGACCCTTACTTCGCAGGGTATAAGTGCTTGTGGTTTCAACTTAACGAACGGAACAATTATAAAAAAACTTGGAAAGTTTTGGACGGATCGAAATATGTTGTTTATAAACTAACAGAGAGAGCGGTACTGGATTCCGCTACGGGTCCACTTTTTGCACCGTTCTTTAATTTGAGGGCTAAAGGATGGGATAATTGGTTGTTAAGCGAGCTAGGGGTTGAAAAGGAAAAACTCCCAGAAATAGTTTCACCTATTGATGTAATAGGTGAGGTTACGAAAGGCGCTTCAAAGGAAACTGGACTACCAGAAGGGTGTAAAGTAATTGCGGGTGGACCAGATTATCAGTTTTCAGCTTTCAGCGCAGGACTCACGGCACCTGGAGATACTATGATTATGTACGGCACAACAGGTTTGTTAGCTATTGTCTTGGACAGACCTTTATTTGACCCACGTTTGGTAAATAGCTTGTACATATTGCCAAATAGGTATATGTCATTCGGAGGCATGGCAACCACAGGGGCGCTCGTCCGTTGGTTCAGAGATCAGTTTGGTTTCATTGAAAAGGAAATTGAGAGATGGTCTGGGATAAGTGCGTACAGCTTGTTAGATTCCGAGGCTATCAAGACCCCTCCAGGTAGCGATGGACTCGTTGTTCTACCCTATTTCATGGGTGAAAGAACTCCCATATGGGATCCGGCAGCAAGAGGTACAATCATCGGACTTACTTTGTATCATACCCGTGGACATATCTTCAGAGCGTTATTAGAGTCAACAGGTTACGCTCTAAGACATCATCTTGAAATCATAAGAGAATTAAATATAAACATAAAGAGAATTGTTGCGGTAAACGGTGGAGCTAGGAGCGGTTTATGGAGGCAGATTGTTTCAGATATATTAGGGATGCCTCAACAATATATCTCGAATGCTATGGGGGCCCCCTACGGTGATGCCTTTCTGGCCGGTGTGGCTGTAAAAATATTTAAATCAGCTGAGGAAATCAATAAATTCATTAAAATAGATGTAGAAACAAGACCCAATGAGGAAAATAGCGAAATTTATACTAAGCTTTACGATATTTATAAAAAGCTTTACCCCACCCTCAAAGACTACATGAAGAGGTTGGCTATGCTGTAAAACATAAGCTTATATACCTTAAGTGTTATTAAAGAAAACGTCAATGCAGCACGATAAAAAATTCAACTTTAATTGGCGTTTTCTAAAGTATTATAAGACTAGAGGCTATCTAGCCCAAGTCGACCCTAAAAGAAGAGAAGCTGTGATATACTTACCAAATGAAAATATTACATTTATTTCAGATGTTTCTGATTATGTTAACATTGAGAAGGTTGAACCCGGTAGGATATACGATTTGAGTTTTTCCGTGTACATGGGCATTTTGGATCAGCGGCTCAGAGATCTTTTAGTGAAGAAACTAGAGGAACCCTATCTAAGCGAAAAACCATATACACGAAAATATTATTTATCACAACTTAGACCTATAGAAAACTTGTTTAAAAATATAGATGTCATATTTCGGTTTGAACTGTTACAAGTGTCTAACTGGTACTTTTCAGAAATTTTGAGGAAAAGATTTGAACAATTTCTTTTTGAACCACCCACTTCACTAACCGGATTTAAATGGCGGCATTTACTCAGATTGTGAGTGATAATCATAACTATTGTTCACAGTTTTTGTATAATATTATTCATGTATATTATTCTTTGGTATTGAATCTGTTTTGATTTTCCACTTTCTTCATGTCAATGGATGAAATGTAAGCTTATAATGTTAATCACTGTAAGAATTGAGATAAACATGTTAGTAATTTATGGTCTAGATTGCGAAATCATCAGAGTGGGAGTTGTAAGACTTCCTTATCCTGAAAAGTTTAAAAGTATCATATTGCAGAGAAGTGTGAGGTAATGCTTCCCGCTAAACCCCTAGCAATGCTAATGAGCTACCAGATGTGGAGGGCGTTGGCCCGAAAGAGACCGCTTATACTCATTGCCTTAATATTCCTATTGGAGATTGCGGTCTACTTGGTTCTCACCCGGCCGCTGGAGACTCTGGTAAGGTCGCTCGCTGGGTATGCGTGGGTTGTCGGTGTTCTGGCGCCTTAGACTGCGTTGATACACGTCCATGCACTGATGGTCGCGGACCATTACCTCAGCTGCAGAATACGAAACGGGGACGGCGGATTTATGGCTCACATGTCCTATAACGTGACTCGAGTATTGTGTGGGAAACATTTTAGGCGGGTTCTCCTTTCTCTCAATTCTAGTCATACTCTATTCTTCCTTCGCCGCGTCGATCTCCTCACACGTCTCCGGGCCGCAGAGGGGTTTGGATATCCTCCCCGCTTCGATACTTTCCACAATTTTGTCGGTAATGGTGTTTTATTCGCTGGTGCTTGCGTTGGGTGAGTTCCTCAGAAGAAACATGATGTCAACAATACTGGCTGGCATGATTTTCTTCACCAGCTTCATAGCCGAGACATACATCAACATAGTTTTCGATCATAAACAACGACCCATCACTACTTGAGGTGATCAAACACCTGCTCACATACGGGGCGGTAAGGCTTGCCTCGACAACCACCTTTAACGGACTCGGGACACCAGCCCTCAGCACAATCTTCCTCCAGTTCTTCACAGCCCTAAGTCTTCACACCGTCCTCATAGAGTGTGAAGACGTGCGGTGTCTCGGCGGAGGTTGCAGCCTATATTGCCGAGTACGCTTTAGACGCCCTTGAGGCACCCATAGTCCGTCTTAACTCACCTCCCATGCCGACTCCGCAGTCTGCATCCCTCGAGAGAGAGTACATGGTCACATCCGACAAAATAGTCGAAGCTGTGAAGA
>Ga0079998_126861_pt1 | contig 17584 bp, 12 predicted proteins | sample PerSpoBPS_BMetaG_FD_69201 | JGI IMG/M metagenome (GOLD analysis project Ga0079998, IMG submission 69201) | Thermal spring microbial communities from Yellowstone National Park, Wyoming, USA - Perpetual Spouter B (PS_B) MetaG (SPADES assembly)... | ecosystem: Environmental > Aquatic > Thermal... | reverse complement strand
TTGCACCCCAAACACCGTCAGTGATTATGTTATTGAAAGTAATTCCTGGAAATTTTGCCGGAGAAACTCTCACGGTATACCCAGAAAGTTTAATGTCTGAACTTATCTCGTCAAATATTACAGTATTGTTACCCGATGCCTTATAAAGAACTAACGATACAAAATTATTGAAGCTAACAGGAAGATTAGCTGAATAATTTATCTCCGGAATTTCAAAAGTGATACCTGAACCAGAATTATATTTTATCTTTAAAGTCAAATCCATATTATCAAATGAAGGAACCGGAGCATAAGTTGAATTAGAAGTACTACATCCAGATGAATCACATATTTGATAGAAAGCTAAACAATAATTTCCTGAGCTAACTTTAACACAACCAAATCTTAATTTACCATATGGCACAAGTTCCGCCTGTCTATCTACCAAATCTATGGTAAAACCTCCTTCACCACCTTCATATCTTACCTTGGCTGATATGTTAAAGCTATTTTCTTTGAAGAAAAATTTAGATGCTAAATATACTTCACCTCCTCCGTACATTCGCAATTTTCCGTCTTTTACTTCTACACTTGCATTATTAGGGAATAGAACTTCCCACATATCTTTTTTCAGTATATCAAACGGATCATAAAATGTTGCCTCAAAGGGTTCAAGAACACCATCTTCATCTGTGAACATAGCCTCGGCACACAAAGTTATGCTATCTGACATGTTCTTGAGTTTTTCTTTTACTCCTACCAATTTTCCGCTTGACCACACAAAATCTTTTGAACCCTCATAAAGCTTGTTTTGACCAGAGTATATAACCACCCTTTCAGATAAAATTTTGTTCCCCCCTAAATTACCCCTATCCCAAACATAATAGAGATTGAAAGAGCAATTTGGACCTTTTATGCTTTTTAGAACTCTTCTACCTTCGCTATCGTAAGAGTATGAAGCCAAAATTTCTGTACCAAAAGAATCTTCAATCCTGACCTCACTTAAAAGTTCTCTCTTGTACTTCATCCAAAAACCAGTATCATTGAGAAAATCAACAAACTGGGCTACCCTGCCTGCCGTATCATATTCGTAAGCTGCTACTTCCTTTCCGCTGGTATCTTTGATAAGAGTTAGTCTGTTGTCTGGTTCATATTGGTAAATGTATTCTTTTGTTTTTGAACCTTCCATATACTTTGTGTATATTCTATTGCCAAATTCGTCATATTTTATAGTCTGAGTTAAACCATCTGATGAACTCCATTCTAAAAGTCTGTCGGCTCTATCGTATTTGTAATCTATTATTTTTGCTTCGCTCCCAAGTCTTTTTGAAATTGAAGTTGTATTCCCTCTTATATCTTGCTCTACAACTTGTTCTGAAATTGTCTCTATGCCGCTTTTATATCTTATTATTCCTTTCCTGCTTCCTATCCTTGAAGCTTCAAAACTCACACTATTTCCATATTGTCCGCTAAAATAACCTTCTGTAAAAACTTCCTTTCCGTTGTAAAGAACAGAACCATCATCACGATACTCAAATTCTGCCCATTTTGGACTTCCAAAGAATTCAATCCCAACCAGATTCCCATTAATATCATATTTATATTTTGTTGAATAATTCCAGTCTTTAATTTGTAGTTTCTCTCCTGAAACCATTCCTAATTTATTGTAAGAGATAGCAACTTTGAAATCATCTGTTTGAGCTCCTGTTTTATTTCCTTTACCACCCGATACAACCTCGTTCAAAGGATTTTGACCATCATAGAAAAATTTCACAGTTTCATCTTTGAATCTTAGTGTAGTGATTCTGCCCATTTGGTCATATTCAAACTCTGTAAATTCGCCTTCTGCTTTGTCAATCCGTTTTACTCTCCCTGTTTCATCGTAGGTAAAGATAGACCAACCGGCATCTCCCCTCACTTCGGCTAAAACATCATCCATAATACCATACAGTGTCTGGTATTGAACTACTTTCCCCGAAACTCCTTCATATTTTACAAGATTTGGAAATCCTGGTTTTTCAAATGCTTGAACTATGGCTAAATCTTCAAAATTTATTTTAAAACCTCCGTCAAAATATGAGTATTGGACTGTAACCTTGTTGTTTTCTTTTACGCTTATAATTCTTCCTTCGGCATCGTATTCATATTCAATTATTCTTCCATTAAAGTTATAGCGAACGAGCCTTCCGAGCAAGTCATAAGACCATTCAAGATTCTCAATAATATTTCCATCTTTATCTAACTTTACATCTTTCACGATATTCCCAAAATTGTCAAAATCTCTTATTACCTCAATAGAACCCGGAATTACTGTTCTCTGTCTTATTGAATCTGGTTTTATATCAAAGAATATTTCTGCGACAATTTTTCCATATGAGCTTATTCTGTGAGTGTGATCCCACAGTCCTTCAACTTTCATAACCTCAATGCCATTTCTCATGAATGTTTTTCTTTTTCCTACATCGTGTATAACTTGCTCAACTATATCTTCTCCATTTGGTCCTGCTTTTTCCTTTACTATCTTATAAACTTCTCCCGTTTCGTCATAAAAGTATCTTTTTACATTTCCGTTTTCATCTACCTCGTAAAGCACTCGCGGAAGAATTATCGCATGTGGAGTAACTTCTGGCTCCCCTTCAAATTTTACAAGTTTTGTTCCAATTGGACTTTCTATTCTGAGAGTTTGCGAAGCTCTGTCTATTTTATATATCGTTTCTCCAACTCCACTTTGCTGAACTCTTACCTCATCTCTCTCAGGAGAAATATTTATAAGAATTTCCTTCTGACCTCCGCTCCTTGCATCATTATCCCACCAGGATATTTTGATACACCTTACTTCAAGCCCTAACTCTCCTTCTTTCCTTTGAGCACAGCCTTCATTATAATCTCTTATAATTTCTATAAAACCCTTTTCCTTTTCAACTCTCATTGAAGTGTATTCATCTAAAAACGGGTGGTAAGTATAGTAGACGGTCTCAACAGGGACACCTTCTTCATTTAAAAATGAAACAACAAGAGGGTTTCCTCTCTCATCAAATGCTTCATACAAAATTTTCAGAATACCAGATTCTGTTGGTAATTCTGTCGGCAATTCTACGACTTCTGTTGTAGATTCAGCTGAAACTTCATATCCGCGCGGTGGGACTTGAAAATCAAACTTTTTATAATTCCCCAAAATATCTTGAGCTTCTACTCCGATTACTTGCCAAGACTTCAAATTTGCTACAAGAACACTAATTTTATTTTCTGATATTTGAGCATCAGCGCCACCTACTTTTACAAATGCAACAGGAACTTCATCTTTCAAATTCCCTTCAAATAATACTTTGTCTCCTATCCAAGAGATATTCAAATTTAAATCAGGAGGTGTGCTATCAAGATTTAATTTCAATGTTCTAAATTCTTCTACATTTCCAGCTTTATCTTCTGATCTGTACAAAAGAGTGTATTTACCGTCTGGAAGTTCTAACATGAACTCATTGAGGTTACCAAGATAGATTTGTTCTGATCCAAGCTCTACAAAAACACTTGCTCCATCGCTTCCGGCAATGTTATCTTGGACGAAAATTTTGATTGGAGTCTTTGGAGTTACAAAAACATCGGAACCAGATTCATATTTTGGATTACCTATAAAAACTATTGATACAGGTGGAGTGTTATCTACTGCAACTTCACCATATTGCGGATATTCTTCAGATTCTATAATCTCAACCGTAATTCTGGATTCTGCCGATAATGAAGATAGTAGATTTTTCAAGTTTTCCAAAAGCTCCTGAGATACTACTTCGCCCTTTATCTCATATTCACTATCTTTTTTCTGATTTATTTCAAACTCTATTTTCTTTTCAGGGAGTTCTGCTGATATTTTTGCACCTGAGCTTGAAAAACTTTTTGTAATTTCTATCTTTGCACTTTTAATTCCAGTAGCAACAAGAACTTTTATTATATCATCTAATATTTTCCGTTGCTCTTCTTTCAGTTCCCCTTCTATTTTTTCGTTTATAAGACTTGCAAATACTGTGAAGTAAAAGCGACCATCCTGAACAAAATTGCCTCCTTCATCTTTTCCATCCCACAAAATCTGAATGTGATATGTGTTTAAATCTTCGTAGGGTTTCAAATAATGCTCGTATCTTCTATATAAATTCTTGATTAAACTATCGGTAAGGTATGTTTTGGTTAAAATTGATTTCACCTTGCTCCCTTGTGCATCTTTATATACAGCAAGTCCTGAAACATATAAACTTGCCTTATCTTCAATCCTATCTGAATTAACAACAACGGAAAGTCTGATTTTGTGTTCATCAAACTTGCCATCCTTGTTTTTGGGAGAGATAATGTGAGGAGACGGAACAAAATCTTTTATCAGAATTTTCGGCTCAGCTGAAAAATCCTTTTTAACTTCCCTTTTTTTACAACCAAAATCAATAAAAGAGAGAAATAAAAGAAAAACAATTGCTAATGCTGATTTGAATATTTTATGAGTTAATCTTGAACCACTAAATTGCCCAACTTGCTTTCCGGTATTCCTACCCCCCCCGACCTTCCGGAAATCATTTTATCTGCTTTCTCACAGACCAACATCTTGTAGAAAAATATAATCATTCAAATAAAAATTTCAAGAAATTGAGCGGTTTTGGAAGGCTTGTCAGATAATGGAAAGAAAAAGGTCAGAACTAAATTTTTTATTTTTTTAAAGAAAAACAGAAAAAATTTCCTAAAATCTATTACACTATTTTTTATCAGGGGGTGAATATAAATGAAGGTATCGCTATCGGTGGAAGCACTTGAAGTTCTTGAGGATAAACTTGGGAAGGAAGGAGCGAAAGCTTTTATCAGGTCCATAGATGAAATAATATCAGAGATAACCGAACTCAAGTGGAAGACATCAAAAGAAGAATTACTCAACGCAATAAGAGAAGAGTTCATAAACAAAAACATCTTTGAAGAAAGAACACGCTCAATAGAAGAAAGAGTTAATTTTTCAAGGTCAGAACTTGAGGCAAAAATAGATAAATTCAAATCAGAACTTGAGGCTAAAATAGAAAATGTTAGAGTAGAACTGGAAAAAGTGAAAGCAGAACTTGATGCGAAGATAGAAAAAGTTAGAGTAGAACTTGAAGCAAAGATAGAGAAAGTTGGAGCAGAATTAGATAAAGTCAAATCTGAGCTTGATGAAAAGATAGAGAAAGTAAGAGCTGAACTTCTGAGTGAGATAGAGAAAGTTAGAGCAGAAGTAGAAAGATTGAAAATTGAGATTGACGCAAAAATAGATAAAGTAAAGGCAGACCTTGAATCTCAGATACGAAAGTTTGAATCTCAAATACAAAAGAGTGATATGAAACTTAATTTTCTTATCATTTTGACTATTATTGCTATTGCTCTTATGAACCCAGTTGTAGCTGAAATCATAAAATCACTCCTGAAACTCTAATCAATATGAAAAACGAAAGAGAAAATAAAAAAGAAAGAGAAAATAAAATGAAAAAAATCAGAAAAAAATTCCCATACTCATTTCCCAAGTTTTTAACTTTTCTTGTTTTAGTAAGTCTGAGCTTCATATTACAGTTCTCATTACAGTTTTCAATTTTCCTATCAAAAGCGTTGGCAGAAGAAATAAAAAATCAAGAGGAAGAAGAATGGAGAAAAAACCTTATAATCTCAAATATACTTCAAGCTCCTTTTGGAATACTTGGTTTAGAGTATCATAGAGGATTATCAAGGAACATATCAATAGGTGGAAGCTTTACATATATTTCTCTTGAATTTTTCAGAGGTTTCAGAGTTGGTCCAGATTTAGGATTATTTCCCTTCGGAAAAGCACCAGAAGGTTTTAATCTGCTTTTGTCTCCCGGGTTCCTTTCAGGAGATGTTGGAATTGAAAAAGAATTCACTCTTTTGATAATAAAAATCAAAGCGGAAGCAGAAATTGGTACTTTGAAAGGTATAAGTTTTCCGGTACTTTTAAGATACAACTGGATATTTGGTAAAAGTGGATTGGGCTTTGCACTGTCGGCAGGTGCAGGACTTCATTTTCTTGCTCTTACATTTGAAAGACCTATCGGAGAAATTAAAGTTTTAGGGATAATAAAAATTTCAGGAAAGGCAAAAGTTCCAATTCCCTTACCACCTTTACCAATTTTCAATTTGAGTTTGGGTTTAGGGTTTTAAGTTTGTTAATTGCTTAAAATTTCCCTCTTTTAAAATCAACTTCAGGTTACAATCAATATGCCCACCGAAAAATCTTCTGATTTGATCATATGCTTCAAAGAGATACTGAATAAAGAAATCATGAGATGAAAGGAATCTTTTTATTTCATCTGGATTATGAAAGGAATATATCGCTTCCAATTGGCTAGTTTCACTTATTTTTCTGATAGATACAGGATTTTCATTTATTGGTTCATTTATTGTTCATTTATTGGTGGATTTTTTTATTTCTTTATTTTTCATTATTTCATTATTATTTTTAGCTTTTATTTTCATATCACTATTGGCTCCTTGAACTCTCCATATACTTTTTTCAAAGCTTTTGTTGTTTCTCCAATGGTTGCTCCATTTTCAAGTGCTTCAATCAAATAAGGCATGACATTTTCTCCTTTTTCTGCTGCTCGTGAAATATTGTCAAGTAGCTTTTGAATTTTTCTCATATCTCTTTTAGATTTGAATTCTTGAAGCTTTTTTGCTTTTTCTACTGCCTCACGAGGTCTGAATATCTCAAACTTGTGTTCCGATGCACCATCTTCTTCCCTAAATATATTAACTCCGATTATTTTTTTCTTTCCTTGCTCAATAAGAACTTGCTGTTTATAAGCTTCTGAAAGTATGATTGATTGAATAAATCCATCTTTTATCGCCTTCACCATACCTCCGTAGTCTTGAACTCTTTTCATTTCTGCCCTTATTTTCTCTTCCATCTCATCTGTGAGTTTTTCTATAAAGAATGATCCTCCGAGTGGATCTGCTACTTCTGGTATATCGGTCTCAAAAGCTAATATCTGCTGAATTCTCAAAGCTATTTTTGCGGAGTGTTCTGTTGGTATTGAGTAAGCTTCATCATAAGCTTCTGTGAATATAGATTGTCCACCCCCTAAAACTGTTGCAAGAGCCCCTAATGTGACTCGTGCTATGTTAAGCAAAGGTTCAGCTCGTGTTAGTGATGCTCCCCCGCATGCGACTGCAAATTTCATCGCCATATTCTTTTCATCTTTTACTCCGAGCTCCCTTGTGATGTGAGCCCATAGCCTCCTTGCAGCTCTATATTTTGCTACCTCTTCAAAAAGATTGTGATATGTGCAGAAGAAGAACGTGACTCTTTTTATAAATGAATCGGGATCAAGACCTCGGGATAGAACTTCATTTACATAGACTTTTGCGTTCTCAAATGCAAATGCTACCTCCTGATAAGCTGTTGCTCCTGCTTCCCTTATGTGATACCCACAAACTGATATCGGATTAAATTTTGGAACATACTTTGTGCAGAATTCAATAACATCACAAGCAAGTTTTACAGAAGGCTCTACCGGATATATCCATGTGCCACGAGCTATTATTTCTTTTAGTATATCGTTCTGCAATGTTCCCGTAAGTTTCTCAAAAGGTATTCCTCTCTTTTTTGCAACTATAAGATAAAGAGCCATAATCTGTGGAGCAGTTCCATTTATTGTAAATGAAACGGAAATTTTGTCTATCGGGATACCATCAAAAATCTCCATCATATCTTCTACTGTATCCACTGCAACTCCGACTTTTCCAACCTCTGGTAATGCAACTTCTTCGTCTGAATCATAGCCCATCTGTGTTGGAAGATCAAAAGCCACTGAAAGCCCAGTATTCCCCTGTTTCAGGAGAAATTTAAATCTTTCATTTGTTTCTTTTGCCGTTCCAAATCCTGCATATTGTCTCATTGTCCAAAGCTTATCTTTATACATAGTTCTGTATGGCCCCCTCGTGAAAGGAAACTCTCCTGGATCTCCGAGTTTTTCTTTATAATACCGATTTATATCTCCCAAATCATCCGGCGTATAAAAAATTTTGTAGTTATATAGTTTGTAGTCTGAATTTGAATCGTTCCATCCGTTCTGTGTTTCTTTTTCTTTTGAATTCTCTTTTCGCATATCACAGAGATTTTATTATTTTCTTCGCTCAAAATTGCAATTTCTATAAAAATCAAGTTTTCGGAAGAAAATTTTCAAAAAATTGACAAAAAAAAAATTAAAATTTTAAGAGTAAATATAAAAAAAGGAGTGAAAGAAAATGGGTGGATTAAAGATAAAAAAGGGAATTATTTATTTGGGGATTTTGGTTTTTAGTCTTATCGGAGGGTTTGCAATAATTCAGTCTTGTGCAAAGGAAACAGGAACTGGTGGGGAAGGAGGTAAGACCGTAACTGATATATCCTCTCTACCTCCAAATGAGCAAACAGAGGTTCTCCAAATACAAGACTCATCGCTTGGAGAAGTTGGGCTTATTTCAGATACCGAGTTAAACCCCACTATTATTGAAACTTCTTTACAAGAAGTTGATTTGCTAACAGCAAGAGCTCCAATTTCACCGAAAGATGAATTTCCTGATGAGGAAAAGAAAACAAAACAAGAAATAGATCAGGAGTTATCCATAAAGGAAATAATCAGAAACTTTGTATCAGATGAAATTATTCAGAAATTTGAGAAGATTGAGGAAAAGTTCAAATATGCTGATAGATTAGGAGAAAAATATTCATCTCTTTTGACAAAACTGTTAGTTTCAAGTTTGATTTATTGTAAAAATCAGGGAAAAGTAGAAAGCAATTGTATGGCTCCGCAGATGTCAAACTGTGAAATCAAAATATTAGGATGTAGCTTAGATGGTTACTCAGTATCAGGAACTATATATGTATCTTTACAGGGGGATCTTTCTAAAAAAATTTTCAGTTATTCAGTTAGCGTAATCAATGTTGAGTTTAGGAAGGGGGATAAAAATATAACCTTTTATGGTGGGCAAATGTCGGCAAGGGGAGTAGTGGATGATTTATTAGCTGCAAAAACTGGTAGTGTAGAATTTGAGGTTAGTAACCTAAATATATCGGATACGGAGGAAGGAGTTGAGATTTCAGGGACAGTAAAACATGAAGTTCAATTATCATCTTATGGGGTTTCGGTTACAAGAATATTTGAGAACATAAACTATAAAAAAGATGGGAAAACTTTTACCATAGAAGGTGGGAAAATAACAGCCGAAAGAAAATTTGCTTCTCCAAACATAACTATAAAAGTGGAAAATCTTAAAGTAAAGACCGATGACAATGAGCAATTAACTTTAAATGGCAGTTTCAAAAGAGAAGTCAGTAAAGAGCCAAAGTTTGTGTTAAGAGAAGTATTATCTCAGGTTTCTTTCTTATCTTCTGCAACTTCATTTTCAGCGGAGTTTTACAGATTTAAGAAAGTTCAAAAAGAAAAGACTCAGGATGATAAGACTTTCTCTCTTTCCATTACAAACTATGTAAAGGTAAACGATAAAGTAATAAGGTCTTATTCTCATAACTTGACTATTGTAAAAGAAGGTGCAGGTGAATTCAAGGTTAGTGGTGAGATAAAAATAGTGAAAAAAGATGGATCAGAAATACAAATCAAGCTTGAAAATGTGAAAGTGGTGAAAGGGTGTCAAAGCTTGACAGGTGGGACTATCTCGGCGGATGTCAAAAAAAGTGATGGGAAAGTTATAAAGGTGAACGCTACTTTAACTCAAACCTGTTCTTGCGAGCATGAGGTAGAAGTTGAAAAAGACGGCAAATTGATAAAATCTAAGGGGAATATCTGTGAAGCCAAAAAGAAAGCAGGAAAGGAAACTATGGATGATATGATGGAAGAAGGAAAAAGTATGGGCATGATGGATGGGGGACATCACCAAAATATGACGTGAAACTTAAATTGAAAATTTCTTTTATAAATCTGTGCTTATACGATGAAAATCAAACCTAAAAGATATATTGTATGGTCTACGGATAAAGATATTGACCTTAGCGACCTATAAGTTAATGTAAATTGTAAAGTCAAAAAACGGTGCTCCGATAAGATTAACCGAAGAAAGATGGTTACATATTGTAGAAAACCATGATGATCTGGCAGGATATTACGATGATATTTTAAATTGTGTTGAAGATCCAGATTATATAATAAAGGGATATAGAGGTGCCCTCATAGCCCTGAAAAAGGTAGATGAGGGAAAATTTTTAGCTGTGGTTTATAAGGAATTATCTAACTTTGATGGTTTTATAATTACTGCTTTTTTTACATCTAAAATAAAATTAGAGAAGGAGGAGATAGTATGGCAAAAACAAAAATAAAAATGGAGTTCTTGGAAGAAATTTTTAAGGTAGTCCCATCAATATTAAATTCTCCCTATAAAAAAATGTGGATAGATTATGATAAGGAAGCTGATGTTCTGTATATAAGTTTTAGAAGACCACAGCGTGCAACAGATACGGAGATGATAGACGATGGAATATTGATAAGGTACAAGGGTGATGAAATAGTAGGAATTACTATCCTTGAAGCATCTAAAAGAAAGTTTTGAGAAAGTACGATGAAAATCAAACCTAAAAGATATATTGTATGGTCAACAGATAAAGAGATTGATCTGAGCGACCCGTGGCAAAAAAAGCGGTATATCAAGCAAGTTCTAACATATGGAAGAGCGGAAGATATTGCCGAACTTGATTGGGAAGAAGTAAAAAAATTGCTGCCAGAGCTTGACCTTCCTGAACACATAAAATCTTTATGGGAGGATTACTTTGCTTCTAAAAAGTAAAGGAATTATTACTGATTTGCAGAGAGAAATTTTAATTATTTTTTCTTCTGAAATTCCTGATAATGAAATCATTTCATAAAACATTTCAAAACTTACTTATCTTGGGTTTCTAATTATTAGAATTATATATTTAGCTATGGGGAACGGGAAAGACTACTATGAAATTTTGGGTGTTCCAAGGAACGCAACTCAAGAAGAGATAAAGAAAGCTTTTTGGGAGCTTGCAAAAAAATGGCATCCTGATAGAGTTCCGCCTGAGAAGAAAAAAGAAGCTGAGGAGAAATTCAAAGAAATAAATGAAGCATACCAAGTTCTTTCAGATCCAGAGAAAAGAAAAATATATGATATGTATGGGGAAGCAGGTCTAAAAGGTAGTTATGGTACCGATTTTACAACCACATATACAACTTATACGAGCTTTGATGATTTTGTAAAGCAGTTTTTCAAAGATGATGTTTTTGGCTTTGCGTCAGATATTCTTGAAGATATATTCGGTATAGGCACAAAAACAAGAACCCAAAGAAGAAGAAAAACGGAAGAAAGAAGGAAAATCCTCCTTGAACTATCTTTGAAAGATATTTACCAAGATAAAGAGATTGAAAAGGAGGTGACAATAGAAAAAAGAGAAGAGTGTAGACGCTGTGACGGAACGGGGCAAGTTGAAGTTGATGTCTGTAAGCGTTGTGGTGGAAAAGGTATGATAGGTTTCTCAAGGGGATTCTTTACATTCAGTCAAACTTGTCCAGAATGTGGAGGTTACGGAAAGCTTATGACAACATGCTCAAAATGTGGTGGAAGAGGTTTCACATCAAAATATGAGAATATAAAAATAAAAATTCCAAGAGGAGTAAGAGAGGGAGATATAATATCGCACGGTAATGTAGATTTTGTTGTTAGAATAGTTCCAGATCCAAAATTTACGATTCAAGGTGATGACCTAATATCAGAAATTCAGGTTGATGCTCTTTCGGCAATACTTGGAGATGAGGTCCCATTTATACTACCCGATGGTTCAGAGATGAAGGTAAAAATTCCAGAGGGAACAGATTCTGGAACTCTTTTGAGGCTCAAAGATACCGGGCTTCCAAGAAAAGATGGAAAGAGAGGAAATATGTACTTGCGAGTGAAAATCATCTCTCCAAAAAACTTAACAAAAGATGAAAAGAAAGAACTCCAAAAAATAAAAGAATCAATAGAAAAGAGAAAATATCACTAAAATAAACAAAAATATCACTAATAAACAAAAGAGAAAAAGTAATAAATAATTTTTTGATACTATGGGGAAAGAAAAAGAAAAAGGCAAAAGAGAACAAGAGGTTGAAATAAATCCAGACAAGATCATATCTGATGCAAAAGAGGAGATGAAAAAAGCTGTTGAGAAGTTTGATGAGGAGATGAAAAAAATAAAGACAGGTAGGGCTCATCCTTCTTTACTTGATGGTATAAAAGTTTTTGCTTACGATAGTGAAATCCCTTTAAATCAACTTGCTCTGATTTCTGTTTCTTCTCCTTCTGAACTTATTGTTGAACCATTTGATCCAAATATAAGACCCGCAATAGAAAAAGCCATTTTGCAGTCAGGAAGAGATCTTGTTCCTCAAAGTGATGGAAAAATAATAAGAATAAAAATTCCACCTTTAACTCAGGAAACAAGAGAGAATATTTTGAAGCTTGTCAGGAAAAAATCTGAGGATTTCAAAGTTTCAATAAGAAACATAAGAGATAAGGCTCGGAGCGAAATAAAAGATGCGAAAGACAAAAAGGTTATATCAGAAGATAGAGCAAGAAGACTTTTTGATGAGCTTCAAAAAATAACAGATGAGAATATAAAAAAGATAGATACAATTTTGCAGGCAAAAGAAAAAGAAATTCTCGGATAGGCTGTTAGGTTGATTTTAAGTTTTGTTTTATTATTTTAAGTTTGATTTTAAGTTTGGGATTTATTTATATGCCAGTTTGAAGTTGTAAATTTTCTTTTATTTTTTCAATATCTGGTAAAATAGTTTCGCAAACTCTTTCTATGAGGCTTTCCTGGGAGTCAATTTCTAATATAGAGAGAGCTTGTTTGTCAAGTTGGTATAACATCCCATCAATAGGTACTCCTTCTCCTATTTGCATAGCAGCAATATCACCAAGGTGCACACATGCTATAACTTTTGCCAATACTTTATCTCCCTGAAATTCTGATGGTGTTTGATAATATTGTACAACCAATGCTAAGTCCTCAGGTATGCCCCATTTTCTGAGTGTGTAAGCTCCGATTTCATTATGCGAAACCCCTAAAATTCTTTTTGATGCTGTGTGGAACGATACTTTTTTCTCAAAAACTTCTTTTATTATGCTATTTATAACTGCCGACCCGAGTTTATCCATAATAATTCTCCCTATTGAGCGTAATGCGGCTGATGTGAATATGACATCGCTCATAAACCTTATACCAGCAATTTCTCCAAATTTCACACTTGCTGCTGCACCAATGATGGAAAAAATTGCCAGTTCATTTTGAGCAGTTCTGAAATTTTTTAACTCCTGTGATGATATTCTCTTTGCCCAAGCAGCAACTACAAGTCTTAAAAGGGCTTTTGTTCCCAAAATAACTACGGCTTGTTCCAAAGATTTTATCTCTCGTGAAAAATTATAATATGCTGAATTTACCATTCTTATTGTATCTGCTGCCAGAACAGGGTCCTTCGCAAGCTCAATCGCTATCTTGCTTAAAGGTACATTTTCATCTTTGAGCATTCTCATAAGATTACTTATGTGTTGTGGAATAGGGGTTGTTTTCTCTATTATCTCGTCTATTTTGCTTTTGAGCTTTGGATCCATCGCTAATTAAATTTCTTTCTCACCTCCTATAAGATAGCTTACGATGCATCTTCCCGTCACCGGGTCAAATGTAACACTTCTTGTAACATTTCCTCCTATATCGTATCCTCCTACTGGTAATCCCATTCTTTTTATAACATTGAACAAAGAAGCTATGAATTTTCTTCCCACATTAAGTCCTGCGACATCTGCACCGCCGACAATCTTCACTCTTATTTTAGGAAGATCACCATCTTGAACTTGTAAGCTTGCAAGTAGCTCTTTAATTTTTTCTTCTATCTTTGCTTCGTCTGTTGAGTAAAAATGCGTGGCAGCTGCTCTTCTTTTTGATGCATCCCATATAATTATTGCCGCTCCGCTCGCTATTTTCTCTATCCTTATCTTTTCCCTACCTACCCAGTTCTGTAGGAGCCTAATACTTATATCCATACCACGTTTTCACCTCCTTTACCACGTTTTTTATTTTAATTTATTTTAAAGTAGAAAAATAATATTTATAAAATTTAGTTTTCTCAGAAAAATTTTTTCCTACAAAATTGAAAAGTTTTGTTTTTATTTTTTTGGTTTATTTTAATAATATTGTGAGGTTTGAAAATAAAGATAAAAAGGCTTTTTACCTTGTTGCAGCATCTTTTCTTTTTATAAGCTCTATTTTTGTTTTTGTATTTGAGTTTTTAAGACTTTCTCCAAAAAATTATGGTATTCAGAGACAAAAGGATGAGGTTTTAATTATGAACGAGGCTTATAAGACTTGTGTTCAGGGAGGTGGTTTGAAGGTTGCAGGAAAAACAATTATTGAAGTTGAAGGAGCTCCTCCTAAAACTAAAACGAAAATAAAAAGAAAATTCATCTTTGATGAAACTTGTAAGATTCAAGCAATAATATATTAAACTTTATCTTAAAGGTTCTACCTCCAATTTGCGAAGGTGCAATTTAAAAAAGGAATAGATGAAAAAATAAAGAAAGCAGCAGAGATAATAAAAAGCGGAGGGGTTGTTGCTTTTCCAACTGAGACTGTTTATGGTCTTGGTGCAAACGCTTACGATGAACAAGCAGTAAAAAAAATTTTTGAACTTAAGGGCAGACCGCAAGATAACCCACTCATAGTCCACATATCAAAAAAACAAGATGTTTATATTGTTGCAAGAGAAATTCCAGAAAAAGCAAAGGTTCTTATAGGAGAGTTTTGGCCAGGACCTCTTACTCTGGTTCTTCCAAAAAATCCATCTATTCCAGATATTGTCACGGCAGGACTTGATACTGTGGCTGTTAGGATGCCAGATCACCCGATAGCTTTGAAATTAATAAGACTTTCTGGAGTTCCGATAGCCGCTCCGAGCGCTAATATATCGGGAAAACCATCTGCTACTCAACCCGAACACATAAAAAAATATTTTGGAGAAAAAGTTTTTCTGATAGAGGGAAAAGTGAAAATAGGAATAGAATCAACAGTTCTTGATTTGACAGAAGATGTTCCAAAAATCCTTCGTCCCGGTGCTATAACCAAAGAGATGATAGAGAGAAAAATAGGGAAAGTTGAGCTTGTGGAATATAAAAAAGCCGATTTTATCCCAAAGAGTCCCGGTCTAAAATATAGACACTACACACCAGATGCCGAATTAATATTGATACTGCGTAAAGATAAGATGATAAATTTTATAAAAGAAAATAGAAGGAATTGGGAGGAAAAAGGAAAAAAAGTATGTGTGTTTTTTTTCAGAGAAAAACCTAAAAAATTTGAGAGTTCTCCAAATATCAAAGTTTCTATATCTGGTAGGAGTTTGAGAGAGTTTGCAAAAAATCTTTTCAAAATTCTGATAGAGGAAGGGGAAAAATACGATATTCTGATTTTTGAAGGAGTTGATGAAAGAGGAATAGGATTAGGAATAATGAACAGGCTCAAAAAGGCAGCAAGAAGAATAATAAGATAGAGAGGAAAATTAAAATATGTCAGCAGATATATCAGGGAAATAAGGAGGAGAAAGAGTAATGTAACCTAATGATATAGCGTCTGGTCTGAGTTTAAGGAATTTTTCGATATTATGTTCTCTTATCCCACCGGAGAGCTCAATACTTATATTGATTTTTTGGGAGCTGGAAAAATTTCTTATTTTACGAATAAGTTTTCTCAAAGTTTTGGGTTGAAAGTTATCGAGCATTATTGTGAAATTAAAAACATCTTCTTTCCCCTTTTTTTCTCTTATTTCTTTTTTCAGTATTTGTGCGATTTTGAGAGCCGAATCAAGTTCTTCTTCTTTTTGCACCTCAATTGTGATACCTTTTTTCAATATTTTTCTTTTGATTTTCGGTTCAAGTTTTTCAAAGAAATTTACAAGCTCTCTCGTTCCACCGATAGCTCTTATGTGATTATCCTTTATCATAAATGATGATGAGAGGTCAATTCTATAAGGTTCTCCTCCTCCTACTGCGACAGCATATTTTTCAAGCATCCTCAAACCAGGGGTGGTTTTTCTTGTAGCCAAAATTCCGACGCCATACTTTTTTGCTTTCTTGGTAAGTTTGTGAGTTTCAGTTGCAATAGCAGAGAGACGACAAAGAAGATTGAGACAGATCCTTTCACGAGAAAGAAGAAGACCTATATTGTCTGAATATACTTCGCAGATTTTCTCTCCATACCTCACTATATCCCCATCTTTTTTGTAGGATTTGATTTTGATGTAAGCATTACATTTTTTTTGCATTTTGAAAATTGTTTCTATAAAATCTGCTCCTGCAAGTACAAAATCATCTTTTGACTTTGAGAAGAAGACCATTTTGCCTCTTTTTTTTGTTTTGTTTAGTCCAAGAAGATTTGATGTTATATCGTCAAAAACCCTATCTTCTTCAAACCATTTGTTTATGTTCTTTATAAGCTCATTTTTTGCTTTTTCTTTTAAAGTTTTTTGTTCCTGGTTCTTCAAATTCAATTTCATAAGTTTCTCTAATTCGTAAATTTTCCTACGCACAATTTATGAAATTCAGAAAGGTTCCTACAAAATTTTCAAAGAAAAATTTTGGAAAAAATTTTTGAAAATTTCTTCTCCGTTTTTTTTTTGCTTTAAAGTTTGCATTGCGGCTTTTTAAACATATAGTTTTTCGGAAACGAGAGAGCTTCTCAAATCTCAAAAAAGCAAAACAAACATTTTCTCCTTCCTTTTCACTTTCAAGTATCCCAAAATATCACAAAAATCTGTCTTACCTTCCGGGAGATCTTGCCTTATATTCTCGGAAGCTTCAAAATTCCCATCTCAAAACTTATTGGTCCGAAAAAATTCAGCCCACGGCGAAATTTTTCAGATGTCCAAAAAAAAACAAAACAAAAAAGGAGGTGAAAAAGTATGGTTTGGGCATTATTAGTTGTATCGCTTCAAATATATAGTGGAGAGGCAGCTTCGGCTGACCTCTCTTTAAGAGGCCAGTTCCTTTATTCCTTCTCATACCAAGATAAAAATAACTGGTATGAGGGTTTCTCTATAAGAAGGGCAAGACTTATAACTGATGGTTTCTTCCTGCGAAAAGAAACAAAATACCACCTTCAACTCACTCTGGAAGGAGGGTCAGTATCCCTCCGGGACCTATACATAGACTCATCTTATGATATGTGGGGCGTGAGGTTGGGGCAGTGGAAAGTGCCATACAATAGAGAAGAAATCAACTCCTCCTTTCGCCTTGAACTTGTAGATAGAAGCATGATAAACGAGTTCTTCTATCTTGGAAGAGACATAGGATTAGACTTTGTGGTTGGACCGAAAAACTACAGGGTTCATCTTGCTATCTTCACGGGTGCTGGAAGAAACATAAATATACCAAGGGTCAGCAGAAATCCTCTCTTTGTAGCAAGAGCTGAACTTGCTCCCGTAGGTAAGTTCGTATATGACCAGCCAAATCTGAAAAAAGAACAACTCGTCAATATCGGACTTTCAGCAGCTCTTATGGATATATCACAATCTGAAATAGAAATAGGTAAGATCAAGGGCAGAGCAGATAAATC
>Ga0079998_127466_pt1 | contig 17587 bp, 16 predicted proteins | sample PerSpoBPS_BMetaG_FD_69201 | JGI IMG/M metagenome (GOLD analysis project Ga0079998, IMG submission 69201) | Thermal spring microbial communities from Yellowstone National Park, Wyoming, USA - Perpetual Spouter B (PS_B) MetaG (SPADES assembly)... | ecosystem: Environmental > Aquatic > Thermal... | reverse complement strand
GTGCTGGGCACGCCGCGCTGGGTGGGACTGCAGAACTATGCCAGCCTGCTCGCCGACCGCGACTACTTCTGGAAGTCGGTGGGCAACACGCTGTTTATCATGATTGGCGTGCCGCTGAGTATCGTGGTGGGGATTGGGCTGGCGTTGCTGCTGAACTTGCCGTTGCGCGGGCAGGCGGTGTACCGTGCGCTGTTTTACCTGCCGTCGGTGGTGCCTACGGTGGCGACGGCGTTTTTGTGGGTGTGGGTGCTGAACCCGCAGAACGGGTTAGCCGCGCCGCTCAACGCGGGGCTGAATCGGCTGGGGTTGCCCGCGATCAACTGGTTCACCGACCCCGCGACCGCCAAGTGGGGCTTCATCGTGATGGACCTGTGGACAATCGGCGGGGTGATGGTGATTTACCTTGCGGCGTTGCAAGGCGTGCCTGTGCATCTGTACGAGGCAGCGCGCCTCGACGGCGCACGCGGCTGGCAACTCATCCGCCATGTGACTCTACCCCAGATTGCGCCCGTAATCCAGTATATGCTGATTATTGGTGTGATTGGCGCGTTCCAATACTTCACGCAGACCTTCATCGCCACGCGCGGCGGTCCCGAAAACAGCACGCTGTTTTACGCCTTGTATCTGTTCCAGAACGCCTTTGAGTTTTTCCGCTTTGGGCATGCGTGCGCGATGGCGTGGCTGCTGTTTCTGATAACGCTGGTGGCGACCTACGGCGTGTGGAAACTGACACTCAGCAAGGCGTTCCAAGAGGCGTAGGCGCGGCAGGAGTCCCCTGCGCGACTGCGAAGTGGACAGCCCTGTCGCCGCATTCGGCGAACTGTACGGATTGCGGCGTGGGTATACTCCGATTTGGGTGAATAGCGATGAGCCTGCGCGGTATTGTTCGGGGACGCATGATTGAGTTGGAAGCAGACCCCCACTTGCCCGACGGCACGCAGGTGGAAGTGGAGGTGCGCCTCTGTCCAACGGATGCGCTCTTTGAGCGTCTCTACGCCCTCTGGCAACTGACTGCCACTGAACCGCTTCCTTCCCTTGAAGAGGCGTCGCAGCAAGCTGCCCAAGCCCTCGCCCCCAAGCGAGCGAGCCGTCTCATCCAAGCCATGCGTCAGAAATGAACCAAGCAGGAGTCCTGTGTGGGGGCGCGAAGGGGTATGCATGCTATGGCTACGGAACCGAAGCAGTTGCGGTTAGCGTTCGGCGCGGATGTGCATACGCAGATGAGCATCACTTGGCAGACGCAGCAGCCTGTGGACAGCCCCGTTGTCGAGTTCGGCGAGACGCCTGCGCTGGGTCGGCGCGCGCCCGCCGAGCGGGTGAGCTATCCCTATGAGACGGGCGTCATCTACCGCGCGCTGATGAGCGACCTGAAGCCTGGGCAACGCTACTACTACCGTGTGGGCAGTGCGCAGGGCGGCTACTCGCGAGCGTATGCATTCCGCACGCCGCAGCAGGGACTGCACGACTTCACCTTCACCGCCTTCGCCGACCACGGCACGACACGCTTTAGTGTGCAGAACTCGCGGAATGTAGCGGCGCTGAACCCAACCTTCCACTTCATCGCGGGCGACCTCTCGTATGCCAACGGACGCCAGCCCATCTGGGACATCTACTTGGAGCAGTTGGAGGTGCTGGCAGCGCGCGTGCCCGTGATGGTCTGCTTCGGCAACCACGAGAACGAGCGCATCGGCGAGCAGCGGATTGGCTACATCGCCGCCGAGACGCGCTTCGCGATGCCCAACAAGGGACAATACTACGACTTCACAATTAGCAACGCGCGGTTCGTGGCGTTCAATAGCAACGAGCGCGACAGTGAAGCGCAGTACCAGTGGCTGGAGCGCACGCTGCAGAACGCCCGTCGCGACCGCAATGTGCGCTGGCTAATTGTGTTTGCGCATCACCCACTGTACGGCTCCACCCAACGGCGCGGCAACAACGAAGGGATGATTCGCCGATTCCAGCCCCTGTTTGACCGCTACCGCGTGGACTTAGTAATCCACGGGCACGACCATGTGTACGAGCGGATGTACCCGATGCGCAACAACAAGGCGGTGGTCAAGCAAGGCAACCGCTATGAGCAGGGCGCAGGGGTGGTTTACGTGACCTGCGGGGGTGGCGGCGTCTCACTGTATGACCTTGCGCCCGAACCGACGCCGTGGACCGCCAAGCGCGAGAAGACCTACTGCTATCTCAAAGTGCGTGTGCCTGTGCGCGGCGCGCTGCGCGTGGAAGCCTACCGCGTGGACAACACGCTCATAGAAGCGTTCGAAATCGGCTGATACCGCCTCCGTAGCCGTAGCAGGAACTTTACAGCGCGCCTCGAAACAGGCGCAAGGCATAATGCCACGACCCTAAACGGAACACGGAGGTGCCGAATGAGCAAAGTACGCTTGGGATTGATTGGCAGTGGCGGCATGGCACGCCACCATATTAATATCCTGCAAGGGATTAGCGAAGCGGAACTTGTAGCGATTACCGAACCCAATCCTGACCAGCGCAAAGCAACCCTTGAGCGATTCCCGAACCTGCAGGGCGTGCCCTTCTTTGATGACCACCGCGAGATGCTGGATAAAGTGGAGCTGGACGGCGTGATTATCGTCTCGCCGCACACCCTGCACTACCAGCAGGCGATGGACTCGCTGGACAAGGGACTGCATGTGATGATCGAGAAGCCGATGGTCTGCACATTGGAGCATGCGCGCGCGCTGGTGCGCAAGTTCCGCGAGACGGGTAAGATTGGGCTTATCGCCTACCAGCGGCACTACATCCCCGTGTATCGCTATGTATACGAGGGCATCCGACGCGGCGAAATCGGCGAAGTGCATTTCGTGCAAGCCATCAACCTGCAGAACTGGATGCGCGCCACCGCCAACACTTGGCGTCAAGACCCCGACCTGTCGGGCGGTGGGCAAATCAACGATACCGGCTCGCACCTGGTGGACTTCCTGATGTGGATTATCGACGCACCCGCGACCAAAGTCAGCGCGTATATGCAATACTTCGACCGAAAGGTGGACATCAACTCCGCGCTGGCGTTCGAATATGCGAACGGAACTATCGGCAACCTGTCGATTATCGGCAGCACAACGGTCGGCTGGCACGAGGAGATTACCGTCGTCGGCAGCGAGGGCACCTATCTCATTCGCCATGACCAGCTGGAGATTTGCGACGCGCATGGCAACCGCTACAAGCAGGAGAACCTGCCCCCTGGGTCGCAGCCGATTATTAACTTCATCAACGCGATTTTGGGGCGCGAGGAGGTGCAATCCAAGCCTGAAGACGGGTTGCGCGTGATTGCGTTCACGGAAGCGGCGTGGCAGTCGGCGGCGCAGGGCGGCGTGCCCATGCCGATTGCGCAGATGGACGAGTGAGCCGTGGGGTATACTCTAATCTGCGGTCGCGCTAAGCGGGGAGCTGGCGGTTCCCTGTACCTGCAATCCGCCATAGCAGGGCTGAACTCTGGCTCGAGGCGGGACAGCCGCAAGACCGTCGCGCACGCGCCCGTGAGGATCATCGGGACTTACGCAACGGAGGAACGGTGAACCCCGCCAGGTCCGGAAGGAAGCAACGGTAAGTCGTTTCCCCGTGTGCCGTAAGCACCCCGGTGGGAGCGGGTAGCGACGCGACGCCTTGCCAAGCGTCGTCGACAGCCAGTGCGCGACCGCTACTTGCCCAGCAAGTCGCGCAACGCCGCCTCCAAAGTCGGGAAGTGGAACGCGTAGCCTGCCTCCAGCAACCGCCTGGGTAGCACGCGCGAGCCTTGCAACACGAACTCCGCCACCTCGCCCAAAATCAGGCGCACGGCAAACGCAGGCACACGAAAGATTGCAGGGCGCAGCAGCACGCGTCCCAGCGTCTTAGCGAACTCGTCCATCGTAGCAGGCTGCGGCGCGGTAAAGTTGAACGCGCCTGATAGGTCGTCCCGCGCCAGCAAAAACGCTGCCGCGCCAACCACATCGCTGAGGTGGATCCACGAGAGCCACTGCTTGCCCGACCCGATGGGACCGCCGACACCGAGTTTGAACGGGGTGAGCATCTGCGGCAGCGCGCCGCCCTCCAGCCCCAGCACGACGCCGATACGCATGTAGCACAAGCGCGTACCCAGCGACGCCACGGGCTGCGCCGCTGCCTCCCACGCCTTGCCCAAATCCGCCAGAAAGCCACTGGCGGGCGGGCTGGACTCGTCAGCGGTCGTGTCGGGACTTTGGTCGTAGATGCCGATCGCCGACGCCTGCAGCCAGATGCGCGGGGGCGTCTGCACCTGCTGCGCCGCCTGCACCAGCAGTTCGGTCGTCTTCACGCGGCTGTCCCATAGGCGCTGCTTGACGGCGGGCGTCCACCGCTGCGCGATGCTCTCGCCCACAAGGTTAATCACCGCGTCCGCGCCGTCGAGCCGATTGACCCACTCACCGAGCGTCGCGCCGTCCCAGCCGATGGCGCGCACACCTTCGGGTAGGCGCGTCTGGGCTTTCTCAGGATCGCGCGTCAGCACCTCCAGCGTATGCTCTGCCCGATACGCCGCCACCATCGCCTTGCCGATGAACCCTGTCCCGCCTGCGATAACGATTCTCATGGTAGTTCTCCCGATGCTATACCGAGTTTCCTCGCACAGTACCGTAGGGACGCGCTGCGCAGCAAAGCAACCTCCCAATCATAACTGTCCAGTAGCGACAGCAACAGTTCCGTGCGAATTTGTCTGCTTAGCGAGCGTGCGAACAAGCGATTGAAACGCTCCTTCGTGACGCTCTCGATGTCGCTGGGCAGTTGTACCCGAAACTGGGCAGGTTCGGAGATGCCTGCGCAGTACCACGCCTCGATTTCGGGGGCGCGAGCAGAACCTGTGGGATTGCAATCGCTGCTTCGAATCGCTGCACGACTTCCGTGCGCCTTGCGGTCAAGCACGGGGCGTTGTCGTAGTCCGCAATCACCCACAGGTGCGCTCCGCTTTTCTGTATCGCGCGCGCTTGCTGCGCCAAAGTCGCTTGCCGAATGCTGGCGTAGGCGATTATAGCAACGAACTCAAAGTGCGTCTCCAAGCGCGGCTTCAAAATGCGCTCCACAAACAGCACATCATCTTGTCCCTCTACAAATAGATATACGCCGCGCCAGCCGTTCATGGCTATCTGCTCAGCAGGTTCTCCACAAACAGATGTTCCAGCCCCAGTTGATTTTCAAGGAAGTGGCGCACCATCTCCAGCTCCGCAGGGCGTTTGATGATCGAGCTTCCCTGCGCGTCGCGCTCCACCAAGAGCAACTCCTCCACCCGTGCGTGGCGCAGGATTTCGGGGCTATGCGTGGTGAAGATGAGTTGCTTACGGGCGGCGACCTCGCGCAGCAGCGACATCAGACGCGCCAGCACTTGGGGGTGCAAACTGCGGTCTGGCTCCTCAAATAACAGCGTCTCCGCGTGCGGCTTGGAGAAGAAGAGCGCAATCACCAGCGCAATCACCTCAACCGTGCCCTCCGACAGCAGCATTGCGGGAATGGGTTGCACGAAGTAGGACTCCTTCGCCTGCAATTGAACCTCTTTACCGAGGATCGGCGCGACCTCAAGCGACTCCAGATGCGGGAGCAGGTAGCGCAGAAGGTTCTGCAAGCGTGCATGCTGTGCCTCGTGCTGCATGATTCGCGCCAGCGCCTGTGCCAAGTTGCTGGCGTCTTCGTTAAGTTCGCTGTGCGCCGCCAACGACGCGCTGCCTTTCGCTGCTTTGGGCGTGAAGTCGTAAATCGCGAGCAAGTCGGTGTAGAGGCGCGGGATGTGCAGCGGGAACGGCGCGTACTGCAAAAGCGACACCGCTTTAGGCAGTTCGAACCGCCCTTCTGGGGGCACGCCCAGCGCGTTAGCGACGCTGTGTGGCTCGATATGCACGGTCGCTGTATCCCCACGCCTTGTGAGATGAACCGTTGCAGCAGCGTCCCGCCCAAGCTTTGCCACAAGCGACTCCTGCAGAATCTCCACTGCGAAGCGGGTGCGCACGACACGCACCGTCAGCGCGTGTTCCACCTGCGCTACCCGCCACGAAGTCTTGCGTCCACCGCTGCGCAGTTTGTGCGTCGCCTCCAGCGTGAAAGTGGAGTCCGCGCTGCCCAGATGACACAGGTACTCCACGCCGCCTTGCTGCGCCGCCGCATACTCAAGGTCGTGGCGCGTCAGGTCGCGCAGAAAACGGAACGCTTGCATCAGGTTTGTCTTGCCCGATGCATTCGCCCCCAACACGATATTCAGCGACCCGAACGCGACCGTTACGTCCCGAAAACTGCGGAAGTTGCGCAGGCGTAGGCGTTGCAGCATGCCCGAAAGTATACCTCGCGCCTATCGGGTATCCTACAGCCATTACTTTACTCAAGGAGGAGACAATGCGAGCAGGAGTATTGCTACTGGTGGCAGGTCTTCTGACGCTGAGTGCATATGCGCAGCTGAACGATGTGCCGCCGAACCACTGGGCGTATCAGGCAATTCGCGAGCTGGTGCGGTTGCGCATCTTGCAGGGCTTCCCCGATGGGACATTCCAGCCGAACCGACAGGTCACGCGCGCCGAGTTCGCGCAGGCGATTGCCCGCGCTTACCGCGTCATCGACAAGCGCATCCGTCAGTTAGAGCAGCGGATTGACCGCATCGCGCCCGAAGCGCCCACTGCGCCGCAGCCCACGACGCCCGAAGCGCGCCTGCGCGAGCTGCAGCAAGCCGTCCAAGAACTGCAACAGCTGCGTAGCGCAGTGGAAACCCTCCAGCGGCTGGCACAGGAATTCGATACCGAACTGAGCCAGCTCAGTGTAAGCGTGCGCAACTTGCGGCGTGACCTCGATGCGCTGAGCGAACGCCTAAAATCCGAAGAGCGACGGCGCAACCGCCTCACAGGCGATGTGCTGCTTGCCGTATTTGGCACGCACAGCTACGATAAGCGCAGCGCGTTCACCTACAACGGCAACGCAATTAACCCGTCGGGCAAGTTCCTGCAGAGTGTGGGCGTGCTGCACGAGCTGGGGCTGCAGGTCGATGTGCCCGTCAACGAGCGCATCGATGCGCAGGCAACCCTGATTGTCGGCAACTATCTGCCCTACACGCGCGAAGCGACCCGCACGGCGGATAGCCAGCGCCTCAACACCGCCGCGTACACCGTCGGCGCGACCGATGTCGCTATCTGGGAAGCCTACATCACGCTGCCGCTGGAGCTGTTCGGCAGGGAGTTCCAGGCGCAAATCGGGCGCATCCCACTGAAACTCACCCCGTACACCCTGCAGCGGATTGACCCCGACTACTACATCGACGCCGCGCGCTACGACGACGGCGCGTTCCGCGCGGACGGCGCACGGCTGAGCACGACCTTCGGCGGGGTGAACGCGCAGCTGTTCCTGGTGAGCAGCTACGGCATTCGGTCCAACACCACACGCTTTTTCCCCATCCGATTCGCCAACCACAACGCTTCCGTCAGCGCACCCGTCGACCAGATGGCAGTGCTGCGCCTGCAGTACCAGTTCCAAGTCGCCGAGACTCCTGTCAATCTGGGCGCGACCTACATGACGGCGGGCGTCGGGCGCAATCGCACTTTTAACCACATCACCAACACAGTGCGCACAGATGTGAACCGCGCCGATGTATTTGCGCTCGACCTTTCGGCGGAGTTCAGCGGGCTGAGCGTAGCGTTCGACTATGCCGTCAGCACGCTGCTGCGCGGCGATAACCGCGTCGTGGGCAGCAAAAACACGGCGTTCGACATCCGTGCCAGCTACCCGTTCAACGAGCGGTGGCGCGGCACGCTGGGCTATCGTGAAATCGGACCCTACTTCGTCGCGCCGGGCAACTGGGGGCGTATCGGCTACCTGTATAACCCGTCCGACCTGAAGGGCGCTTACTTCCGCACCGACTATCAAGTCGCTGAGAACCTGAGCGTTGCGTTGGCGGTGGACGCCTACACGGGCACGGCGAAACTGCCGCTCAATCGGGGCTATCAGGGGCGCGACCGCATGCGGCGCATCCAGCTGGACGCTCACTACCGCTATGCCCCGCGCCTGCGGTTCCACCTCACCTACGAAAATGTCGGCTGGGAAATCAACAGCAGCCTTGCGCTCAACAACCAGCGCGGTAAGCCCGAGTGGAACTACCTCACCCTGCGCGCAGTGTACCAACTTGCCGACGACACCGAACTGAGCGTGCTATACCAGTATATCAACACGGATGGCAAGGGCGTCGCGCTGCTCAGTGGTGGTCCCAGCCCCACAGGCAACCGCGCGGGCGTGTTCGCCACGCAGGTCGGCTATCGGTTCTGATGGGGCACCTCACGCCCGTAGCGCGCGACTGAGTTCGTCGGCGGTGTAGGCGGGGCGACCGCTGCACGCTAAGCGCGCCCCCGCCTGCCCGTGCAGGTAGACGCCCACCTGCGCGGCAGCGAGCGGCTCCAGACCCTGCGCCAGCAGCCCCGCGATCGCGCCCGTTAGCACATCGCCCGACCCGCCCGTGCCCAGACTCGGCTCGGCGAACGGCGCGACCCATAGCCCCCCCTCGCCCGCAATCACCGTGTACGCGCCCTTCAGCACGCACACCGCGCGATACCGCTCGCGTAGCAACTCCGCGCTGCTGTAGCGGTCGTGCTGCACCTGGCGCGTCTCAATCTGCAGCAGGCGCGCCGCCTCGCCCGGGTGGGGCGTCAGCACGGTGTGCGTCGGCAGCGGGGTGTCCTTGCCCAGCCGCGCCAGCCAGTTCAGCCCATCCGCGTCGATAACCAGCGGTCTATCGTGCGCGCGCCACGCCTCCAGCAACTCCAGCATCGCCTTGCCGACCGCCTCGTGCCCGCCCAAGCCAGGTCCGAGCGCAAGCACGCTGAAGCGCGAAAGCCGCTCGGCGAGCCACTGCACGCCCTGCGGGGTGAGCGCGCCTGTGTCGTCGTCGGGCAGCGGCAGCGTCATCACTTCGGGGTAGAAGCCCGCCACCTGAGGCTGGATGCGTGCGGGCGTCGCGACCGTCGCCAGCCCCGCGCCCACGCGCAACGCCGAAATCGCCGTCAGCGCAGGCGCGCCCACCATCCCGACGCTCCCGCCGACCACCAGCACATGCCCGCGATGCCCCTTGTGCGCGTCCAGCGGCAGACATGGCAGCAGCGCAAGCGTCTCCTGCTCGGTCAGCAGGCGCGCTACACATGGCGTCGTCTCCAGTCGGCGCGGGGGAATGCCTATCGGCGCAATCGCCCACCGCCCGACGCAGTGCGCCCCGTCGTTCTGGAAGAAGCCCGCCTTCGGCAGCGCCATCGTCACCGTGTAGGTCGCCCAAATCGCCGTGCCCAGCGCGACGCCCGTGTCGGCGTCCAGCCCCGACGGGATGTCCACCGCCACCACAGGGCGTCCCGACCGATTCACGGCGTCGATCGTTGCGCGCAGGGGCGGGCTGAGTTCCCCGCGCGCGCCAATCCCCAGCAGCGCGTCCACCAGCAGGTCTTCGTCGCGGAACAGCGCGGGGTCAGGCGCGTCGGGCAGCGGCAGCGCGGGGATGCCATACGCCTGCAGGATGCGCCACTGCGTCGCCGCGTTACCGCGAAACTCGTCGGGGCTATGCGCGAGCCACAGATGCACCTGCGCGCCTGCCTCGTGCAAGTACCGCGCGACGACCATCCCGTCCCCGCCGTTGTTGCCCTTGCCCGTCAGCACCGCCACACGCTTGCCCGCAATCGGCGCGAACCACTCCGCGATGCGCTGGAACACGCCGTAGCCCGCGCGTTCCATCAGCACCAGCGACGGCACGCCGTCCTCTTCGATAGCGACGCGGTCCAACGCCCGCATCTGCTCCGTGTCGACAATCGGAATGCCGCGCATCATACGAGTTGGTCGATCTGCTGTGCCAGTGCGAAGTCCTTCTCGGTCAGCCCGCTTGCCGAGTGGGTGCTGAGGCGCAGTGTCACCTGCTTGTAGCGGATGTCGATGTCAGGGTGGTGGTCGGCGCGTTCCGCCAGCAGCGCGACCTGCACCACAAACCCCATCGCTTCGCGAAAGTTGCGGAAGGTGAGGGTGCGCGTGATTTCGATGCCCTCGCGCGTCCACTGCGGCACGCGCGCCAGATACCCTGCCAACTCCGCTTCGGGAATGCGTTCCATAGCGACATAGGAGATTCGGCGGAGGGCAGGGGAGTTCCTGCAAGAGTGAATGGGGTATCATTAGTAAGGAGGCTCAAAATATGCGCAATTCTTCGAACCAAACACCCCTCGACCCAGCCGCTGGTATCGAGAAACGAGCGAGGGAATACTATGAGCAAGGTCGGTATGCCGAGGCAGAACCCCTATTCCAACAGGCACTGCAAATCCGACGCTTGCATTTCGGTGAGGCGCACCTGCTGACAGCACGAAGCCTCAACAACTTGGCAGCCCTATATGAAAAACAGGGTCGGTACACCGAGGCAGAACGATTATATCTGCAAGCATTAGCAATCGTGCGTCAACAGATGGGCGAATCAGACCCGATGACGGCGCTTTGTCTCAACAACCTGGGGTCACTATACAAGGCACAAGGTCGGTACACTGAGGCGGAGCCCGTTTTCAAGAGAGTGTTGGCAATATGGCGTCAAAGCTTCGGTGAAACGCACCCTGATGTCGCAGTTTGTTTAAACAACTTAGCCGTGCTTTACGAGGCTCAGGGAATGTACTTAGAAGCTGAATCGATGTATAAGCAGGCACTGGCAACCGTGCGTCGCGCACTGGGGGAGACACATCCGAATACGGCAACATGCCTGGCGAATCTTGCGGGTCTGTATGTGTCGCAATATCGTTATGGGGAGGCAGAGCGGTTGTATCAGCAAGCGTTGCAAATCAAGCGTCTTCAGTTGGGTGAGACTCACCCGCTCACGATACAGACTCTAAGCGACTTAGCCGCACTCTACCAAGCACAGGGTCGCTACGCAGAAGCGGAGTCGCTGTACGCACAAGCGTTACCTGTGATGCGTCAACAATTAGGTGAGACACATCCTGAGGTGGCTCGAGTCCTCAACAACTTAGCTGCGCTGTACAAGGAGCAGGCGCGGTATGCCGACGCCGAGTCGCTGTACCTACAAGCGCTGGCGATAAAGCGTCTGCAGCTTGGCGAAATGCATCATGACACCGCGACCACTCTGTATAACTTAGCGCGACTGTACCAAGCGCAGAGCTGCTACAGCGAAGCAGAACCGCTGTACCAGCAAGCGCTGGGGGTTTTTGAGGCAGCGCTTGGAACGGAGCATCTCCACACTATAGCAGCTGCCTACTATTACTTCACTTGCTTACAATCTGCAGGCAAGCACAGTGAAGCGCAAGCACTCTTGGCGCGGTTCCCGCAGATAAGCGGATAGTGCCCAACTAACCTTCAGCGCGTGTAGGCGTCTCTGTCGGTGGGGACGCCCAGACGACCGCCGCGTGCCACAGCGCCGCGCCTGTCAGCCCGACGCCCGCGATTGCCTGCAGCCAGTTGTTCTGCGCGTAATGCACATAGGTGAAGTTCGCAAAGTATAGCCCCAGCGCGACCATCAGCAGCGCAACTGCCCACTCAGGCGCAGGGCGACGCCCCATCCCCAGCGCGCTGACGACACACATCCAGCCCAGCACGAACCACAGCACGCGCTCCACTACACCCAACCCGCCCAGCTGCAACCCCAACCAAGTGGCGACTGACTTGACGATGAAATACAGCCCCAGCCCGTAGGCGAACAGAATCAGCAACCGATGGCGCACAGCGGGCAAGAAGAAGCCCAGCCCCGCAAGCAGCGCCAGCAACAGCGCGTGCCGACGCACGATCGGCACATCCTGCAGCAGAAACGCCGCCGTAAGCCCCGCCGCCGCCGTCAGAAACGGCAGCCAGCGCAACCGCCACGCCTCGCTCCGAAACCACTGCGCCATCAGTTCGGGTTCAACAGTTCGTTCAGCTGGTGTTCGATAATGCCCAGCCACTGCTTGGCTTGCTCGATCTGCTGCTGGACGGCTTCGGGGGCGGTTCCCCCCTGAATCGTGCGGGCACGGATGGCGTGCATGGGATCAATCACCTCCAGTGCGTCCGCTTCGAAGCGCGGGTGGTGGCGTTGCAGCATCTCCAGCGTCAGGTCTTCCAGCGCGATGCCTTGCTGCAGGCACTCGCGCACGATACCGCCGACAATCGCGTGCGCCTCGCGAAACGGCACACCCTTGCGCACCAGATAGTCCGCCAGCTCCGTCGCCGTCGAGAAATCGCCCTGTAGCGCAGCGCGCATCCGCTCGATGTTCCAGCGCGCTTTTTCCAGCATCTGACGCATCAGGGTCACCGACGGGATGACCGTGTCCAGTGTGGCGAACAGCAGCGGCTTGTCGTCCTGCAGGTCGCGGTTGTAGGTCAGCGGCAGCCCCTTGAGCAGCGCGAGCATCCCCGTCAGGTTGCCAATCGCCAGTGCGCTGCGTCCACGGATTAGCTCGGCGATGTCGGGGTTCTTCTTTTGCGGCATGATGCTGCTGCCTGTGGTGTGTTCGTCGGAGAGTTCGACATAGCCGTATTCGGGCGCGCTCCAGAGGATGAGTTCCTGCGCGAGGCGGCTCAGATGCACCATCAGCAGGGCGCACACGAACAGGTACTCGGCGACGAAGTCGCGGTCAGCAACGGCGTCCATGCTGTTCGGCACAGGCATGGCGAAGCCGAGTTCGGCGGCGAGCAGTTCGCGGTCAATCGGGAAGCTCGTGCCCGATAGCGCGCCTGCGCCAAGCGGGCAGAGGTTCATGCGGTCGCCCGCGTGCGCCAGGCGCGACAGATCGCGAATGAACGCCCAGCAGTGCGCCATCAAGTGGTGCGCCAGCGTCACGGGCTGCGCGTGCTGCTGGTGGGTTAGCCCCGGCATAGGCGTCTCCAGATGTTGCTTGGCGAGTTCCATCAGCTGTTCGCACAGGCGTAGCAGGGCACGAGCAAGGTCAGCAGTGCGCTCGCGCAGCCACATGCGCGTCTCGGTTACTACAAGGTCGTTGCGGCTGCGCCCCGTGTGCAACTTGCCCGCCAACGCGCCGATTTTCTCGTACAAGCGCGCCTCAATCGCTGTGTGGATGTCCTCGTACGCGCCGGAGGGGAACCACTCCTCCGCCTCGATTTCGTCGAGGATCTCCAGCAGTGCATCGATGATGCGGTTCGCCTCGTGCGTGCTAAGCATGCCCGTGATAGCCATCATGCGGGCATGCGCCGCACTGGCATGCAACTCCTGCTTCCAGAGCCGATGGTCGTGCTGCAGCGAAAACGAATATGCCTCCGCTTCGGGCGAGAGTTTGCCTTCGAATCGCCCGCCCCACATTTTTCGGTCGCGACCTTGCATCGCGCGGGATTATACCTGTTGGAGGCTCATCTGCCCGCCGTGCTGCGTAAGCGCGCGTGCCAGTCGGCGTTGTGGGGCGGAAAGCGGGTAGTCCGTCAGCGCGTCGGGGGCAACCCACACGGCGGCGTCATACGCGCCTGTTGGTTGCGCCTCGCCCGCGAGCCACGCGCACAGGTAGCCATAGAGCCGAATGCGCGAGGTCGTCACGGCGTGCTGGAGGCTCGCCAGGGTCTGCAGGGGCTGAACCTGCACGCCGAGCTGGGCGGCGGCGCGCTCGGCGACGCTTTCGAGGCTCTCGCGCCCGTCGCGTGTGGCGCGCGGGAACTCCCACAGCCCGCCCCACAGCCCGTCGGGCGCACGACGCGCCAGCAAGTAGCGTCCCTCGCGCAGGATTATCGCGGAGACATCCACTCGCGCCTGTGTCGCCGTCCGACGCGACGGCTCAGGCACAGCGGTCGGCTGACCCCGCTGATACGCGGCACACAGGTGGCTTACAGGGCACACCCCACAGCGCGGCTGCTTCGGCAAGCAGACCGTAGACCCCAGCTCCATGAGTGCCTGATTGAACGCGCCGGGATGCTGCGGGTCAACCAGTTCCTGCGCGAGTTGCCAGAGCCGTTTCTGCGCGGCGTGCGCTTTGAGGTCGCCCTTGAGCCACAGCAGGCGCGCCAGCACGCGCGTTACATTCCCGTCCACCACGGGGGTCGGCTGCCCGAACGCGATGCTGGCAATCGCGCCCGCCGTGTACGCACCGATGCCTGGCAGCTCACGCAGGCGGTCAGCGGTGGCGGGGAGTTGCCCGCCGTTTTGGGCAATCTGTTGCGCCGCGCGGTGCAAGCTGCGTGCCCGCGCGTAGTAGCCCAGCCCCTCCCAGTAGCGCAGCACTTCCTCCAGCGGCGCGTCCGCCAACGCCTGCACCGTCGGGAACCGCGCTATGAACCGCTCATAGTAGGGCACAACGGTCGCCGTCTGCGTCTGCTGCAGCATCACCTCTGCGACCCACACGCGGTACGGGTCGGGGTTGTTGCGCCATGGGGTCGGGCGCTGGTGCACGGCGAACCATGCCAGCAGCGCCCGACGCAACTCGCGTACCCACGCCTCATCCAACGGCGGCTGCGCCACGCACGGAATTGTACCTGTCGGCTACGCCTCGCACACACGGCAGCTGAGCAGTAGCTCGCGGTTGAACTCCTGCGCGGCATTCACGCTGTATTGGTAATAGAGCGATTTGAGACCCAGCTCTGCCGCTCGCAGCACCAGCAAGTTGATGTCGCGCACAGGCGTCTCGGGGTGAATCATCAAGTTCAACGACTGCCCCTGATCGATGTATGCCTGCCGCTGCGCCGCCTGCTGCACTAATGTCATCTGCGAGATTTCGCTGAAGGTCTTGAAGGTATCGCGCTCCTCGTCGCTCAGGAAGTCCAGGTGTTGCACGGAGCCGTCGTGCGCGGCGATGCTTTGCCACACCTCGTCGGTGTCCCTGCCACGCTCGCGCAGCACCTGCTGTAGGTACGGGTTCTTGAAGGTGGTCTTCACCTTTGCGAGGTCCTTCACATGGTAGTTGCTCATGAACGGCTCGATAGAGGGCGAGACCTGCCCCAGAATGAACGACGACGACTTGGTGGGCGCGATTGCCAGCAGGGTCGCGTTGCGCCGTCCCGTGCCCTTGAGGTACTCTGGCTCGCCGAAGCGACGCGCCAGATCCATCGAGGCGTTGTAGGCGCGGTCGCGAATCGTGCGGAACACCTCCACATTTAGCCGATAGGCGTCCATGCTCTCGATGGGGATGCGTTTGGACTGCAGCAACGAGTGCCAGCCCAGCACGCCCAGCCCCAGCGCACGATGGCGCACAGCGAAGTTATACGCCCGCTGCATAAACGGGATGCCCTCCACGCGCCGAATGAAGTCCTCCATCACCGCGTCCAGGAAGAAGACCATCGTCTCCACCGCGTCGGTGTCTTTCCACTCGTCGTAGTGCAGCAGGTTCAACGACGAGAGGCAGCACACGAAGCTTTCGTCCGCACTGGCAGGCAGCATAATCTCGGTGCAGAGGTTGGAGGCGTAGATGCGCTTGCCGAGCTGCTTGTAGACCTCAGGCGCGCCGTTGTTGGCGTTGTCCTTGAAGAAGATGTAGGGGATGCCGACTTCCGAGCGCGCCTCAAGCACTTTTGCCCACAGGCGGCGTTTTTCCGTGTCGCCGTCGCGCATTTGTTGCAGCCAATCGTTGCCCACGCACACACCCCAGTAGAGCAGCTGGATGTCGCATCCTTCGCGCTGAATCCAGAGCCACTCCTCGATGTCGGGGTGTTCGATGTCGATGTAGGCGGCGCACTGCCCACGGCGCGTGCTGCCCTGACTGAATACTTCGATCATGCGGTCGAACAGCTTGGCGAAGGAGAAGCTGCCGTTGCTATAGCCGTTGTCGCGGATGGGCGCGCCGCGCGGGCGCAGCTTGCCGAAGTACGCCGAAGTGCCACCACCCAGCTTGGTCATCATCCCCACTTCGGACGCCGTGAACAAAATGGACGCCGAGTCGTCTTCGATGTAGCTGCCGTAGCACGAGATGGGCAGCCCGCGGCGCAAGCCGAAGTTCGTCCACACGGGCGTCGCCAGCGAGTACCAGCCCCGCGCCATGTAGTCGTAAAACTTATCCCCGAAGCCTTCGATGCCCAGAAGCGCTTCCGCATAGTCCGCAATCTGGCGGAGGCGCTGTTCTGGGCTAACGCCTGGCAAGAGATAATCGCGCGAGAGAAACCGTCGGCTCTCCTCATTGAGCCAGTAGAATGGAGGTCGTTCCGTCGATGTCCGCATGACTGCCTCCTTCATTGAAGTGAGTGCGGGGCAAAGCCGCAGAACTGCGCGCTGCCTTGCCCCACTTACGCTCCGCTCAGAACAAAGCGTCTTCGCTGAAACTCTTCATCTTCTTGGAGTAGGTGATACTGCGCTTGTTGAAAAAGTCGTTCTCTTTAGTGGCGAGCAGTTCTTCGTCGAACCAGCGCGTGGCAGCAAGCGCGGTCTCATCCACCGTGAAGTAGGGGCGGATGCCCACACTGCGCAGCGAGTTGTTGAAGCGGTTCTTCAGGAAGGCGTCCACCTGATAGCGCGGCAGGTACTCCAGCTCGCCGCGTTCGAAGATCCAGTCCAGAATGCGCTCTTCAGCGGCGTAAGCACGCTCGACAGCCTGCAGAATCGCCTCTTCCGTCGCTGCGTCGAACCATTCGGGGTACTCGTGCTGCAGGATGCGCACCAGCTCCACGCCGAACATGCCGTGAATCTGCTCCTCTTTGCTGGTTGCCTCCACGATGTTGGAGACGCCCTTAAACGCCGCGCGGTGCTTGTTGAATGCCATGATGATTAGGAACTGCGAGAAGAGCGAGATATGCTCCACGAACGTGGAGAACAGCAGCACGGTAAGCGCAAACTGACGGTTGTCGCTGCTGCGCATGCCCTCTTGCGCCTGCTGGAGATACTGCACGCGGTCGATGATGGCGGGGATGCTGTGAATCTTCTCAAACTCACCGCTTAGTCCCAGTATGTCCAGCAGGTGCGAGTAGGCGTTGGCGTGGCGCACTTCGCTCTCGGCGAAAGTCATGCCCACTTCGGCGATTTCGGGCTTGGGCATACGGTCGTAAATGCGCGCCCAAAAGGTCTTCACCGAGACCTCAATCTGAGAGATGGCGAGAATGGTGTTTTTGAGCGCGTTGCGCTCGTGTGGTTCGGTACGTGCATACCAGTCCTGCACATCGCCCGACAGCGAGAACTCGGTGTGCAGCCAGTAGGAATGGCGGATGGCGTCCCGAAACTTCAGCAGGTCGGGATACTCATACGGCTTCAAATGCACCCGTCTCTCGAACAGCGCCATCGTTATAACCCTCCATGTGTTGTAGTTAATCGCGCAAAATCGCAATTTTTCTCGCCTGCAGCCACAACCTGTAGCGGTACACCTTATTGTGGCAGCGCGTGCAGTATACCCAATCCCTTGACGCCGTTGTCAAGGGTTTAAGGGGCAGAAATGTTAAATTTGCCCCCAAATCTGGGGGATATGGGGCGCACAGGTAGACAACAAGCACATCGTGCGCGTTATCCTGAAGCAGTGGGCGAACCCGTGCGCGGGCGTGACGCGGCGGGCGTTGTTCCCAAACAGCACACCCCATACAATTGCACGGTCTGCGTTCGCAAAAGTAGATGGTTGAAGATCCCCTCCTTCAGGTTTCCCCTGCTTGCTGGGGGAACCTACGGAGCAAGGGTATTGAAAAGTCAAGTCCTGCCTATTCCTGCACCCGCTCATATGCCCTCCCATCACGCACCATCGCG
>Ga0079998_113016_pt1 | contig 17608 bp, 13 predicted proteins | sample PerSpoBPS_BMetaG_FD_69201 | JGI IMG/M metagenome (GOLD analysis project Ga0079998, IMG submission 69201) | Thermal spring microbial communities from Yellowstone National Park, Wyoming, USA - Perpetual Spouter B (PS_B) MetaG (SPADES assembly)... | ecosystem: Environmental > Aquatic > Thermal... | reverse complement strand
AATAAGCATAGTTATCTATTTCATTTATTACATTGATGAAGAAGCTAGGTGTTTCTTCAGGATGACTTCTAGAAATCTGTGAAGCTTTGTAATCTACATAAATTAAAGCTAGGAGAAAAGTCAGCATAACTTTTTTGTTAAACGGACTGGTATTGTAGGTTTTCCAAATCTATGAATTTATATTTTTTATACATTATTTTATTATCTATTTAATATTCATTGTTACGAAAAACACAAAATGAAACAAAATTTTAAGTATCTATGTATTTATGAGGCAAATAATAGTTTAATTGCAATACCTTATGATGCCTAAATCTTTATCATAATTTTTAACTATAGGTACCCCTAATTTATCATCCCACCCCTCTATGTCAAATCGCAATGCAGGAACAAAACACTCCTTTATCTGGGCATAGGTCTTCCAATCGTACCCTTCACTTTTAATTTTATTATGTAATTCATGACATTCACCAAGATAAATCTCAGGTATTGCGAGAAATGTTTTTTCTCTGCCTAAGTATTCTAGAATCTCTTTCTCATTAGCTAATATTGCAAAAAAGTTACAATTATCCTCGATGATTTTTCTACTGATACTATCTTCATACTTCTCGACGTCTCTTTTATATAATAATTCATATTCCCACAAGTTCTCATCTAAATATGCTTCTTCACCCTTCCTTTCAATCTCTTCTATAAAAGATTCAAGATTTTTACGTGCATCATTAATTGAAGTTAAACTATATGGTTCATTACTCGCTGGTTCACATATATATACGTTGATTTCATCAATAGTCCCACCGTATCTATTTACTCTACCAAAACGTTGAATTAAGGAAGGCAACGGTGCCAATTCTGTAATCAAAAGTTCAAAAGAAATATCAAGAGAAACTTCAGCTACTTGCGTAGCAATTAATATGTCTGTATTGGCAATTTGATTTTCTTTCTTGCTCCTATCTCGATAGCTATAATCACCATGAATTAACATAATTTTTCTTGAATTACCCATTTCTTCTTTCAAGATTTTATAAATTTTTTGCGACCCAGAAACTGTATTAACTATTATTAACGTTCGCTTTTTATATAATACTTCTTTATTTTTAATAATGAAATCTTCAATTTTCTCACTATTTACTTTAATTTTATGACGCTTTAATTTTTTATATTCTTCTTTTAATATATTTATATTTAAATTCGGAATTATTTCTTTGATTAGTTCAATGTACATAGGACTTGGTGTCGCAGACATAAATAAACATTGAAAGTTATATGAATCAGATAAATTTCGAAGCACAAAACGTAGAGCAGCAATCATTTCAGGTGTTAGCAAATGAAATTCATCGAATACTATTAATGAATTTCTCAAATTATATCTTCTAATGTGATATTTACCGATATTCAATGTAGTTAGAAGTAATTGATCTATTGTCGTAATTATTATTTTAGGAATAAAATATTTATATAAATCAATAATATAATCACTTTTTTCTTCAATATTTCTTTTAGCTAATTCTACATCCGCAAAATAAAAATATTCTCCAATATAATCCTCACTTATAATTTTGTTAAAAGTATCGTAGAAATCCTTTATTGCAGTTATAGTGGGTAATATATAAAATATCTTTGTGGGTCTAGTTAATATCATCCTACATAACGCTAGCGCCGTTTTTCCCCAACCTGTAGGGGCTGCAACTAAAATATTCCTATCTTTAAAAGAAGTTATTTCTAGCTGTCTTTTGAATACATTTTCGTTGAAGAAGCCTCTTTTTTCCTCAGCTCTTTTCTTTACACCTTCTTTAATTTTATTTTCTAGATCACTGACCCATTCATATTGCATTAGGACTCTTTCAAAAGGCGCTCCACTTGCTGATAATATATCTGCAGTTTTTAAAATCCCCAAAATATCCACAATATTATGTAATACTCCTTTATCTACACTCTTAATTAGTTGTTTTAAATTTGTATTATGGATAAAACTTTTAAGATTTCTATATTCTTTATAACTTTTATTATGAATCTTTTCTGCAGCAACTATTGCACTTCTTATCTCCATATCTTTAATAAACGGAGAATGATGAGTAATAATAGCATAGATAAGCATAGTATACCAGAACTTATCACTAACACAGGAATCTAACACTTTATTTTCCAAAAGCCATTCAACACCTTCAATAGAATGATAAGGTCTTACGTTCTTGCTTATATCCCAAGCTTGCAAGAGCTTTCCTATATCATGTAAGTAGCAAAACAAAATTGCAAAATCTGATAAAACTCCAGAGAGGCCATATTTTTTTATCAATGCCTGAGTTATCTTTAAACATTCTTCAACATGAGTTTTATATGTTTTATTAAAATGAGATTTTTTATTTAGATCAAGATCATATTTTTTAAGAAGATCCAGAACATTCATAATTAAGCTAATAAAGTTATGGCTTTTGCATAAAATTTTATATCATATATATAGCTTATTTCTATCATGATATCTAAAATATTTCTCATAGCATAATACTCTGGAATACCATATGCAATAAGATTATAGCATAATATTTCATAATTATTTCTTAATAGATCAATATAATTTTCTATTTTTTTCTCCTTTTTCTTTCGTGCTTGTTGAATAAAAGTAGAAATACTATCATTTAAATTATCCAATCTTTCTCTTGACTCATTATTTTCAATCCAATGTTCCATAAAGAGATCAAGCCTTGGTAAGATTATTGTAGCCCATCTTTCTTTTTCTCTACCTGGCATGAAAAATAAATACACTGGAGATTGCTTTAATTTTGCAAGAATTTTTTGTAATAATATCTTTTTAGATTCCTCCGTAATAGTTAGTTCGGTTTTCTTTAAATAAAGAATAAATTTTAAGAACGTTATATAAGGATAGTTTGTTTCTTCTCTATCAATATTAACTTTACCTAAATCTATTCTAAAAGATTCATTAAATGTTTCTTTGACGAGTTCCCTTAGAAGTTCCATAAGATCTTCATCATCGGTGTACACTCCAATATCATCCCCTAATGTAATTGAATCACATAACCTTGATGCCAATTTATATAAGGTATCCTTTGTATAGCTTTCTTTTGGATAATATAAATTTCTTATTTCGTTTTTGGCTGCTGAACCTGGTGCATGCGGATGTCTCAAACCTTGTTCAACATTACCATATCTTTTTACGATTGAATCCAGTACTTCATTTTTGAGATTTTCAAGCAATTTGAGAATTTCTTCAATATCTTTTTCTCCAATTTTTTCAATTCCTCTCTTCCGAAGTTCATTAATTTCTTCTTGAATTTTTTTAAAACTATTTAACTTCTCTATATCACGTGCTTGGCCTCCCCAATCAATAGCTTTCCTTATAAGAGAGTGTTTCTTAAATTTCTCCCAAAAAAATTCATTCCAGAACTCTTTGAATCTTTCATTGGATTTTTCCTTTACTAATTCTTTAACCGCCTTTTCTACCTCTTCTGTTTTAAAATATTCCGATATTCTATTTAATTTTTCTTTAAAAACATTTTCGGACATACCTCATCAATTACCCTACACTAAGAACGGTTTAACATTATAAACGAATATTTTACTTTCTCCATCATTCACTACATCTAGCTCCCTTTTAGAAATTATTTTTGCACCATAAACTTGAAGAAAGTCTTTATTGACATTTGCTAAAAAATGCACCGGTAGTACAACTGGAAGATTCTTCTCGGTTATTAGTCCAACGTCTCTAACGTAGGAAAATGAGCTAGCTTCTATATTACTAAAATCTTCTCTAGGGCAATACCCGTAACCTTCATAGCTTTTTTCAAGCCAAGCGTACTTCGGTTTACCTATATAATCTACTAAATGATAATCATTTCCTCCAAAAATTTCGTATTCAAATTCTAAATTTTCAATTCTTTTATATCCTTCATCTATTAATCTCTCATCAGCTGAGGCTACCGCGAACTTATACTCGGGTAGATATAATTCCTCGCTTTCTTTGATAGGTAAAAGGGATTGTATATCTTTAATAACATTAGTTTTCTTATGGATTTTCACGCCGCTATAATATAAATGCAATAAGTTCAGTAAATCCTTAAATGAACGATCTATCTTGAATATTCTTGAAAAAGTCACAACCCGTCCACCCAAAAATTTCATTTCAGCACCTGCGAAAATATTCTCACTTCTTTTTGCAAGTTCATCCCTACCAATTCCTAATATTGCACCGAATATACCGGCTACCGCTGATGGCGGAGGAATTAAATAAGTTTTTCTTGTCATCTTTTGGGCATGATCTTTAAACTGAGCAGTATAAAATTTTATGGAAAAAGTTAGAGCATTCATAAAATTCATTTACCCATACTCTTTACTTTATTAATTATTTTCCTTTTATTATATATGTACATATACTATTTATAATATTAGCTATATTATCCGAATCTAATTTTTGATTTTCTCTTTGTTCTATTCTATTATCTTGTGTTTTTATGTAACTAGAAAATAAGCTTTCTTTATAATTAATAATATAAAGTCCATCGAATAATGGGCTATATATCTCTCTCAAATTATTAATAAGATTATTGTTCAATTTGCCTTCTTCATTAATATCCACATAGCCAAATATTGGTGCGAATCTCTTCGTTAATGCAATTACACCATAATAAAATTCAGGAACGTTAGGGCTTTGAGCCCCGCGTGGAAATTCCCATCCTTCCCAAAGTAAAATCTCTAAAAAAGCCTTTAGTCGATTAATTCTTTCATTCTCGGGAAGAGAATTCTCGTCTCCTAATTTCTTCTTTATTTCATCCGTAATCTCATCGCTAGTAAATCGCCCTACCTTATCTGAAATTATTACATTAAGTTTTCCTAACCATTCGGCTAACTCTATTTCAAAAGGTGCTGGATAACTTTCTTTATATGTCTGCAAGAAATCTCTTTGAAATCTCGCTGCAAATTCTACTTTAATTTCTGCATGTCTAAGCGATATAAGATGAGAAATCTTAATAGGACTACTCCTTTTAAGAGGTATTTCTTCAGGCCTTAGATAACCGAATAAATCATCATCCACATATGTTACTGGATCGCCTATGTCGCCTAGTTGTTCTCTTCCTGGTCCGCCTATTAATTGAAGTGGATCAATGCTTAAACCTTTCTCATACAGTTTTTCTCTTATACATCTTCTAATACAGCGTGCTGAAACGAATGGTTTTACTTCTTGATTCAATGTAATGATTTTTTTAAGGGGAATTCTCGTTCCTATACCCATATCTGCATTAACATTCCCGCTGACCTTCAAAATTAAAGAAATTAGGGCTCGCCTAGTCATGTTTTCTCACCCTTGCCCTTCTCACTACTTTTCTCCTTCTTTTCACCCTCTTTCTTTTCTTTCCTCCATTTATTTAACGCATCAAAAAGTCCAGCCAAGATAGCTGTGCTATTAAGATAAAACTCCTCTGTTCTCCACTTTCTCTCACTTTTAACTTCTTCAGGAATCCCAACGTCAGGGCTTACCTCTATTAAATAGTCTACTAAAGACCTTCTAAATCTTTCAGGCAAAAGCTCCGATCTTAAAGTAAGTAAAAAGCTTTCCATTTTTTTGTCAACCCTTTTGATATCATAATATTTTTCTAGTTCCTTAAGCAATTGCAACCCAGCCGCAAACGCCCAAGCATACAGACCTGCTTTCTCTTGGGCGGTCATGAACATATTATGAATTAAAAATTTATAAATCTTTAAACAGTTTAGCATATTTTGAAAAATAAAGGAAGTTTCTTCCGCGTGTAAGATGCTGAACGTTCATTTTAAGAATAAAATTAAGTTAAACTGTCTCTCTCATACTTCTTGTAATTCGTTAAAGCTTTAAAATCTTTGAATATACGAAGAAAATTCTTCTTGTATGTGGTTGGCTAGATAGACTTCGGCTTGCCTAAGAAAAATAAAGAAAACATAAAACTATTTATTTATACATTGGAGTTATAGCTTTAGCTCATGAAGCCATGTAATTGAAATATAGGTCGATGAACGTTGAATAATTGAGAAACATAAAATTTTCAGTAAAATTGAAACTCTAAGGACATTAAATATAACTAAATTCTCAAACAAGATGTAGATTATCTATAAGGATTTGAAACCTATCATGATTTATGTTTACTCGTTTTTATGCGGAACTCCAAATATTCTTAGAGCGGCTTTCCCTTGCTCAGTTAAGATCACTTCGCTTCTTCTTCCAGAATATTCTACCTTGACATAACCCCATTCTTTTTCTAAGGGATTAAGTATAGCGCGTAGTTGGCTATGTTTAGCTGCTATCGTTAATTTGCTGTTTTCTTTTGGTCTTATTATTTTAAGCTTGACAAGTTCTTGAATTAGTTCACGTTTACGCATTTTCCCACCAGCCTTTTTTAGGATAGAAAGAACAATTAAATGTTCATTCTTTGGTTTCCTTATTTCAAGAACAGGCAGTCTTACTATATCTATTACCTCTTCTTCTTCATTTGATTTCTCATGCCTAGACCTGCTATAATCTCTTTTAGCATAATATGGTTGTCCACCACTTATCATGCAAACTAGCATGCCCGCCATAGCTGTAATTTTGCTCCCTGTTGAAACATTGAAATAAATTTGGTTGCCTTTTTCCTTTTCTTTTTCAAATATTTTTCTAAATTCTTCTACACAATCAAGCAAATCCCAAATATTAACATAAACTTCTTTTAATTCAATACGCTTATCTTGCTTTTTTAATTCTTTTTTAACTGCTTCAAAATATTCTTTTGCGTTATCGTCTGGTTTATATGTAACAAGATAAACTCTGTCGGCTTTCATTTTAATCAGAGGATATGTTACTCTTTTTACCTCCCTAAAACCTACAGGGGCTATATGAACCCGTAAATTTTCAATCATTAATAAAATTATCGTTATTATCATATTTAACATTATTAACGAAAATAAAAATAAATAATGGATGAAAAGAAGAAGGTTCTATGGAAGAAAATACATTTAAAGAGAATTTAGTCAAGGTTTGCACACTCAACATCACAAAAGAAGATAAATACTACTCTGAAACATACCATGCAGTCCCGATTTGCAGTAATCATGCAAAATAAAGAAATCTACCTTAACGTTTGGACATCAAGCAAATCTATTCCAAAAAGCGCTAAAGGCTACGTTTATGCTCTAAAGGGTTCAATTAGTTCAGAAAATGAGCTATGGCGTAATATCAGTAAAATAGTAAATGAGCTGACTTCAAAAGGTTTAATAGCTACTCATGTTCCAAAAGATGCTAAAAAGAGTCTTAAAGGCGATATTATAGTCCTCTCAGAAGAATCTATTGATGCGAGAAGTCTTACTAATCTTATACCGAAAAGATTAAACCTCGGGCTAGCATTCTTACGCGAGACCGAATTAAATTACTCAGAGTACCAAAGCATATTTAATTATGCTTGGCAAAATATCTTTAAAGCCCACGTTAAAAAACAGGGCTTTCTAAAAATTGGAAGACACTTTATACCATCAGAAGAGTTTAACAATACCAATTCAAAGAAATCATCTTTCCGCATAACCCCTGCATTGATTAGAGGAATTCCTGCATTATGGATCGATTCTGAACAACGAATAATGTTAAAGCTAGATTTTGAAAAAGCCAAACAAGTATCAGAAGATAATCCAATACCAGTAAGAGTATTACCAAACTGGAAGCAAGGTTATGTAGTCGGTATTTATGAAGAAACTGTAGGAGAATACAAGCAATATCATATTTTTGAACATTGGAACGATGAAATAGGAATACCAGTAAGAAAAGATCATAGACTGATTAAAGTAAAGTTTAATGCAAGTACACAGGTTTATGCTTATCCAGAAGTTTGCGTTTATGAAGATTATAAAGCAGGTTTAAGGAATTATTCAGGCAAAAAATACAAACCTGTTGAGAGAATAGAGCTAAGTCAGAAATTTTTGGAGAAAATAGGCGCAGTAAATTTCTTAGGCGAATCCTTTATATTCAATAATGAACCATTAAGAATTGATGACTTAGGTTTTAAACTCGAAGAGTTTTCCTCTCATAAGGAATTTGAAGTGTTTCTGAGAAAGAATAATAAACCATATAACGTGACTTTACTTAATGTCAGAAATCAGCTTGAGCAAGGTGCTGAACCATATACAGGTAAAATTGATGGAAAATACGCTGTCATAGCTCCCTCAAGGTTAAAAGGAAAAATTGAGACTGTACTCAGAAGTATAGAAGAAACTTATACAAAGCTAAACCTTGGTTCTATTCAAAGGATTTTACCTATAAAATATATCGAAAACTTAACAATTTCGAAATATAAAGAAGCTATTAATGAAATAATTTCTAATTTAGCTAAAAGATCACAGGAAGAAAAAATTATAGTATTTGTTATTATACCTAGTTCAGACATAGGAAGATTATATTATGAAATAAAGGATGCATTCTTTAATCCTATTCTATATGGTGGGAAAATAAATCCTATCCAAACTCAATGCATTGAAGAAGAAACGATTTCAAAAATTCTAGCAAATAAGATTGAAATATGTGAAAATATTGCTTTGCAGGTTTATTTAAAACTGTATGGCAATAATGCAGCTATCTGGCTTTGTTCAAAACCAGTAGATGAAGGGATATATGATGAATCAGGTATAACTTGCTACGCTTGTTTTGACGTATCTAGAAGACCTCAATATAAAACCGAAGTAGGTGTATTTACAGTTATTACTGATCCATACGGCAGATTTATCTCTCTTGATTTCATCCCAACGGTAGGTGAACAGCTTTCCAAAGCTACATTCCACAAAATATTAGAAAGGATAGCACAAGTTTCAAAGCGTTACTCCAGCTCTTTCGCAGAGCTAGAACCAAATCTAAAGTTTAACTTGAAGCGACTAGTTATGTACTACGACGGGAACGTAAGATCAAGTTTGAAGAAAGATATGGAAGAGACTTTTTATAAGGGTGTTCCTGAAGAAGGTTTAGAACCAATTCCAGATTATTTCAATGGTAGAAGCGATCTTCCTAAAGAACTCGCAATAGATATAGTTGGGGTAAACAAGAGTCCTAATAAGAGGATTTATCAAAAAATTAAAGGTGAATGGCATAACGTCAAGCGAGGTACATGTATTATTGAAGGAGAAGAAAAGGCTCTATTAATAAGCTCTTTACCCCAATTGAAGCAAAATACTGAAATGAATACCTTGATGCCTTTAGAACTGAAAAAGGTTCTCCATCTCAGCATAAACTCGAGCCTGCAAGAGCCATCGATTGCAGATCTTGCTAGAGAATATTACTATCTTACTCATCTAAATTGGTTATCTTTAAGGCAAAGATCAAAGTTTGCATTGCCGCATAAAATTGCGCAAAAAGCAGGCGAGTATATTTCAGCTCAAGTAAATATTCCTCAAAATATTATAATATGGTGAAATATGCCAGAATTCTTACACTTGTTTGTTAATCAGATAAACGCTGAATTTATAAAGGATGTATTTGAGCCCAAAGTAGAACTCTCACAATTCTTCGAGAGAAATTGGATAAATGCAATTTTTGAACCGAAAAAAGTTCCATATGAAATCATGGCAATAGATAGTAGCTCTCAACATGAGGTGTTGCCATGGGAAGGTATATTCTACGTAGTAAGAGCTTTGGGTATAAGCAAAGGTAAAAAATATAGAGAGTTGTTTTCTAGTATTGAGGTTTCACCTAATACTACTGAAGAGCCATATTTACTGAGCAGAAAGAGAGAATGGCTTGAACATAAAGTTGCTTTGAAAGCCATTGACGAAGGATTTTCAGGCTACATATTATTGGATGGTTCAATATACGGCAGAGAAGTGCATTTACCATTCGAAACTAATTTCTCAAATGATAGAGATTTTATGATAAGATACTTTGAAACATTTCTTAGGCTTTTGGATATCTGCGAAGAGAAGAAAATATGGCTAATTGGATTAAGCAAAGAAAGCAGAAGTTCATTTTTCCGTGAATGCCTGCTCTTAAATTTTGCTTTGGAAATAAAGAACGAAATAGGCCTGGATGAAAAAGAGATCATAGAACTTTTCTCAGAAGTCCTAGACAATAAATACCAAGCGTTGAAGAAAGTAAGGAGCATGAATAATGAAAAGTTGAATATCTTAGTTGAGGAGTTGCTCTCAAAAAGGCCCGACTTTGCATTAATATTGAGATATGCTCAGAAAACTGGATACACAATGCCTCTTCTATTAGGAGCTTCTTCAAGATGGAGGAGAGGAGTAAAACAAATTTTGGATAGCCCAGAAGCCTTTTTAAATTCGCATTTCCCAATTTGTAGCCAAAATGAAGAATTCGTCAAAAATGCTAAAGGAGTCATAGCCAAAATTTCAGATTTGCCAGCGATAATATCATTCCATGTTCTGCCTTCATTAAACGATACACCGATTAGAGTCGATGTGCCTGCTTGGTGTTTCGGATTAAAGGACAAGTTGTTCGATATAGGATGGCCTGAAAAAGTAAATGTTGATGTTAGTAATCTACTCGAAATTATTTCGGCGGGTTACTTTGGTCCTGAGAATTACAATGTATGGCTAAAGGCTGCACATGACGGCGTTAAACTTTCCTCTGAAGTTTTCAAGAACTTATATCTTCGTAAGTTAATGGAAATTTCTGGTTCTTATAAAACTGTGAGAAGAAGTAGATATGGAGGAATCTAAACTCGGATATATTGTAGGAGAAGTAAGTCCATCAGAATTCTGGTTTGCAGTAGATGAAAAAAAGCACCCGCAACGTTGGGACTATGTAATTGTAAAATCTAGAGAGTTCGTGAATGGAGAGGAAAAAGAAGTTCATGTACTTGCACAGATAGAAACGATAATTTCTCACAGCTTAGCTTTAAATAATCCACAACAATTGAATGTTGAAGCTATTGAACGAATACGGGAGGAAAAACTCGTAGAACCAAGAATTCTCGCAAAGGCTAGAGTGCTAGGTTTTATACATAATGGAGAAGTTTTTCAACCAAGGCGAGCAATTTATCCTGCTGAGGCTGTTTACTTAGCACCAAAGGAAATCCTCGAAACATTCTACTCTTATCCTAAAAATGAAAGTTTATTCATTGGTCATCTTATAACAAGACCTGAAATTCCTGTTTTCTTAAGTTTAAAAGGATTTAGAAGACATCTTGCAATACTTGCTCAAACAGGAGCTGGAAAAAGCTATACTGCAGGAGTGCTAATTGAAGAATTGCTAAAAAAAGGCGCTACAATTGTAGTGATAGACCCTCATGCAGATTACGTATTTCTTTCAATGACGAGAGATGCAAAGAATTACTCAAATCGAATTACTGTTTTTCAAACCAAGAAGAGTACAGGAAGATATAACTTACCACGAAAACCAGAAATATATCAAGTAAAGTTTTCTGACTTAAGTCTAGATGAGATAGCGTTCGTTTGCGGAATAGAAGAGAGGTTCACGAATATTTTGATGAGTTTAAGAAACACTCTAAATAATCTAAAAAATAATAAAAAAGATTATACCCTCGATGACTTGATTGCGTATTTACAAAATAACGAAGAAGAGTCAGCATTTAAAGCATATAATTACGTGAATAAATTGGAGAAAATGAATATCTTTGGCGATGTGACAACTGATATGTTCAAGATTCTAAAACCTATGCATGTTTCAGTCATGGACCTTTCAGGTCTCGAAGACAGAGTCGCTGACTACGTCACTTTTAGAATTCTAACAGAAATCTATTCTCTTCGAGAGAAAAACAAGTTTGAGTTTCCTGTCTTCGTGTTCATCGAAGAAGCACATAATTTTGTTCCGAATAAAGAAAATACACTTTCAAAGGGTATTATAAAGAGGATTGCGGCCGAGGGTAGAAAATTTGGCGTCTTTCTAATACTTATAACGCAGAGACCTAACAAAATCGATTCAGATGTTCTAAGCCAGTGCAACAGCCAAATTATTATGCGAATCACAAATCCTGAAGATCAAAAGGCAGTAAGAACCAGCTCAGAAAGAATGAGCGAAGACCTTCTAAAAGATCTCCCTGGACTAAACATTGGAGAAGCTATTATAGTCGGCGAAATGACTAAAGTGCCTGTAATGGTAAAGATAAGGCAAAGGGAAACAAAAGAAGGAGGAGCAGATATAGATGTGGTTGATAGCTTACAAAAAGCAACTGAAAAAGCCAAAGAAGAAGAAAGAAATAAAGAACTTGAATTAAAAGAAATTAAAAAGATGATGCAAATTACTGAGGGATATTGATGAGGATAGCACATATTTCTGATACTCATCTAGGTCATAGGCAGTACAATTTGGATGAAAGAGAAAGTGACGTTTATGAAGCTTTTGAACAAGCTGTAAATAAGGCAATTGAGGAAAGAGTCGATGTTTTAATTCATTCAGGCGATTTATTCGATTCACCAAATCCGCCAATCAAAGCTCTCTATGTTTTCAAGAATGCTTTGAAAAAAATTAACGAAAAGATGAAGTTTTATTGCGTTCTTGGAGATCATGATAGACCAAAGAGAAGAGGAATGCCTCCACATAAACTTTTTGAAATAAGAGTTCTTGGTGTGAACGGCCTGGAATGGGAAGATGTTAATGGTATCTTAATAGCTGGAATTTCTAATCTTCGAGGAAGGATGCCTGAACTGCTTAAAGAGGAAATGAAAAAATTCGATGCATTAGCTGAAAAGTATAGAAAATCTATTCTTGTAGCACATCAGGCAATTGATCGCTACTTGCCTTTTGAAGGTAGCTACGAGCTTAAAGAAGATGAGCTACCAAAAAACGCTACTTACTATGCATTTGGACATCTACATGCAAGACAATTAGTAAGGTTTGGAAAAGGGTTTTTTGCTTATGCAGGTTCTACGGAGATTCTAAGTAAAGATGATATTTCTTCATGGAAAAAAGATGGTAAAGGATTCTACATCGTCGATCTCGAAGGTGATGAACCAAGCATACAAAAAATAAATTTAGATATCCGACCTCAGATAGAGATGGAAGTAGAGCAGGACAAACTTGCAACGCTTTTAAACTTAGATTTCACAAAAAAGCCAATTCTTCACTTGAAAGTAAAGGGAATGAAAATAAATAGGGTCAATATTCAGAAAAAGCTAGATGAATTGCTTAAGGACAAAGTACTCTACCACAGAATCGATTTCATAGATCTTAGTAAACCAATTACAGAATTACCCAAGGGTCAGCTAAGAATTGAAGAGCTATTCAAGAAATTTCTAAAAGATGAAAGGTTATCAAACCTAGCGATCGAGCTTCTCCCTCTGCTATCAAAAAAAGATATTGAAGCTGCAAAACAAGTAGCTTCTAGTTACTTAAACGAGGAGTTGGAAAAATGATAATCAGAAGTGTTAGATTAAAGGACTTCATATCCCATGCGAATACCAAAGTAGATTTCCCACTTGGCGTAACAGTTCTTGTCGGACCAAACGGAGCTGGAAAAACCTCAATTCTCGATGCGGTCATCTATGCACTCTTTGGCGAGAAGGTTAGAGGGGATAAGGTTGAAGACTTGATAAGAAGAGGTTGCAACTCAGCTGAAGTTGAAGTCGTTTTTGAACATAATAACCTAGTATATAAAGTAAAACTTGAAAGAAAAAAGAAGAGCGTTGATGCATTTCTAGAAAGAGATGGATTTGAGGTGGCGAGGGAATTTGACAAAGTTCAGGAGGAGATATCGAAAATAATAGAAATGGATAAGGCAACTGCAATTAGATCGATCATTGTTAGGCAAGGAGAAATAGCAGGCTTGCTCGAGGAAGATCCAAAGGAAAGAAAAAGGTTGTTTGGAAGGTTGCTTGGTATTGAAAGCTTAGAGGAAGCCTGGACAAATATGAAAGAGCTGATAGACTACTTCAGCGAAAAGGCCAAGGATTATGATAAAAAACAATTCGAACTGACTTCAAATAAACAAAATATAGCGAATCTCATAAATGAGTTAAATAGCCTTAAGGAGAAAATAACGGAATTGGAAGAGAAGCTAAGCGAAAAATCACAGGAACAAGAAAAAGTAAAGAAAGAAGTAGAAGATCTTAAAAAAAGAGAAGAAGAATACAAAAAGCTTGATAAAGAGCTTACAGAAGTGCGAAAAGAAAAGGAAATAAGAAATAAGTTTTTGGAAAAAACCAAAAAGAATCTTGAAGAAGCTAGAAAAGCGAAAATTGAAGCAGATAAACTGAAGTCTTATGTAAAGAAGATACCTTTATTAGAGAAATTAAAAAATCTTTCCGAGCTGATCGAAAATAAAACTCAAATCCTTAAAGAAAAAGAGGAAGAATTAAATAGAATTCAGGGTTACAAATCTGAGTTGAGTAAAACTAAGGATTCTTACAACGAGTATATAATGCTTGAGATGAATATAGGAGAGCTAAAAAAGAAGATTGAGAGTTTTAAAGGATTTGCTGAACAAAAAGTAGAAACACAAACTAAATTGAATAATTTCAAAGACGCCTTGGCATCCTATAGTAAGGAGCTTGAAGAATTAAAAAATGAAATTCTTAAATATCTACCTGAGGCAACAATTGAGGCAAAAAGAAATGAATTGGAAAGACTTAGAAAAGAGAAGGATGAAGCAGAAAAAAGATTATCAGAATGCGAAGAGAAAAAAGGCAAACTTAAGGGCCAAACAAAGAAAATTGAGGAATATTTGAAAATTCTAGGAGAATCAAGCATATGCCCTGTGTGCAAGAGTAATCTTACACCTGAGCATAGAGAGAAAGTTAAAAAAGACTTCCAGAAAGAAATTGAAAGTCTCAATTCAGACTTAGAAAAATTAAAGAAAGATTTAAAGGAGCTTAATGATAAAAAGAAAGCGATAGAGAATGAATTAGATAAAGTTCAGAAACTAAATGTGGAAAGGGTACAGACCCTTCAAGATGAGATAAAGAAATGTAACTCAAATATTGAAAAATTAAATAGAGAACTTGAAGAATTAAAACCTAAAGTAGAAGAACTTGAAAGTGCGAAAAATAAACTAAGAGAACTCGAACAGAGACAATCTGAATTGAAGAATGATTATGAAAGATATATATCAGCGCAACGAGCTCTTGAAAAAGAGAGAAGTAAAGAAGAAGTTTCTTTAGAACTAGAAAAACTCAATAAAGAATTAGAGAATCTCGAAAAGGATCGTGAACGATTGATTGAAAAGATCGGATATTTGCCTTCTGATCCAGAAAAAGAACTTAGTGATCTCAAAAAAATTGAGGAGGAATACAATAAGTTGGTTGGTATTTCTTCACAGATCGAAGAACTGGAAAGAACTGAGAGAGAACAAGAAGAAAAGATCAGAGATATCGGGAAGAGAGAAGAGACTATCTTGAATGAGATTAAGAAATTAGATTTTAGTAAAGAAAAATTAGAAGAAGCTGAGAAAAGATTAAGTCAAATTGGAGCAGAAATTTCCAGTCTTGATGCTGTAATTAATGATAAAAAAGAGCAAAAGAAGAAAAAAGAAGATGAAATTAACTCAAAGAAAGAGAAAATTGAAAGACTTGAGAAGGAAATTGAAAGACTTGAAAAGATTCGAAAATTCGTCAAAGATCTCGAGATAATAAGAAATGCTTTTTCAAGAGATGGTATTCAAAAGTTGATTAGGGAAAAAGCTGCACCAATAATGTCATATTATGCAAGAGAATACTTAGAAAAGTTCAACTTGGATATAACAGATATAACAATTAGCGAAGATTTTGATGTGTCAATAATAAAAGGAGGAGAAGAAATACCTATTAGCTCGTTAAGTGGAGGAGAAAAAGTTGCCGTTGCGATAGCACTCCGCTTAGCTATTGCAAAAGTTATGGCTGGTAAAATTTCAACGATCATAATGGATGAACCAACTACACATCTTGATGAGGAGAGAAGAAAAGAACTTGTAGAAATTATGAAAAGATTTTTCAGCGAAGAAGCATCGATTCCGCAGATGATAATAATTACTCATCATAGCGAGCTTGAAGATGCAGCAGATAGAGTATATAGGGTTGAGAAAATAGGAGGCATTTCTAGAGTGGTTGAGGAGTATTGAGCATGTTATTTAGTTAGTGTAAGATAAAATGACCTATTGTGACTAAAGGAGGATAAGAGTGGTATTTCAAGAAGATGTTAAAGAATTAAGTAATATATCGGTAAAGCTCCTGCAGAAATTAGAGCCGGAGCCTAGTTAGGTGAAGAAGTATATTGAAGACGTATATCAAAAAATTCAAGAAGAGGGACGGTTAAAGCAAGAAAAAGAAAGACCTTGGATAGAAACTTTTGAACGAGAAAAATATACATTAAGGATTGCTCTCATTCATGCTAGAAGAGGTGAACATATAACCTGTGCTGACCTTGTTTTTGAATTAAAAAATAAAAAGGTTATCTTTGTTCAGTCGAAAAGGGTTGGCCCAGATGGTAGAATACGTTTCAATAGATTTCAATTACAAAAACTTATTGAGCTTGAGGGGCAAATTTATGGTCTACTTTCACCTTATTCAAGTATGAGGGTTACTAAATGGACGAAAGTTATGGACTATTTTTACCACAAGCTTCCTTTATTTGTCTTGTTTTCACCTTTCTTGCCATTATATTATTCACCTTTCCGTGTAGCATTTTATCATTTGATAATGGTAGACAAAAATCAAATTGAAGAAAGATTTTTTCATATATCAGAGAAAGCTTTTGCACTTGCAGGTAACAAAACTATATCTTAAAGCGAGTTCCTAAATCAGGGATTGAAACCCGATGAATTTCAAAAAAAAAATTAAAAATGTTCCTAGCAAAATATTGAATGCATTGTTAGCCTTCTTTAAAAGTTTTTGGAAAATAATTTCAAAGTATATTAGCATTTTTAAAATAGAATCAATCAAAATAACGATAAGCGCAACACCATCAGTTGAAGTAGTCCTAAAACCTTAACCTATGAGAAGAAAATCCTATATGCTATTGTCTACCCTCAAGTAACGTATGAAACACTACAAAAAATCAACATCCTTTGTTCTTATATTACTTCAAAACAAATGAACGAGCTTGCCATAACGTAATCTTCCTGCTTGTCGAAACATTGAAATAATTCGTTCGCTTTGTGCTTTTCTTATTTTTAATTTATAATGTTTTATTCAAACTATAATCAAGCTTTTCCATTATTTTGATGAGGATAGTTATTAAAAGTACTTTGTTTGCCTAGTAATTGTTCAATAATCGCTTTCAAAGTCTCATCTTTTATCTCTAACTTTTTTCTAAGCTCCTCCACAAAACGAAGCCACGGATTTTCACCTTTAGTTTTCCTTGTTGCAATTATCATATGCTGAAACTATACTCCTCACGCTCATGTTAGAGAGTATATCTGATGAATGTTGTTCTTTTATCTATACCAAATATGTGCAGTTCAAAACGTTTATATTTAGCAAACTTTACTAAGTAGTTGGTGCGATTATGGGTCATGTTTACATGACTGCGAAAGTAGAGAACCCAATAGAGGGTATATCGAATGAATATAGATTTCTGGTTGATACGGGTGCCAGCTACATGGTTTTAAGGAGCGTGGAATTTAGTGAGTTAAAGCTGAAGCCTATTGGTACAGTTAAGTTCACACTAGCAGATGGAAAAATAATGGAAGCACCAATAGCACCTGTGAAAGTGTATGCTATGGGT
>Ga0079998_113143_pt1 | contig 17734 bp, 19 predicted proteins | sample PerSpoBPS_BMetaG_FD_69201 | JGI IMG/M metagenome (GOLD analysis project Ga0079998, IMG submission 69201) | Thermal spring microbial communities from Yellowstone National Park, Wyoming, USA - Perpetual Spouter B (PS_B) MetaG (SPADES assembly)... | ecosystem: Environmental > Aquatic > Thermal... | reverse complement strand
ACAACGAGCCTGTTCCAGTCCTTCCTGATCAGCCCCGCGATCCAGAGGTCGACCTCTCTCTCCACCAGCCTTACGTCCTCGACGGGGTCGTGCGTCCCCGGCTCCACTGGGTTGCCGTCGTCGTCGGTGCCTCCTGAGGCGTCGGCCACAACTATCAAAGCGTCCGCCTGCCTGATCTCGTCGAGGAACTGGAGGCCCATACCTCTACCGGCGTGGGCGCCCCTCACGATCCCAGGGCAGTCTATCACGGCGATCGGGACGAACCTGTTCCCGTCGACGCAGATCGAGTTCTGCGGGTTGTCCCTGACTCCCAACTCCCTGCAGACGCAACCGACCCTGAGGTACGTGATCCCCCTGTTGGGCTTCGTGGTGGTGAAGGGGAAGTTTGCCGCCGGGACCTCGACCATCGTCAGCGCTGTGAAGAGCGTGCTCTTCCCCACGTTGGCCTTCCCCACTATGCCGGCCAGCTCCATCCGTCAGTAAAAGGAAGACCGGAGCTCTTTAACCAGCGCACAGAGGAAGGTCATCGGGCACCGAAAGGGTGAGGAAGCGTTGGGGCCGAGGGCGCTGCTTTTGTTGACGGCCGTCGCGGTCACTTTCGTCTCCGTTCTCGGCGTCTTCTTCTACGGCCTCATCGCTGGGATCAGGGTCGCGTTCAGGTTCCTAGTGCCTTTGATCCTGCTGCTCCTCGTGCTGTTGCTGATCTCTGCCCTCCTCGCGAGGCCTAAGCCCAGAGAGGGGTGAAGGCGTGATCCTGTGTGAGAGCTCGAGCCTGAGCGGCCTGACGAGGTGCCTCCTGGCCGAGACGGCCACCTCGTAGGTACCGGGCGAGATTTCCCTCTCGACGGGGACGGGGACTTTCTGGGCCTTCGGATCCCTGTAACCGCACCTCTCGCACCTGTACCCCTGACCTCTCCCGGCTGACTCCATGGTCCTCCCGCAGGCCGGGCACTTGGGAGCCCTGGAGACGAACAGGGGCCTCAATTCGATGACCCGGAGCTTCTCGAGGTTGAGCGTCAGCCCCTGAGGCTTCGGCTTCACGGCGCCGTAGACCTCGACCAGGTCTCCCTCCACCAGCTTCAGGACCACCTTCCTGACCGAGCCCGTCGGCTCGTAGACGGCCACCTTCACCCGACCGGTCCCGTCCTCCAGCTCGAAGAAGACGTGCCCCCCTGGACCGATGGCCGGCCTCCCGACCACCTTCCCCCTGACGACGGCCGAGGTGAAGGGCCTGAGCTCGGAGACGCTCGAGGGCCGATAGTGCATGTCTGTAGCCTGGTTGGTCCTGAAGACCTGGTAGAAGTCGTAGGGCTCGCCGAGCACGAGGACCGAGAGGGCCTCAGGAAGGACCTCCGGCGAAGTCCCCCTGATCCCCAAGAGCACTGGGCAGGGCGTGTGGGGCGTCAACCTCACCTCTCCCTTCTCGTAGTCGAAGTTGTCGAAGGTGCAGTCTCCGAAGAGCGAGTCCATCCTGATCACCGACTCCGGATCGACCCACCTCTCCTTCCCCCACATCTCCCTCCTGCGGTAGGCGAGGAGCTCGTAGGTGCTCAGCGTGTTGATGTCGGCTCCGGGCGCGGCCACGGCTCCCACGATCCCCCTTCCCTCGCCATGCCTCCAGTGGGCCAGCGCGTACCTCTCCGCCAGCTCCAGCGCCTCCTCCACCTCGACGATCTCCCTGACCGCCTTGTAGTAGAAGGGCTCGAGGTGTTGGCGGGCCTCCTCGGCGAACGCGGCCACACCGGGATCTGCACCGTTCCCTAAGTCGGCGAGCTCCATCACCACGTCGATCACGGCCTCCCATACCTTCGGGAAATCCGAGCGGTCGACCTCGACGGGCAGACAGAGGGCCGCGTTCCCCCGCGTCTTGTAGGGGCAGTTGGGGTTCAGCCTCACGAGCCACGGGTAGTCGAAGGCCTTGGCTCCGAGACCCTCGACTGCCCTGAGGGCCCTTGCAGCGACGTACGTCGTGCACATCCCTTTCGGCGAGTCGGTGTCGTCGATCCCGATGTAGACCCTCATCTTCCGTTCACGGAATGCGCCTTCCTGAATTTCACGTTGAACGTGGGGCACAGCAATTAGAGGAGAGCGCGCCCGTATCGGGTTGCGTTCTGTTCGCTACCTCCGCTCAGAACCTCCCTCCCGAGAGCGTCCTGGCCGCGACTATCAGCGGATGCCATACCGGTGCTGTGGCAGGCATGTACCCGATGTCGGTGAAGAAGAGGTCCTCCACCGTGAAGCCGGCCGTGATCGCTGCCGCTGCGACGTCGACGTATCCAGCAACCACCGGGTCGTCGCCTATCACCTGGACTCCGAGGACCCTCCCTGAACCCGACTGGGCGACCATCTTCACCGTCACCTCGACGCCTCCAGGGTAGTAGCCGGCCTTGGTCCTCGCCTTGATCACGGTCGACTCGACGTTGAACCCGTTGGCCCTTGCCTCCACCTCCGAGAGGCCCGTCCTGGCGACGTAGGTCTGCCTGAACTTCGTCACCGCAGTCCCCACTATGCCCCTCATCCTGAGGGATCCGGGGAGGACCGCGTTCGCTCCAGCCACCTGTCCCTCCTTGTTGGCGGCCGGTGCCAGAGGTATCCACACCTTCCTCCTCAAAATCAGGTGCTGCTTCTCCACCAGGTCCCCAGCGGCGAAGACGCCCTCGACGTTCGTCCGCATGAACTCGTCCGTCTCCACGGCGCCCGTCTGGCCGAGCTTCACGCCGGCCGATACAGCGAGGTCCGCGTTGGGCCTCACGCCTAGGCCCATCACTATCTCGTCGAAGACCTCCTCACCAGCATCGGTTACGACCGCAACGCCGTCAGACCTCTTGCGGAGGGCCCTCACCGGTTGCCCGAGCCTGAGGTCCACACCCGCTCTAACCATCGACTCCTCGAGGACCCTCGATATCTCGGCGTCTATCGCGGCCGGAAGAAGCCTGTCCATCATCTCGTAGAGCGTGACCTTCTTCCCGAGGTCGACGAGGGCCTCAGCCGCCTCCACGCCTATGTATCCCCCACCGAGCACAGCGACCCTCGACGCACCCGAAATCCTCCGCTGGGCCTCCACCACGTCCTCCGGGTGCCTCAGTAACACAGGTCTCACCTCCTCGACGCCCTCGAGGCTTCGCGGTATCAGCGGCTTGGCGCCCGTCGCCACGACCAGCGCGTCCCATCCGAGCCTCTCGACCTTCCCGTTGCCCAGGGAGACCTCGACCTCTTTCCTGTCGACGTCGATCGAGGTGACCGTCGCGTTGGTCATCACCCTGATCCTCCTCTCCGAAGCGAACCTCTCAGGCGAGTAGGTCCTGAGCATCCTGTAGGAAGGCACTACGCCCGATATCGCGTAAGGCACGCCGCAAGGCGCGTGGGTTATCATGCCTGTCCTCTCGATGAGTGTTATCTCCGCATCGGGGTCTAGCCTCCTCGCCCTCGCCGCTGCAGACGAACCTGCGGCTCCACCGCCTATCACGACGACGCGCTTCCCCAAACTACCCACTCTCCCCCGCTTGATCGCCTGGGATATTTGGCTGACGATCCGTTCCGGAACGTGGACAGGGATCAGGAAGCCCCAGCAACAGCAGAACCTATCTTCTCTGCCTTCACTGAGACGATCTCACGGGCAAGCCTGCAAAGCTCCACGACCCTCTCGGTCGAGAGCCTGTAGACCCGCTGCCTCCCTCCCCTCTCCGACTCGACGATGCCGGCGTCCCTGAGGACCCTCAGGTGCTGAGAGGCAACGGGCTGAGGAACGCCGATGGACTCGGCTATCTCGGTGACTGCCCTCGGGCCCTTCAGCAGAAGCTCCACGATCGCCAGCCTCTTCGGGTGGGAGAGGGCCCTGAAGACCTCGGCGACGTACTCGCATGATGAGCTGCTCATTTTCCTCCACCTCTGGTCGTGTAGGGCTTGCCCAGGTAAAGGTCGAAGAGCGTCTCGAACCGGCCCTGGACCATCGGCCAGTAGATGTTCGGGAAGAACCTCTTCATCAGGTACTTCAGCCTCGAGGGCTCCTGCCTCTCCGGAGGCTTCGTGTAGGTCCCTGCGACGAAGAGGGCCCTCCCCTCACCCACCTCCAGCGGGCAGTTGATCCGGCCGGTGTAGCAGTGCTCGACCCCGGTACCCTCTATGTCCGCCAAGACGTTCTTCGCCGCGACGATCGCCTCTAGGTGAGCCACGACGCCGGACTTGGAGATGGGTATGTCCGTTGCGTCACCTATGGCGAAGGCGTAGTCGTAACCTTTGATGCGGAGCGTCTCCTTGTCCGTCGGCACCCAACCCTCCTCATCGCCTATGCCCGATGCGGTTATGACCTCTGCTCCCCTGTGGGGCGGCACGGTGATCAGGAGGTCGAACTTGATCTCCTCGCCCTCCAGCGACCTGACCTTCCTCTCCCTGACGTCGACGTAGTCGGTGTTGAATAGCGTGACGAGCTGTATCCCTTTCTCCTCGAAGAGCGGCTCGACGACCTCAGCGATCGTGTGGGTCGGATAGGCCCTCGTGTAGGGCGTTGCGTAGACGATCTCGACGTTCTGCCTCACACCACGCTTCCTCAGGTGCTCGTCGAGCAGGAAGGCGGCCTCGACCGGAGACGGCGGGCACTTGTGGGGAACGTTCACCAGCACCACCGCCCTCCCCCTCTCGAACCTGCTGACAGCCTCCCAGGTCCTCCTGGCGTCCTCCTGTCCGGTGTGGAAGTTGTAAGACGACTCGGCGAGGCCCTCGACGACCTCGGGCACGGCCCTAGAACCGGTCGCTATCACGAGGTAGTCGAACTCGAGTGAGGAGCCGTTGAAGGAGAGCCTGCGGTCGTTCAGGTCTATCAGGTTCACGGGGCTGAGGTGGAGTTTCACGCCCCTCACTACCAGCTCCCTCTCGTCCCTGACGAACCTCCTCGGGTCAGCTCCCTTGAAGGCTATGTCGAGGTTCGCGGGCTGGAAGTAGTGCTCGGGCCTCTCGGCGAATAGGTGGACCTCCACCTCCCCGCGTTTCACGCTTTCCCTCAGCTCGGAGGCCAGCTTGTTGGCCACCAGAGTCCCTCCGGTTCCACCTCCCACCACCGCGATCCTGACCGGCCTCATCTCCTCACCACCCTCACGAGGATGGCGAAGTGGTCGCCTCTATCCTCGATCGAGACGACCTCGTTCCCGCTCTTCTGGGCCCACGCCTTGACGTCGCTCTTTGCGGCAGGATCGGTCGCCAGCAGCTCGATCTCGTCGCCCGGCTGGGCCTTCCGATAGACCTTGATCAGCTCCGTTATCGGTCCTGGGCAGAAGCTCCCCCGAGCGTCGACCACGTGCCTCACGCGCATCACCTCAGATGAAGAGGACCTGGCCGCCCTCGGAGAGCTGGAGGAACGTCGTCGCCCCCACCACGTCGTCCACTTCGGGTATCAGGTCGCTCTCCTTCAGCCCCATAACGGCCATCGTCGTGGAGCACGCATGCAGCTTCACTCCCAGCTCCTTCGCCTGCCTGATCAGGTCGTAGAGCTTCGGGACCTGCTTCTCCGCCATCCTCTTCCTCATCATCATCGTTGCGAGCGCCGTCATCCCAGGCAGAACCCCCAAAATGTTCGGCATGCCGAGCGAAGGATTGCCGACTGGAGAGAGCTTCAGCTTCTCGACCTTATCGCGCCTCACCGCGTCGAGCCCCCAGAAGGTGAAGAACATGTGGACCTCCATCCCCATCGCTGCGGCCGTCGTGGCGATGAAGAAGGCCGGGTAGACCATGTCGATCGTTCCCTTCGAGAGGATGATCGAGATCTTCCCTCCTGTCTTCCCCGCCTCTACCTCACGTGCGGACTGGACCTGGGACATTCTTCCCATCACCCCTCGTCTCATACTAACATTGTAACATCATAAAACCTCGATGTATGTTGTGAAAATGCGATACATACGTGATGTAAGGATGCGTAGTTCTGCGCAGAATTGCGAGTAAATGCACACAGGCGTATACAAAGTCAGCCACCTATGGTTCATCCCGGCGTCTCAGATCGTTTATGGTCATCGTTCCTCCTGATCCCTATCCAACCGATACCGCTGTAATTCCGACGAGTTTTCGCCCACCGTCCGCCGGATACCCTTTATTACCCGTATTGGAATTGGACCGGAGGGAAGCGATATGGAGGTCGTCAAGATCAGGTTGCCGAACGCCGACTACGTCGCCGACCTCCTCAAGGCTGTGACCGCGGTGATAGAGGAGGGGACCTTCAGGGCGACCCAAGACGGCATGAGGCTGGTGGCGATGGACCCCGCTCACATATCGCTGGTAGACTTCGAGCTGAGGGCCGATGCGGCTGAGGAGTTCAAGGTCGTCAAGGACACGGAGATAACGATCAACGTGGAGGAGCTGGTGAAGCTGCTGAGGAGGGCGAAGAAGACCGACGCGCTTATACTCAGCTACGACGACGAGCTCCGCCGCCTCAACGTCACCCTCTCGGACCTGAGGGGAGGGAAGGAGAGGGTCTTCACGCTGAACACGCTCGAGCCGATGGGAGGGACGATGAACCCGCCTTCTCTCTCCTTCGACGCAACAGCCCGCCTCGAGGCCGACTCGTTCTACGAGGCCATAGAGGACTCGAAGGCCATAGCCGACTCCGTCAAGATCACGATAAGGCCCGAGATGGTCGTGGTGACTGCGAAGGGCGAGACCAAGTCTGCCCAGCACAGGTTCGTCGCCGGAGGGCCAGCGGTCCGTGAGATAGACGCGAAGTCCGAGGCCTCAGCCTCCTTCAGCATCGTCTACCTGGAGAAGATAGTGAAGCCAGGGAAGGCGCTTTCCGATGACGTCGAGATCAGGCTCAGCACCAACAGGCCGATCAAGCTCTCCTTCCCCATAACCTACGGTAGGCTCGAGTACCTCGTCGCGCCGAGGATGGACTGAAAAGGTTTACGGGCCTTTCGCTCAGGCCTCTGCGCTGATCAGCACCGTCTCGAGGTGTCCGTACTTCACCTTCCTCAATCCAGTTATCGTCCAGCCCGAATCCTCGAGGGCCCTCCTCGCGACGACCTGCTTGCTGAAGATCGCGACGAGCTTGGGGTTCCGTATAGCCCTCCTGATCGAGGAGAAGGCCTTGCTGTAGAAGCCGTAGGGGTCGGAGAGGCCCATCCTGATGCCGAAGGGCGGATCGGTCACGACGTGCACCGTCTCAGGCAGCTCACCTATTCCCTTCCACTTCTCGAGGTTCAGGGCGTCGGCCTTCTCGATCCTGACGACGTCCTCGAGACCAGCCGATGCAACGTTCCGCCTCGCCGCCTCGAGGGCCCTCGGTGAGACGTCGGTGCCGTAGACGCAGGGCCTCAACCATCGCCTCTCCGAGGACCTGAGCCTTTCGAGGACCCTCTCGATGACATGCTGGTCGAGGAAGCGCAACCTGAAGACCGGCATTTGCTCCCTCGGCCTGTAGGCGTTCGGAGGCACGGACATGGCGTAGAGGGCCGCCTCTATCGGTATGGTCCCGCTGCCGCAGAAGGGGTCGAGGAGGCATCCGGAGGGCTCCCAGCCCGAGCGGAGCACCATCAGGAAGGCCAGCGTGGGAGGTAGGGTTGACCTGACGTCGGCGACCCTGTAGAACCTCTTGTGGAGGGAAGGGCCGGTGAGGTTGATCCCGAGGAGGAACTCGTCGTCCCTGACCAGGGCGTAAAGCTGCACGTCCGGCGATTTCAGGTCGACCCTCGGCCTCCACCCTTCGGAGGCTAGACACGACTCGATGACGGCCCTGCCTACAGCGGAGGCGACGTCGACGCTGGTGAACGGGTGGTCGCCGTACCTCTCAGCCTCCACGCCGAAGCTCTGGTCACGTCCCATCAGCTCCGCGAAGTCCACCTCCTTCACAGCCCTCTCGATCTCCTCGAGTCCCTCGAACCTCATCCTCACCAGTTGCAGGAAGACCCTGTTGAGGCCCCTCGCCGAGAAGACGAGCTCCGCGAGCTTCTCCTCGTCGCACTCGACGAAGACCTGGCCAGGCTCGGGCCCTCGCCGATGGAGGCCACGAACTCCAGAAAGCTCCTGCTCCTCACGACCCACCGCTCCGATACTGAGACCTCTTCGCCGTGCTGGAGGAAGTAGAGCGAAATGCCGAGGGCCATCAGGGCCAACGAGGCCGTCGTGCCAGCCAGCATCAGAAGCCCGAGAACCCTCTCCAGCCTCAACCCTCAGACCCCCAGCACCAGGGCCCTGTAGAGCATCACGGAGGCGGAGACGGCGGCCAGCGCGAAGTAGAGCCTCCTCAGGTTCACATCCCTCATCCGGGTGAGGAGCCTCGAGCCCAGCACCGACCCGAGGGTCGTCCCGAGGGCCATAGGAGCGGCGAGGTCCAAGACCATCAGGCCGGAAGCGACGTAGACGCCTGCTCCCGCGAGCGCCGTCATCCCCATGATCAGGTTGCTCGTCGAGGTCGAGACCTTGGTCGGCATCTTCAGCACAGTCTCGTGGATCGCGACCTTGAAGGCTCCTGCACCTATGCCCAGCATACCTGCAACGGCCCCTGCCCAGACCATCGCCAGCCCTCCGTAGAGCGCGTTGGTCAGCTTGTAACTCACCTCCTTTCCCACCGAAGGGTCGAAGTAGGAGCCCTCGAGGTCGAGCCAGGATGAGAACCTGTCCTGCTTCACGGATCCCGGCTCCTGAGGCGACCGGACGACGCGCGTGAGGAGGAGCGAGGCGATCATCACGGCCGAGAAGGTCAAAGCCACAGCGGTAGGGCTGACCGTGACGGTCAGGAACGCGCCTGCGACGGCCCCGGTTATGGTGAAGCACTCGAGGAACATCGCAGCCCTGAGGTTCGTGACGCCCTCGGTGACGAAGGAGGACGAGGAACCGGTCGAAGTGGCGATGACCGAGATCAGGCTCGACGCGATAACGTGCTTGACAGGGACGCCGAGGAGGACGAGGAGCGGGATCGTGACGCTGGCTCCGCCGAGTCCTGTCAGGGATCCAAGGAAGCCGGCCGCGAGGGAGACGAGGACCACCTCGACGACGCCCACCATCGTTCCACCCTCAGGGCCGAGAGGTCATGCGAGGTAGATGAGGGTTCCGAATCGGCTGTCGGATTGGAGCCGGGATCAGAAGTAACCGAGGAGCCTGCCGAGGAGGAATAGCAGGATGACGAAGAGCCCGATCGCGATGCCGCCGACGTTGACGTTGCTGCTGCCGGTCTGCATGTACCTGAAGGCCTGGACGAAGTAGACGAAGGCCTTTGCAGAGGCGTAGTTGAGGCCGTCGATGACCTTCTCCTCGACGTACTTCCTGACGGCCGAAGAGAGCCTGATGAACCCGTTGACGAAGACCGCCTCGAAGGCCGCGTCGATGTAGTACCTGTTCACCAAAAGTGTGTGGACCGGCCTGAGGGCCCCGGACCTCACCGATGCGGGGTCGAGCCTCCCTCCGAGGAAGTAGAGGTACGAGAAGAGGAGGCCGGTTCCGAGGATCAGAGCGGAGAGGGCGTAGGCCATCGGGTCGACCTTGATGTGCTCCTCGACGCCGAAGTAGTGGAGGAACTGCTCCTCAACCCACGGCAGACCTATAACGGTCGAGAGGAACGCGAGGACGACGAGCGGGACCGTCATAACAGGAGGAGACTCGTGGAGGCCGCCGTGCCCGTCGGCGTGGTGAGGCAGCGACCCCCTGAACTCGCCGAGGAAGACCTTGCTGAGCCAGCGGAAGCTGTAGATCACCGTCAGTATCGAGGCAGCGGTCACCAGCAGCAGGGGGACCCAGTGCCCTCCCTTCACTAGGGCGTTGACGATCAGGTCCTTCGTGAAGAAGCCGCTGAAGGGCGGTATACCTGAGAGGCTGACCACTCCTATGAGCGCCGTGTAGAACGTCACGGGCATGTACCTCCTCAACCCTCCCATCCTGTCTATGTCGTTGGTCCCGACCGCGTGGATGACCGAGCCGGATGCCAGGAAGAGCAGAGCCTTGAAGGCCGAGTGGCTGAGGAGGTGATAGGTCCCTGCTGTCCATCCGTAGACTGAGCCTGCCCCTATCGCGGTGAACATCAGGGCCAGCTGGCTGATGGTCGAGTAAGCTATGACCCGCTTGATGTCGTTCATGACGAGGCCCATCGTTGCGGCGAAGAGGGCCGTGAAGCTCCCTATCGTTATCATCAGACCGTACCACTGCTCGAGACCTGCGGTTCCCAGGTGATGGACGGGGATCAACGTCCAGGAGAAGCGGGCCATCAGGTAGACTCCGGCCTTGACCATCGTGGCGGCGTGGATGAGGGCGCTGACTGGGGTCGGGCCCTCCATGGCGTCAGGGAGCCAGACGTGGAGCGGGAACTGGGCCGACTTGCCCATCGCTCCGCCGAAGGCCAGCAGCATCACGACCGTCATCAGCCCAGGGTCTATGCCGTGGAGCTCGACCTCGTGGGCGATCTCGGAGAGGCTGAGCGTGCCGTATTTGGCGAAGAGCAACGCTATGGCCGCGAAGAGCATCACGTCGCCTATCCTCGTGGTGACGAAGGCCTTGATCCCTGCGTACCGCGCCTCCTTCCTGTGGTAGTAGAAGCTGATAAGTGCATAGCTGCAGATCCCGACGATCTCCCAGCCGATGTAGAGGCCTGCAAGATTATCGGAGAGGACCAGCAGCGTCATGCCGCCGATGAAGAAGGTCATGAAGAACCAGTACCTCGGCAGACCTTCCTCGTGGGCCATGTAACCCACCGAGTAGATCAGGATCAGCGTCCCTATCCCAGTGGCTATGGATGCGAGCAGCACCGAGAGCGGGTCCACGAGGAGGCTGAACTCGAGCGCCTTGCCGTCGGGGAGCAGGAGCCACGGAGCCGAGAAGACGTAAGACCTGCCTCCGTAGACGTCGGGGACCATCGAGAACGACATCGCAGCGGTCACCGCTCCCAGCGCTATCGAGTAGACCTCTCCTACCCTCTTGTGGAGTCTGAAGGCAGCAGGGACGAGCATTGATCCGAATACAGGGACGAGCCAAGCGAGCCAAGGAGCGTAGGGCAGCATGACCCCCATCAGCTCCCATCCGGCAGTCTAAAGAGGTAACTCGGTCCATGGCGGACACGTCCGTGGGCCCAAAGTCTTCTCCGCATTCTCCGCAGAGGGCACCATCGTAAAATACCGAGAGGGGCCGTTCTCTACGAGAAGCTTTGGCGGTCCTCGTCGACGGTTCGACAAAGGTCCTCGTCCAGGGGATCACAGGAAGGGAGGGGAGCTTCCACACGGAGGCGATGATCAGGTACGGAACGAAGGTGGTCGCAGGCGTAACGCCTGGCAAGGGAGGCTCATCGGTTCACGGCGTCCCCGTATACGACTCGGTCGAGGAGGCCATGAGGGCCCATCCGGAGATCAACGCCTCGATCGTCTTCGTCCCCGCACGGTTCGCCCCCGATGCGGTCTACGAGGCCATCGATGCCGGAATAGGGATGATAGTGGTGATCACGGAGGGGATACCGATCCACGAGGGGATCAGGCTGATCAGGTACGCGAGGATGAGGGGGGTGAGGGTGATAGGACCCAACACGCCGGGCGTCATAACGCCGGGAGAGTGCAAGCTGGGGATCATGCCGGGGCACGTCTTCTCGAGGGGGAGGGTAGGCATCGTCTCGAGGAGCGGGACGCTGACGTACGAGGTGGCGATGCAGCTGACCTCTGCAGGCCTTGGGCAGAGCACGTGCATAGGCATAGGAGGGGATCCGGTGGTCGGGACGGACTTCATCGAGGTCCTCGAGCTCTTCAGACAGGACCCAGGCACCGATGCGGTCGTTCTGATAGGAGAGATAGGCGGCGACGCAGAGGAGAGGGTTGCGAGGTACGTGGTCGAGACGGGGTACCCGAAGCCGATCGTGGCCTACGTCGCTGGGAGGACCGCTCCACCAGGCAAGAGGATGGGGCATGCGGGAGCTATCATATCGATGGGCGTCGGCGACGCCGAGAGCAAGATCAGGGCCCTCTCCTCCGCCGGCATCAGGGTAGCTTCCACCCCCTTCGAGATACCAGCGCTCGTGAGGGAAGCCCTCAGCTCGACGACACCGAGGTCCTGACCCTCAGCTCTTTGAACCTCCTCTTCAGGTCAAGGCCCCTCTCCACCGCCAGGGCCACAGCCAGGAGCTCGTGGTCCCGCATGTACCTCCCTACCAGCTGCATCGATATCGGAAGGCCCTCAGATGAAAGGGTGTAGGGCAACACGATCGCAGGGTGGCCTGTGAGGTTGAAGGGCATCGTGAACGAGAGGAGCGCCGAGTAGACGTCCACCTCCCTTCCTCCGACTTTGACCTTCGTGAGGCCGGCCTCGGGAGCGGTGATCGGCGACGCGGGGAGCACCAGAGCGTCCAGTTCCTTCAGCACGCTCTCAACAGCGTCTCTCAAAACCTCCCTCATCCTCATCGCCCTGACGTAGTCCACCGCCCTGATCCTGAGGCCCTCCTCCAGCATCCTCCTGACGTCGGGCCCGTAATCTTCCGGCCTCTCGAGGACCCAGTGCTCGTGGACCTCCGAGGCCTCTGCCCTCCTGATGAAGTACCAATATCTCCTGAAGAGCTCGTGGTCCGGGAGTTCAACCTCCACCACCTCGAAGCCCTTCGCCTCGAGCTCCCTGACGAAAGACTCGGCAGCTCGCTCCACCTCCGGGTCCGCGTTCCCCTCGAACCACGAGCGCAGGTATCCGAGCCTGACTACTGACCCGACCGACGATGGGAGCCTGAAGGGCTCTGACCTCTGGGCCAGATCGGGCGATGAGGACGTCTTCGAGAGGGCTGCAGCCGTGTCCCAGACCGAGAGCGCGTGGAAGCCCACTGTGTCCAGCGACGGAGCCAGAGGGAAGACGCCATCTCTGCTGACGGCCGGATACGAGGGCTTCAGGCCGACCACGCCGCAGAGGGCAGAAGGGAGCCTGACCGAGCCGCTGGTATCGGTCCCGACAGCGAGGGGAACTAAGCCAGCAGCGACCGAGACCGCCGAGCCTCCGCTCGAGCCTCCAGGTACCCTGCCCTCCTTCCAGGGGTTGGCCGGCATGCCGAAGTGAGGGTTGACGTTGGTGGCACCGGAAGCGAACTCGTGGAGGTTGGTCGTTCCGACGATCACCGCGCCCGCAGACTCGAGGGCCCTGACCACCTCAGCGCTCCTCGCAGGTACCTCTCCCCTCAGGATCCTCGACCCTGCTGTCATGGGAACGCCCTCGACCGCAACGATGTCCTTCACTGCCACCGGTATTCCATGAAGCGGCCCCCTGTAGATCCCGGCCTTGAGCTCTCTGGAGAGGTCTGCGGCCCTCGACCTGGCCCTCTCCTCGAGGACCGTGATGAAGGCCTTCAGCCTCGGGTTGTGTTTCCTGATGCCTTCCAGAGTCTCCTCGACGAGCTCCACGACTTCCAGCTCGCCAGACCAGATCCTCGGCGCCAGCTCCTCGACGGTCATCCAAGAGTACCTGTGAGGTCCCATCGTCCACCGATCGAGCCCTCAGAAGATAAGCCCATCCGCGAAAGGGCAGCGCTCAGTCGGGAAGGAACCTCCTCCTGACCCTCGAGCTGACGAAGTCGATCCCCAGGACGAAGGCCAGCAACACCAACAGGGCCGTGCTGAGGGACCTGTAATCCAAGACCTGGATGTAGGAGAGGATGTAGAACCCGATGCCTCCTGCTCCGACAAGCCCTAGGATCGCCGAGGCCCTGACGTTGTACTCGAACATGAAGAGCGACTGGCTGAGGATGTAATTTGCGGCCTCTGGGATGACGACGTACCTCATCTCCGCCAGCTTCCCCACCCTCATGACCCTCGCGGCCTCGAGGACCTCCCTGTCGACGGCGTCGAAGGCCTCGTAGAGGAGCTTGGAGAGGTAACCCGTGGAGTACATCGCTGTTCCCAGAACACCAGCGAGGGGCCCGAACCCCACCGTCACGACGAAGATGAGGGCCCAGATGATCGCTGGGACCGTCCTGATGGCCGAGAGGAGGAAACGGAGGGGCACCGTGACCTGTGGGCCGAAGAGGGACCTGGTGCTCAGGAGCGCCAGAGGCACTGAGAAGGCCACGGCGATCGTCGTCCCTGCGAAGGCTATCATCACGGTCTCGAGCATGCTCAAAACCAGCGTCGGCATGGGCCTTGGATCTGGCGGGAGCATCTCAGCGACGAATGCGGGCAGGTTGCCGAGCCGCGAGATCACCGAAGGGTCGAAGGCGCCGAACCTGAAGAGGAGGGCCAGCGTGATTAGGGCTAGGAGCAGCTGGGTCAACAGGCCGAATGGAGGCCTCTGGGGAGGCCTGGGGAGTGTGCGGGCCCTCAAAGGGCCCTCACCAGATCCTCGGGAGCGATGGACCCCGCCTCGCCCTCGAGCACGACCCTCCCTTCCCTGAGCACTGCGACCCGGTCCGCATATCTCGGGACCAGGTGGACGTCGTGCGTCGTTATCGCGAAGCCCACTCCCCTTGACCTCAGCTTCCTCACCAGCTCCAGCACCTCGATCGTCGTCAGGGGGTCCAGCTGGGAGACGAACTCATCTGCTAAAACGAGCTCAGATCCGTGCATCAGGCTCCTGGCAATCGCGACCCTTTGCTTCTGGCCGCCGCTCAGCTCCCTCGCCCTCTTCCACACCACGTCGCCCAGCCCCAGCAACTCGAGGACCTCCTCAGCCCTCTCGACCTCCTCCCTCGGGAACCGGCCGAGTAGGGCCCACGCCTTGGGAGACCTGTCGAAGGCCCCGAGCAGGACGTTCTCCAGAACGGTCATGTTGCCCACGACGCCTATCCCTTGAGGTATGTAGCCTATCCTGGGATCGCTGAGCTCGACGCCCGAGTCGTCGACCGCCACAACCCTACCCCTCTTGGGCTTCAGGAGGCCCGCTGCGACCTTGAGGAGCGTCGTCTTTCCTGAACCGCTCCTACCCAGGACCATCGTTACCTCACCGGAGCTGAAGGCGATGTTCACTCCTCGCAGCACGTCGACGGGGTTCCTGTAGCTGAACCAGACATCCTCGAGCCTCAGCTGCACTCCCTTTCAGCCCTTGAGCTCGAGCCCTGTCAGCTCAATATACCTGCTCAGGGAAGCGAGGTGCTCCTCCGACGTCTTCCTTTCCCAGCCCACGAAGATCGCCGAGACGAGCCTCCTCATCAGCTCAGCCCTCTCAGGTCCGCCGAGCTCTAGGAAAGCCTGTATCAGGGCCTCCCTCAGCTTCGGGTCCAGGTTCCTCGAGACGACCAGCGCGTGTGAAGGCAGCGGCCCCTGCCTCTCGATGACCCTTGTGGTCCCCATCGCCTTCTCGTAGAGCTCCTTAGAGACGTCACCGGCCATCACCGTGACCTCGACTCTCCCCGCCATCAGGGCCTCGTAGCACTGGGCGTACCCGCCGCCGAAGTAGACCTCGGAGAAGAAGTCCTTGGGATCGACCGGACCGTCACCCTTCCTGCTCAGCAGGCCCAGCTCGACCATCCGCGCCATCGGTGCGAGGTACCCTGACGACGAGATCGGGCTCGGGAAGCAGGCGCTCTTGCCCCTCAAGTCCCCGAGGCTCCTGTAGGGCGAGTCGGGCCTGACGATCCAATAGGAGTAGTAGAAGGTGCCCTCGACGTACCTGTCGTCGACGTAGACCCTCCTGACCTCAGCGAGGACGACCTCGGCGTTCGCGGTCCTCACGGCTATGGCCGCCGGCCACGAACCCATCAGCGCCGCCTGCGCTGTTCCGAACCTCAGGGCCTCTATCACGGCCGCATAGCTCGTTGGCACGTAGACCTCGACCTCGACGCCCAGCTTGTTGGCGAGGTATTCCTTGAGCTCCTGCGCCCTCTCAAGGATCTGGGCAGGGTTCTGCGTCGGCTGTATCGCTAGGACCAGCTTCTGCTTCGGCTGGAAGAACGTCCCTCCCAGAACGAAGAGCGCCAGGGAGAACGACGCTGCTGCAACGAGCACGACCGCGAGAACCGCTATCCAGCGCGACCGCAGCGCCATCTCGTCTTATGTCATAACGGCGTTATTATTAACTTGACAGGGTTGAAACGGGGCTTTTACGCAGTAAAATCCTCAGAGTGGGGGTTGCGGATGGAACAAGCAGCAGTGGTCGCCGGAACCGTCGCAACAGGTCGGGAATGGTGATTAAGAGGAAGAGGACTCTGCAGGCTGAGGTTGAAGCCCCGGTAGCTCAGGCTGGTAGAGCACCGGCCCGGTATGGGGCTTCCCTGAAAGCCGGGGGTCGCGGGTTCAAGTCCCGCCCGGGGCTGGATTCTGAAAGGCTCCGAAAAGCGAATTATAGCAACCTATGCTCGATGAGAAGTGTGAACCCGCCTCTGATCGACCTCCATGAGGACATATCGCTCTACTACGTGACGCAGGGAGCTGGATTGAGGTTCGGCGTGGCCGATTTCGGCGTCGACCTGGAAGGGAGGCACTGCGACCTGCCGAAGTACGAGAGGAGCAACGCGAGGCTCGTCTTCGGTGCCATCGCACCGCTTACGCCCACCATCAGCCCCGAGAGGGTCGAAAAGTTGGCGAGGTCCTACGGCAGCCCCTTCGGCGGATACCGGGTGAGGGCACCACTCCTGCTGGCGCTGGAGCACTTCAACGTCTACCGGAACCTCTTCAGGAGGCACGCCGCTAAGCTCTTCCCCGTCAGGACGATGTGGGACCTCGAGAGGGTCGAGAGGGGTCAGGGGACCGGTCTGCTGATGGCGCTGGAGGGCGCGGAGGCGCTCGAGGACCTGGAGGACCTTGAGCTCCTATACGACCTCGGCCTCAGATCCCTTCAGCTGACCTGGAACTTCGACAACAAGTACGGAGCCTCCTGCATGTCGAGGAAGGACTACGGCCTCACCGGCGACGGAGAGGAACTGATAGCGCTCTGCAACAGGCTCGGCGTCATAGTCGATCTGGCCCACGCGAGCAAGAGGACGACGCTGGAAGCGATCGAGGCCTCCAGGCTCCCCGTGATCGTGAGCCACGCCAACGTCAAGGCTGTCAGGGACCATCCGAGGAACGTCGACGACGAGCAGCTCGAGGCGCTCAGCAAGAACGGAGGCGTCTTAGGTTTCACGTTGATCTCGCCGACGATTTCCGACGACCCTTCGGTGGAATCACTGGCCGACCACGTGATGTACGTCTACGAGCGCTTCGGCTCCAGAATCCTCGCCGTCGGCACCGACTACTTCGGCCTGCTGAACATGCCCGAGCCGAGGGGTCTCGAGGAGATGTCGAAGCTCGGCAACCTCTGGCGCGAGCTGGAGAGGAGGGGACTAGGCGATGAAGAGATAAGGATGATGGCCTATGGCAACGCGATGCGGGTCGTCCGGGAGAACGCGTCGAGGTGGAGGTTCAGCTCCCTCGCATCCCCCTGACGGCGCCCCTGACCTAAACCCGAATTAGCGTTATTTCCGGGAGGATCTTAGGTGGTCGGTGGGGGCCGTAGTCCAGCATGGAGTGGACGCCCGGCTTGGGCCCGGGAGGTCGTGGGTTCAAATCCCACCGGCCCCAGAAGTGTGCGATTAAGCAGAAAGGATTGGTAAGTGTTCACGTTTTGCCGGTTCAACGGACGCGATGAGCGGTCTGAAGAGAGGAAGATGCCGAATAGCATATCCTGCTGTACCAGCACGAAGCACACGCTGACAGGTTCTTTTTCTCCGGCGGCCTCTCGGCCTCGACGATCTCTCTTATCTCGCGGATCGCCTTGACGACAAGCCTCCTCATCGATTCGTTGATGCCCGTAACGACCTTCCGTCCGTCCTCCGTGTAGAAAAGGACGCCCCTCTTCACCGTCTTCCGGTACTGCTCCTCGACGAGCATAGCGTAGGCTGTGA
>Ga0079998_116727_pt1 | contig 17877 bp, 18 predicted proteins | sample PerSpoBPS_BMetaG_FD_69201 | JGI IMG/M metagenome (GOLD analysis project Ga0079998, IMG submission 69201) | Thermal spring microbial communities from Yellowstone National Park, Wyoming, USA - Perpetual Spouter B (PS_B) MetaG (SPADES assembly)... | ecosystem: Environmental > Aquatic > Thermal... | reverse complement strand
TCAACACCGACAGGGACCGGCCTCCTGTCTGGACCGACGCAGACGTAGACAGCCTTCGAGACGCAGGCCACGTCGTACCTTGTCCCTTCGCGCCAGATCAGCGCCTCCGTGAATACGGAGACCGAGGACCTTCCGACGTGACCGACCCAGCTCCTGAAGGTCACCCTGCTCCCGACCCTGACGGGGTTCAGGAAGTAGACCTCGTCCATGAACCCGAGGACGACCTCGCCCCTGTTTCCGGCGACGGTCATGGCGGAGGACGTGCTCGACTCGATCAACCAGCTCAGCATGTTCCCGCCGAAGAGCACACCGAGAGGGTTTGCATGCCTCGGCATCACTATCCTCGTCGTCTGGGAGTAGGTCTCCAGCGGCCTCAACCCTAGATCTGGAAGGAACGCTCAGCTATGATCGTGAGCCTTGATCCACCTGTCGGACCTCGATGCCGGTCCACCTGAAGCCCCTGCCCGGATGAGCGGTCTTCTCCCAGAAGACGTCCTTGAAGATCTCCTGGTAGAGGGCCCTGATTGCCGCAACGGGCATCAACACGTTCATGTAGAACAGGAGTTGCGGGAGCATCCTCCAGTACTTCACATCGATGCGCTCCAGCTTCTTCCCAGCATACCAAACGGAAAGATAGAAAGCGTTGAAGGCTAACGGCACCCAGCTGTATACAGGGAAGAGGTCAGCGGTCAAATTGGTGGGCAACACCTTGAAGAGCTCGAGCAGGTAAAGCGCGGTCATCGAGTAGGCAACCCAGTTGAAGACCACGACGAGGGGAGCTACTAACATGCTCAAGATCGAGAGGACGTCCAGGAACCTCTTCGGGTGCCTCAACCCTATCGAGAGGATCCTGGGGCCGTGGTCGAAGAGCGACTGGAGCCATCCCCTGAACCACCTGGTCCTCTGTCGGAGCCAGGCCTTTACCGTCACAGGCGCCTCCTCCCAGTGACGACCGTTGATGACGACCGTCCTGTAGCCGTTGAGGTGGAGCCTCAGGGCCAGCTCGGCGTCCTCCGCAAGGTTCAGCGGGTTCCACATCGCCATACTTCTCATAGCATCAGCCCTGATGTAGTTCCCCGTGCCGCCCAAAGGCGCATAAAATTTCAGCCTCGACCTCCCGTTGAGCAGGACCCTGAACCAGCCTGCGTACTCGCATGCGAAGATTCTCGTTATCCACGAGTCGTGGACGTTGGAGATCCTGAGGATGGCTTGGATCACCGCGTGGTTGTCGAGCGTTACGGCCGCGTTCACCTTCTTGAGGAGATCGTTCTCCACTATGTCCTCCGCATCCACGACGCCGATCACATCGCCTGTGCAGAGCGTCACAGCGTCGTCGAGGGCGCTCGGTTTCGTAGGGAACAGCTGCCGCCTCAAGAGCAGCTTCACGTTCCTAGGGTATAGCTGCTGGAACCTCAGGGCGATCCTTCCGGTCTGCTCGTCGTCCGCAACGACCACCAGCTCCTTTAACCCCTTGGGGTAATCCACTTCGAAGAGGATGTGGGATATCGTCCTCTCGATCAGAGGTTCCCTCACAGCTGGGAGGATCAGCGAGAACTTCAGGAAGCGCGTCGTCTGGGATGAGGGAGCGTACGGTTCCCTGAGCCCTGCGACGAAAAAGGCCATGTTGTAAATCCCCCAGAAAAGATAAAGGAAGGTTATTGTGTATGCCAACACCGCAAGTGCCGTTTTGGTGAAGGCGTAAAAGGAGAATGCCACAATGATCAATAACAAGAGGAAAACGTAGAACCTTCGCCTTCTCAAAAAACGAGGTATGCGCGTCATAGCTTTTCGAGGAGATCGGGGATCTTTGCGACCATGTCGGCCTCGTTCTCGAAAACCACGACTTTCACCGAGTCTCCCGGAAAGAGGGCTTTAATGCGTTGCTCCACGTTTCCCTCCAATCTGAAGAACTTGGCTACCCCCTCAGCGTACCTCTTGCTCATCAGGACCAGTATCGGTATTTGAAGGTCGAGGGCGAGTGAGAGCGGCCTGGAGACGGCGTCAGGGCTGACGTTTGACGTGTTGAAGACCAGCAACGCAACCCTTTTCCCTGACTTGTGGACAAGCAAGTCGACTATGTACTCTGCACGGGTTACGGTACCCTTCACGACCGCGAAGGGCTCGGCCTTGTAACCGCGGGAGTTGAGGACCCCGACCAGGTCGAGAAGCTTCCACGCGGCGGATTCGCGGAGGTCTTTTGAGGGCTCGTAGACCACGACTGGCGACCTGTGGAGCGCGAGATCGTCGAGTCTGAGCACGTGACCTTTGGAGCAGGTGAACTCGATTAGCGGAAACTGGAATATGCTCCAGCATTTATCGCACTTGTAACTTATTCCGGGCCTTCCGTAATCGACGCCCACCACCTTCAGCGGTTTTTCGCACACCGGGCAGGTCAACCCTTCCGGCCTTCTGAACGCCGATATGTCGTCGGAGTAGTGACACTCGTAATGTATGACGATGTCCACCTTGAGGAGGTCCTGGGAGTTGCAGTTGGGACAGTAGACGTTGAGGGAGAGGTCGACGTCACCGCATATCGGGCACATGGGGAAGGCGACGTGTTCCTTGACCTTGAAGAAGCCGCGCCTGATAAGGGAGAGGAGCTTGTCCTCGCGTATCGTCAGCTCTCCGATGTTGTATACTATTCCGATGCCCTTGATGTATTGGGGCCTGACCTCCTGCCCTACCTTCAGCACCAGGTTGAGTAGCTCCAACTGCTTCAGCTCCGTCAGCGACTCGTCGTCCCTGATCGACATCTCTCCGATCTTCCTCCAAACTGACCTATCGGCACCCGTTTAATTACTGTTACGGACTTGAAAACCTAGAACGCCCCTCAAGTATGCTCAGCAGGCCGACGTAGAGAAAAGGTAAAACGAGCGTAGCGTCGGCCTTCAAAAATACCGCCCTGGCCTTGGGTGCGACCTTTCCCCAGCTCTGGGCCTCCTTAGGCCTGGCTCCGCTGAGGCTGCCGTCGTACTCGTCGGAGCTCGTGATGTAGACAGCGTAATCGAGGCCCTCGCCGCCGAACTGGCTCCACCAGAGGGCATGGTGTTTGGAGATCCCTCCGCCGACTATCAGGGCTCCCTTCACCTCATGTGACCACATCAGGTCGTCGAGGAGGTCCTGATCCCTCGCAACGTCGACCCTAACCCCTGACCTCTTCCCGTAAAGCCAGAGGTTGTAACCAACGGCGCCGTCGTAAATGCCAGGAACCACCACAGGTATTCTGTTGACGTGTGCCCAGTAGAGGATCGAGTCCTCCGATTTGAGCAGCTCCCCCAGTTTCCAGCACACCTCGTACGTAGAGAGGACCGTTCCTGGAGCGAAAGACTCGACGAAGGACCTCACGAACTTCTCTATCGCGAGGCCGTAGCTCTCGAAGGGGATGAAGACGTTGCCGAGCCTGTGGATCTGCCTGTTCCGGAGTTCCACGTCGTCGGCGTCGAAGGTTCCGTGATAGTAGGTGGAGAGGGTCCGGGCTATGTCGTGGTCTATGGCGCCGCACGTTGTTATGACGAGGTCGAAGAGTTTCCTCCTGAGCATATCTGCGAAGACGCCGCGCAACCCTGTCGAGACGAGGTTGCCGGTGAAGGTCAGGATCTTGAGGCAGCCCTCGTGCTCCATCATAGACGCGAGCACTTCGAGGCTCCGCGCCAGGTGGGGTCCCATGAACCCTCCCATCTCGCCCATGCGTTTCACGACCTCCAGCACGGACGAACTGGCCGAGAGCTTCAGGTCCCTTATCGGCTCCACGCGCCTAACACCAACGCAGTCGGCTTTAACGTGGATCCCATAACGTGGGAGGTTTCAGATCTCGAGGCCGAAGGCCCGGGCGAGGCGCATGAAACGCTGGAACTCCTCGACGAAGCGGAGGCCCTTCTCGGTCACGTAGAAGAGCGAGGGGTCGTCCTGATGCCTCGCGAGCAACCCCTTCTCCGCCAGCTCCTCGAGGTACCTCTGGAGCCTGTCGTATGGTAGGTTGGCGTCGCGCATTATCGCGGCTACCCTCGCATGCCCCTGGTTCAGGACCGCGTTCAGTATGTCGTAGTAGATCCTCACCCTTGACCTGTAGGTCTTCCTCAACCCCTCATCGCCTCTAGGGAGCCCCAGAGGATGAGGAGGAGGGAGAGGAGCTGGGCCGCATGGCCTGCGAAGTAGAGCAGGAAGCTCAGCGGCGTCAGGGCGAAGAGCAGGTGGCTTGCGAGGAGGGCCCAGAACCCTCCGGCGACGCTCCCCGAACCCTTCGAACCGGTCCTCATCCAGTTGGCCGTTGAGGCGATGACGACGTAAGCCAGGACCACGACCGACATCAGCTCGAAGGCGGGATTGTAGATCAGCAGGAGCGGAGGTGGAACGACAGCCGCCTGCACACCGCTCCTCGACGCAGGGCGGAGAACGTACGCCAGGACGAAGACCAGGTAAGCCGCGAGCCTGACGAACGAGTAGAGGAGCTCGACCTGAAAAAGATAAGGCGCGAGGGACCGGCTCAAGTCCCTGCCGAAGAAGCCGAAGAGAGCCGCTCCGATGGTGATCGCCCTCACCAGCATCGCCCCACCCATCAGCCCGAAGCCAGCACTCAGGAGGACGAAGGTGCTCGAGCCGAGCCTCAGGTGGGCCCGGAGGAAGCTGAGGGAGATGAAGATGCAGATCGCGAAGCTGATGAGCTCGAGCACAACGTCAATCCTGATGATGTTGAGCAGGAAGCTGAGCATCACCTATCGGATTTCAGGCCCGCTATAACTCAATTGCACAGGGTTGCAGCAAAAAAGGGACGAGGTGACGATTTGGTGCTATGCGAATTCAGGTCATGCGGTCGTCTGCTGCGAGCTGGCCGTCCTCGCCGGATACCAGAGGCCCCTGCCCAAAACGGTGGCCGTGAGCCCGGTGTCGAGGTCCCTGATCTGCTGGACCATCACCTTCGTCCTAGTGGTTCCGTCAGGAAGCGTGACGGTCACCCTCAGCGCGTCGACCTCTATCCTGTCGTCCTTGCGCAGCTTCCCGTCGAAGACCAGCTTCAGCAGGCTCACCACCTTGTTGTCTACCACAAGGGCCTTCGGGACCTTCAGGCTGACCGTTCCCTGGGGAGTGCTCAGCACCATCAGGCCCACGTCGAGGTCTGAGAGGGTGCCGGAGTATCGTACCTGCTCCTGCGTGACAATCGCGTTCCTCCACCAGGGTCCTCCTCCGTGCCCTCCCCTGTTTCCTCGGACGAAGACGGCCTCGGAGTATCCGGTCACCGCCGGCAGGAGCGCCGCCACCATCAGCACCGCGACCGCTCCTATCGCCACTCCCACCAGCAAAGCCTTCCTGGTCATCTCGGTAAGGAGGTCCACGAGCCCTTATTAAAGGGCGGTGAACGAATGGTCTATGCGCTTCGAGGGCCTGAGCAATCGAGGCCGATCGTGATGTAGCGCGCCTCGGCGGTCTCGAGCACACCGGATACGGCGGAGGCGAGGTTCCTGAGGCTCAGCCCGGCCAGCTCCTCAAGCCCCGATGCCTCCAGCGCCCTGAGCGCCCTCCTCAGCAGCCTCCGGTATCCGGCCTCGTCGCCCCGCTGGAGCTTGACGTGGGCAGCAGCAAAGAGTATGAGGCCGTTCAACGCCAATTTCTCCTTCCCCTCTGCCGACCTCCAGACGCCCTCAAGGACCTCGTGGGCCTCCCAGTACCTGCCCTCGCCGACCAGCTTAACGGCCTCACAAAGGGCCTCCCTCAGGGACCCCGGAGACCTCTCTCCTACGACGACCGAGTCGAGGACCTCCGAGAGGGCGGAGAGCCTCCCGCGCACAGGTTCCAGATCCGTTGTGACAAGGTCGACCTCGATCCTCTCAGGGCCGATCCTGACGTCGATCACGTGCTCGCAGAGGCCGCGGAGGAGCTCCCTTACCTCCCTCAGCAGCTCGTTGTGCTGGTCAGGGCCGATTCCCCAGTTCCTCAGAAAGACGATGTGCCTCCTGGAAGGTGACGCCATGACCGCAACTCGGTGCTCAGGTGGGCTGAAGCTAAGGCTCGAACGGCTGGAGGACCTGGCCTATGGGCTTGACGCCCCGCTTCAGCAACCTCTTCACAACCCTCCTCCTCAGCGGATCAGGGATCCTGAGCTGGCGGTCGTTGTAGACCGAGGGGTGGTAGGGGTCGACGGCTATCACCTCGAACCAGTAGTACATGCTGTCGTAGGTGAGCGGGTAGCCGCCGAGGACGTGGAGGTTCGGGTGCTTTTTCTTGACGCGGTTTATGGCCTCCTCGAGCATGGTCACGTTCACCTTGTGCTTAACGACTCCGAGCGCCTTCGGTCTCCTTCCGGAGTCGGGCCTCGGCTTGGCGAACCCTCCCCTCCTGACCCTCACGCGGAAGACGACGAAGCCCTGCTTGTCCCTGTAGCCTATCTGCCTCGCCCTGTCGAGCCTGAGGGGCTTCTCGACCCTGACGACGGCCGGCTCCCTCCTCCACTTTATCCTCCTCTCCCTCAGCAGCTGTATCAGCTCCTGAGGCCTCTCGCGCCAGAGCTGGTTGATCCTCGCGTAGGCGCCGGGCATCCCCGTCTACCGCCCTCGACCTCCTAATGAGTCCTTTCACCGAACGAGGAGGGGAACGGCGACGGAGAGGAACATCAGCAGCAGGTAGATCCCTATCGACCTCCTCATCAGCGCGGCGAGCCTCTCCATGAGCTTCTCTCCCAGGACCGGTACCTCCCTGTGGACGACCTCCGTCACTAAGACCTCGGCCTCCTCCATCTCCCCGAGCGCCTTGGAGGAGAGCTGGGCGAAAGTTTCCACCAAATACTTCACGTCCACCGCCTCACCCACAGGTTTGTAGCCGCGGCCTCCGAGGGCTACGCCGTTCACAGCGTGCGTGTCGGTCGTCAGGAGCTCAGCGTATTCCCATCCTTGTTCGCGCAGGACGTCAACTACTGCCGACCTCACGTGGGGCAGGGCGTTGTTCCCGTCGACCACAGCGATAGCCATCCTCCTCCCTCCCACCTCGATCCCGAGGAGCGAGAGGCCTGAGGGACCGATCCCCTCGTATGGGCCGTAGAGCTCGGGGACCTTTTTGACGAGGGCCACCCTCACCCGCCCTGAAACCCTCTCCGACCGCAGCAGCTCCTCGACCGCCTCCCTGATCCTCCGTAGCTCCTCCTCGCCCACCGAGTCGTAGCCGTCCGCGTACGAGTTGTGGGGGTCGATCACCCTCACGCCCTTCTCTGAGAGGCGCTCCTCGAGCTCCGGCGGAAGGTCCTCCATCGGCTCAGGGTTGAGCGTGGGAACGACGAAGCTCAGCCCTCCGGCCTCGAACCCCATCACCTTAACGCCCTGGACCTCCCTCTGCGGAAGCAGCCTGAGCGACGCACCATCACCCACCCATGAACTGCCATCCAGCGATTCGGCCAGCTCCCTCGCGACCCTCCTGACCTCTCTGCCGTCGAAGACGTCGGCACCGTGCCCCGAGCACCCCTTCACGACTAGGCCGTCGATGCCGCGCCTCGCCAGCTCCAGCTCCATCAGGTAGTTCATCATGGAGCTGCCCACGTTCCTGAACGGGCCGAAGTGGAACCTCGTCAGGACCAAAGCGATCCTCCTACCTGAGGAGCAACGGAAGAGGACGACGGACGACCTGAAGTCCCTCCGCTCCATGAAGGGCCTCAGCTCCCCTTCGAGGACCTCCGCCCTCCCTCCGAGGATGACGCCCACGAACCCAGCCGTGAGCCGCATCGGCGAGAGGCCCTCGGCTCCGAGCGAGAGGAGCCCGACGCAGACGGTCGAGAGCGAAAGGCCCCAAAGGACCGAGGCCAGAGAAGGCAGGGCGAGCTCCTCCCTCGTCAGCCCGACCGCGACCCTCACCAAAGAGCCAGCGAACCCGGCAACGACCCCCTTCCACCTCCTCACGTCGAAGGTGGAGAGGACGGTGGTCCTGACGTAGGCCGAGAGCGAGAGGGAGGCGAGGAAAGCGCTGTAGGCGAGACCCGGCGATGAGGTCAAGAGTGCCGACAACGTTCCTATTGTAGCGCCGGCCAGCAGGAAGTAGTTCTCGAGGAGAGTCATCATGTTGAGCCTCCTGACGGTGGCGACGACGGACCTGCTGAAGGCTGTCCTCGAGGCGATGAGGTTGACCGCTATGGGGCCGATCCCCAGGGAGAGCAGCCAAAAGGCGAGCCCCGTTGGAGGCGGAATGCCGCCCTCGAGGACGATGCCGATCAGGACTGAGGTGACGACGATCAGGGCTGGCGCGAGCCTGGACCCGGGAGGCCTGAAGAGGTACCGGTACTTCGAGGCGATCCTCGACGTCGCATCCAACTCTACCCGTCCCAGGAACTCCCTGTATTAGAGGGCCACTAGAACTGGGACTTACGGCGGAGGGCTGGGCTCAGACGCGCAGCTCATATACAGGCTTCGGAGACCAACCGGGAGGAAGGATCAGGTCCTCGACCGACCTTCCCGGCGGAACCATCGGGAAGACCTTCTCGTCCCTGCTGATCGGGACGTCCAGCACCACCGCCTGGTCGTTCCTTATGGCCCTCCTCAGGTGGGCCCTGAGCTCCTCGTAGCTCTGGACGAAGTGGCCCTCGACGCCGAAGGCCTCCGAGAGTCTGACTAGGTTCGTTATGTCGGAGAAGTCGACGTCCTTGAAACGCTTCCGGTAGAAGAGGTCCTGCCACTGCCTCACCATGCCGAGCGAGCGGTTGTCGAGGATCACCGTGATCACCGGAAGGTCGTATTCGGCCACGTTGCTGAGCGTCTGGCAGGTCATCAGGAAGCTGCCGTCGCCGTCTATGTTAAGGACGACCCTGTTGGGCGCCGCGACCTTAGCTCCGAAAGCTGCCGGAAGACCGAAGCCCATCGTCCCGAGCCCCCAGCTGCTGATGAAGGTCCCTGGCTCCAGGACGCGGTAGAAGAGCTGGGCCCACATCTGATGCTGCCCTACTCCGGTCGTCACGATCGCCGACCTGGGCATCTCGTCCCTGAGGACCTTCACGACCTTGGGTGCCGAGAGGGCTCCCTCGTCGTTCTGCGAGAGCATGTACTCGTCGTAAGCCGCACCTATCTCCTTCAGCCGAGCAATCCAGAGCGGGTCCACGTCGGACCTTCCGGCCCGGAGGGAAGCGAGGACCTCGCCGAGGACGCGCTTAGCGTCGCCGCAGATGAAGACGTCTGGCCTCACAGCCTTTCCGTTCTCCGACGGATCGACGTCGATGTGTATGACCTTCCGCTTCGTTGAGAACTCGGCCGGAGGGCCTATTGCCCTGTCGGAGAGCCTGGTGCCAACGCAGACGGCGAGGTCCGATTCGACGAGGGCGAGGTTCGCCTCGACCCTTCCGTGCATCCCCACGACTCCGAGGACGTTGGGATGGTCCTCCGGGACGCAGTTCTTTCCGGGCGATGTGGTGACGATCGGCGCTTGGAGCCTCTCGGATAGCGCGAGGACCTCATCGGTCGCGTTGCTGTAGTGGACGCCCCCGCCGACGACTATGACAGGTTTCTTGGACCCGAGCATCAGCTCCACGGCTCTCAAGACGGCTTCCCTGTCGGGCTCCGGCGGTGATAGCGCGAAACGCTCCTCAGGCCTCGGTGGGCCGTCCCACTCGCCGACATCGGCCTGGAAGACGTCGCGCGGGACGTCGATGAGCGTCGGGCCCGGTCGGAGCGACGTCGAGCACCAGTAAGCGTTGACGAACTCCTGGCTCAACCTGCTCGGGTCCATAACGGTCGTAGCGTACTTCACGTGGGGCATCACGAGCCCCACTATGTCAGCCTCCTGGAACGCGTCAGTCCCCATGAAGGGCCTGATCACCTGACCTGTTATGGCGACGAGGGGCGAGCTGTCCATGGCCGCGTTGACGATCCCTGTGATGAGGTTAGTCGCACCTGGTCCGGACGTGGCTGCCACGAGTCCTGGTCTCCTCTTCACCCTCGCGTAACCTTCGGCAGCATGGGTTGCCTGCTGCTCGTGCTTCATCAGGAACGATCTGATCTCCGAGTCGACCAGGGCGTCGTAGAAGGGCAGGTTGGCACCTCCCGGTATGCCGAAGATCGCCTCCACGCCCAGCTCCTCCATCGTCCTTACCAGCTTCCTCGCCGCGTCCAACTCAACCACCACTCTCCGCTGAGAGGGCCTGGGAGACGGCGCCCGCTACGGCCATCGCCACCGCAAGCCCAGGATCGTGGGCCAGACCCCTTCCCGTGATGGTGCGGGAGTTGATCACGACGACCGCCTCAGCCTCAGCAGGGTACCTGTCAGGGTCCGGTGGGACGTAGAGCGTGAGGTCCTCGAGTTGCAGCTGGCCCACGAGCCTGCTTAACCCCCTCTTGACCGCATCCAGAGAGGCCGCGACGGTCGACCTGCCGTAACCGGTCGAATGTATCCTCTCGCCCCTGACGCTCATCCCTATGCTGCACGAGAAGAGCTCGCCGTCCTTCGAGTAGGCGATCGATTCGATCGAGACCGTGGGCCTCAAGACCTCCATGCCTCCGAGCACCTCCCTGAGCAGCAGCTCCTCCGTCACCCGCATCCCCATGTCGCCCAGCTCCTTGACCCTCTCCAGAACCCTCCTCGTCTCCTCCGGGCTGAGGTTGAAGCCGTGCTGTTTGAGGACCTCTAGGACCGCATGGGTCCCGGAGTGCTTACCGAGCACTATCCTCCTCCGCTTCCCGACGACCTCAGGCATCACAGGCTCGTACGTGGCAGGGTTGTTGATCACGCCGTGGACGTGGATGCCGCTCTCGTGGGAGAAGGCGTTCTCGCCCACTACGGCCTTGTTCTTCTGGACCACCATCCCGGTCAGCCTCGAGACGAGGCGCGAAACGCTCGCCAGCTTCTCGAGCCTTATCCCCGTTCTCACGCCGTACAGCGTCTCGAGGGCCAGGACCACCTCCTCGAGGCTCGTGTTGCCTGCCCTCTCTCCGATTCCGTTGACCGTGACGTGGACCATCTCAGCTCCAGCCTCCACACCGGCCAAAGTGTTCGCAGTCGCAAGGCCCATGTCGTCATGGCAGTGGACCGCTACAGGAAGGCCCGTAACGCCCCTCACCTCCCTCACCAGCTCCTTCATCACCTCGGGTATCGCGACCCCCACCGTGTCGGGTATGTCGACGCTGTCGGCCCCCGCCTCCGCAGCACCCTTGTAGACCTTCAGGAGGAAAGACCTCTCGGACCTCGTAGCGTCCTCGCAGGAGAAGTGGACGGTCACGCCCCTCGACTTCGCGTACTCCACCATCTCCACCGCCCTTCTGTAGACCTCCTCCGGCGTCATCCTGAGCTTGTACTTCATGTGGAGCTCTGACGTCGCGATGAAGACGTGGACCCAGTCAACACCAGCGTCGACGGCCCTGTCGATGTCGCCCCTTTCGCACCTGCTCAGCGCGCAGATCTTCGAGGGGAGTCCGAGCCTCGCTATCGCCTTAACGGCCTCTGCCTCTCCCCTTGAAACAGCAGGGTAGCCGGCCTCGATGACGGCGACTCCCAGATCAGCCAGGGCCTCCGCTATCCTGATTTTCTCCTCGACCCTCAGGGCAACGCCGGGACTCTGCTCGCCGTCGCGCAGCGTCGTGTCGAAGACCTGGACGCTCGACGGGAGCGATGGATTCCTTCCCAGAACGAACTCCCTCCAGACCATGGCGACCACCTCAGAGGAGGAGCAGCGGCGGGGCATCCTGCTCAGCGGTTTCCGCGACAGCGGACCTCGGACCCGAGACTACTTGGGAGCAAGCAATACAGCCCCACCCGCTTGCCGAGACGATTGAAATCGGTTTGTTATAAACTTACTGCGGAGAGGGCGACAGGACGCGCGGCGCGGCAAGGCGGATGCGACCGACTTAGATAGGTCCTGCCCGTCAACAACTCGAGACCTTGAGGAGGGAGGAGGTGGAGTTGCTGAGGAGGAGGGCACAGAACATGCTCAGGCTCTCGGAGGTGGCGCTACGTCAAGAGATGTACGACACGGCTGCGTTCCTGGCAGAGCAGGCAGCACGATTGTTCATCAAACACAAAATACTGGAACTGACGGGTGAGATGCCTCGAACCCACACCATAAGACAGCTCATCGCGGTGCTGGCGGAATGCACAGGCGGGCGGTGGAGGGAGGAGCTGACCGAGTTCGCCAAGCGGAGGAGGTCGCTGCTCATCAGGCTCGAGGAAGCTTACATCTCATCCCGATACCTTTTCAGGAGGTACGACAGGGATGAGGCGGAGGAGCTCGTCGGGTTCGCGCGGGAGGTGATCGACCTCGTCGGGCGTGTTCAGGAGTAGGCTGAAGATGCTGGAGATGCTGAGGAAATGGAAGGAGTACGGCGACAGGATAGCGGAGGCCGCCTCTCAGGTCCTCGGAGAATGTGAGGTCTTCGCCTTCGGCAGCGTCGTCGAGGGCAGGGCGACGGGAGGGAGCGACGTCGACATTCTAGTTGTCTCGCGAAACCTGCCTCAGGGCGACAGGAGCCACCTGAAGGCGCTGATAGAGGAGAGGGCCGGGTTGCCGCCCTTCCATCCGTTCGAGATACACCTTGTCACCCCGCAGGAGGCCGAGTGGTACAGGAGGCACGGAGGGACGTTCGTCAGGCTCTGGCCGCTCGGGGAGTCGGACGAAGGAAAGCGTTGACGTCACCGGTTGAGGGATGGGGATAAAGTGCGGTGAAAGCATCGTTGTGTGACGGATGGCCGAGCCCACCATCAAGAGGCTCATGCGGATCGCGAGGACCTCCCTCGAGGAAGCGGGGCTGAGCGACCCGAAGGTCACCCTGACCAAGTCGATCAGGTTCGGGCTCCTCACGTCGACCTCTGCCTTCGAGGAGGCGAGGAGGATCGGCGCCGACCCGATGGATCACGCAACGAGGATAACTCAGTCGCTCAGGCTCCCAGAGGGTTCGGCCATAGCGAGGGTGGAGGCGGCCCAACCGGGCTACATCAACTTCCACCCCGACTGGGAGCTTCTCGCCCAGCAGGTCGTTACCGACGTCCTGAACGAGCCAGCGTCCTACTTCAGATCAGATGGCGTGCCGGGGGAGGTGGTGGTGGAGCACACGAGCGTCAACCCGAACAAGGCCCTCCACATAGGCCACGCCCGGAACGTCTGCATCGGTGACACGATAGCGAGGCTGATGAGGAGAGCGGGTGCGAGGGTCATGGTGATCAACTACGTCGACGACAGCGGCGTCCAGATGGCCGAGCTCCTCGTCGGCTTCAGGCTGCTGAACTATCCCGTGGAGCCGAGGGACGGCATGAGGTTCGACGAGTACTGCGGCGACGTCGTCTACGTCGAGGTGAACAGGAGGGCAGAGGTGGACCCGGAGGTGGAGAGGATGAGGCGGGAGGTGGCAAGGAAGATCGAGGAGAGGGGATCGGAGGAGTTCGAAGCGGCGCGGAAGGTCGCCCTGATGGTCCTCCGCGACCAGCTGAAGACCACCTCAAGGCTCGGAGCCTCCTACGACCTCCTCGTCAGGGAGAGTGACGTCGTGGCCACAGGGCTTTGGGCCGAGGCCTTCGAGAGGCTGAAGGAGGCGGGCGTGGCGAAGCTCGTGACCGAAGGCCCGAAGAGGGGCTGCTGGGTCGTTGACCTCTCCTCGCATCCCGTGCTGTCCAAGGAGGGGGATGAGGTGATCGTCAAGAGCGACGGAACGACGACTTACGTGGCACGCGACATAGCCTTCGCGATGTGGAAGATGGGAGCGTCCTCGACGAGGCTGCTCTTCAGACCCCTCGAGCTCGACGGTCAGAGGGTCTTGATCTCCGACAGCGAGGGCGAGGACCTGGGACCTTCGAGGCCCGAGCTCGTTGTGACGGTCGTAGACTCGAGGCAGAGGAGGCCGCAGGAGGTGGTGAGATACGCTCTGGAGAGGCTCGGCATAACGCAAGGCAGGTACGTCCACTACTCTTACGAGCCTGTTGCCCTGAGCAAGAGGTCGGCAGAGCTGCTCGGCGTCAGAGCTGAGGGAGAGGTCGTCCACATGAGCGGCAGGAAGGGCCTCTACTTCAAGGCGGAGGAGGTCCTGGACAAGCTGAGGTCGGTCGCAGAGAGGGAGACTAGGGCCAGGAGGCCCGAATGGGACGAGAGGAAGGTCTCGGAGGTGGCTGAGGCGCTGGCTGTAGGAGCGTTCCGTTACGGCATGCTCAGGATAGAGAGCGACCGTCAGATAGTCTTCGACCTCGAGGAGTCCCTGAGGCTAGAGGGGGACACAGGTCCCTACCTCCAGTACTCAGTCGTGAGGGCGAGGAAGATCCTGCAGAGGGCGAGGGAAGCGGGGATAAGTCCGAGTCCTGTTCCGCCTGGAGAGCTGACGGAGCACGAGGTCCAGCTGGTGAGGGAGGTGGCGGTGACACCGCTGGTGATCGAGGACGTTCTCAGGACCCTCTACATCAGGTCGCTCGTCACCCATGCCCGTTCGCTGGCGACGCGCTTCAACGAGTTCTACGAGCGTTGCCCTGTCATAGGGAGCGGTGAGTGGGAGGGGTTCAGGCTCTCGCTGGTGGCGGCCTACGAGCGGATCGAGACGGGAATGCTGGAGCTGCTAGGGATTCCGGCTCCTGATGAGATATGATCGCGTGAAGGCAACGAGCGGTCTAATGTCGCAAGGTTCCTACGGAGAGAACGCAAAAGGGCGAAATAGAGACGCGAAGATTTCCCTGATGCGGATGAAGAGACCGACCTGCAACGACGGGCCCTCCGGATGAGATGCATGCCTCCTCTCTGACGACGCGGCGCCTCACAGCTCCCCTTCCCTCGGAAGCACCCTGTAGACTCCTTCCGGAGCCAGGTCGCGGACTTTCTCAGGATGGATCATCTCGGCCAGCGCCTCCATCCCCTCGATGAAGGAAGGGCCGTGGCCGCTGAAGCGGCGCTTAGCGTCAACGGCATACAACAACCCCGATCGGTATGCGGGCGTAGACCTGATCCACGCCGAGCCGAGGAGACCGAGCGCATCCCTGTAGGCCCTCTCGAGGCCGAAGCCGCAGGGGGCGAAGACGATCACCTCAGGACCGTAAGCCAGAACCTCTTCGACCCGCACCCTCCTCGAGGGCCTGCCGGGCGAGCCGAAGTCGACACCACCGGCCGCCTCCACCATGTCGGGGACCCAGTGACCGGAGCAGAAGGGAGGATCGCACCACTCCATGACGAGCGTCCTCCTCCTGCGGAGACCACTCACAAGCTCCCTCACGTTCTCCATCCTCAGCTCCAAAACCTCCACCAGCTCCCTCGCCTCAGCCCGCCTCCCCGTCGCATCCCCTAGCATCAGGTACTCCCTCAGCACGTCCTCGAGCCTCTCGGGTCCTACCTCGACGACGCGGGCTATGCTCCGGAGCCTGTCGCCGAGCGCATCGGGCGTTACAGCGCAGACGTTGCACAGCCGCTGGACTACGATCAGGTCAGGCCTCAGGCGCTCGATCTCGCCCACGTCGACCTCGTAGAGGCTTTCGCCCCTCTCGGCCGCCCTCCTCACGGCCTCGTCTATCTCCCTCTGGTTCATCGCCTCAGGGTCTATCCTCGACCTCACGACGACCGACCTCCTCCCTGGCTCAGGATCGGGACACGCATACGTTATCCCGACGACCTCGTCCTCAAGCCCCAAGGCGTAGAGGACCTCGGTGGCGCTCGGCACCAGCGAGACTATCCTCACGACCTGGAGCGGCACAAGGACCGATATCACGGTATCCCGACGACGCGAAGCTGCGCCTTATCGCAGACCGATCGCCTGATGATCGGCAGCTATCCCCTCGTTAATGCAGGACCTTCAGGGACACGCTGTTGCATGCGGTCCGGTTGATCGGCGAGTAGCTATATCTACCGCGCCAATCGTTGAAGTCGGGCATGAGCGGGCTGGACGACTCGGAGCTGGAGCGGATCAAGATGCGGAAGCTGATGGAGATGATGAGGGCCTCCTCCCAGCGAAGCGAGCAGCCTAAGAAGGAAGTGCTCGATCATCCGGTGGACCTGACCGATGAGGACTTCGACGAGTTCGTCCGTTCCCACGAGCTGGTCGTCGTCGACTTCTGGGCAGACTGGTGCATGCCCTGCAGGTTCATGGCACCGGTCGTGAAGGAGCTGGCGAAGGAGATGGCCGGGAAGGTGGCGTTCGGGAAGCTCAACGTCGACGAGAACCCGAGGACTGCGGCGCGCTTCGGGATCATGAGCATCCCGACATTCCTGATCTTCAGGAACGGTAAGCTGGTCGACGCGCTGGTCGGTGCGATGCCTAAGCAACGGTTCAAGGCCGCAATCGAGAGATATCTCAGCTGAACTTCAAACGCCCAGGAAGAGATCGGGCTCCTTGATCCCGACCGAGTGGAAGACCTCGGCCTCGACCTTTCCCACTCCCTCGGCGCTGCGCAACTTCAGCTCGTTGTACCTCTTGTAGAAAGCGGCCCTCACCTCCTCGACGTAGGAGAAGAGCTCGGCCATGTCCTTGTACTGGGCCCTCATCGTCCTGTAGCTGATGCCGTCCTTTGTGACCTCGGCGAAGACCGCCGTCACGTTGCCCGGCGTCCTGTCGTAGCCCCTCTTCTTCCGGCCCCTTCCTGAACCCCTAGCGACGGCCTCGACCAGCACCGAGACGTGCCTGACGTTCTCGCCGGACCCCAGCTGAATGTCGAGCGCGAAACCGCACCTCCCGAACCTCGCGTATATCCTCTTCTCCATGGGATAGTGCCTCAGCGTCGCCAGGCCTGTCAACTCCCTGTCCTCCAGATACTTCAGGATCTCGCGGACTATTCTGGAACCGGATCCCGGCACAGGCCCCACTTCACACCTTCCCATTTTATAGGTTTTGTAAGTCGATCGGCTATCAGGACCGCTTGCCCGATAGGGCGTAAAGTGCTGAGAGGACCATCATCAGCTGGACCTCAGGAGTGGCGCCCTGGGAGATCCGGTAATCGACCTCGCCTAAGAGGCTGAAGAGCCTGGCCTTCTCGGTCTCGGGGACGGGGAGGTAGAAGAGCTCGCTGTACATCCTTGAGACGATCTCGCGCTCGGAGACGCCGTCCACGTAAAGCGCCTGCCAGAGCAGCTTCCTCGCCTCGGTCAGGTTCCCGGAGAGTGCCAGCTCCATCATCCTCCTCGCCTCGATCCCGGCCGCGAGCCCTGCGACCCTGTAGACCAGGTCGACCGTGATTCTCTTCGAGTAGACCGATGCGGTCTGGAGTATGTTCAGCACCTTCCTCAGGTCGCCCTCAGATATCCTGTAGAGCTCCTTCACCACCTGCTCGTCCACCTCGAGGCCCTCGTTCCTGGCGACGCGCTCCACCATCTGGCGCACTCCCTCCTCCTCTATCGGCTTGAACCGGAAGACGGCGCACCTCGACTGGATCGGCTCGATGATGCGGTTGAAGTAGTTCGCTGCGAGGATGAACCTGCACGTCGTAGAGAACTGCTCCATGACCCTCCTGAAGGCGTGCTGGGCCTCGGCCGTAAGCATGTCCGACTCGTCGAGCAGCAGTATCTTGAAGCCGGGACCAGCCATCGGTATAGTCCTCGCGAAGTTCTTCACCTTCTCCCTGATCACGTCGATGCCCCTCTCGTCGCTGGCGTTGATCTCGAGGAAGTGGCCGTCCTCTATGTAGCGGTCGCCGTAGAGGTCCCTAGCGAAGGCATGGGCCGTCGCGGTCTTGCCGACACCGGGTGGGCCTGTGAAGAGCATGTGGGGTATGTTCCCTGTGCGGATGGCGTTGGTCAGCGCCGAGACTATCGCCTCCTGGTTGATGACGTCCTTGAGGGACTTGGGCCTGTACTTCTCGATCCAAGGGATCGCCTCGGTCAACCCCACACCGATGCCATGCGACGGACCTAATCGCCCTTACTCGGTCAGTAATCGGAGATAATGCGGGTGGAGGATCAGCGTGCTGGCTAAAGGAGCGCCGGCCTCGGGTCCCGGTGCGCCACTCGGTAGGAGGCCTCGTTGGTAACAG
>Ga0079998_116077_pt1 | contig 17908 bp, 21 predicted proteins | sample PerSpoBPS_BMetaG_FD_69201 | JGI IMG/M metagenome (GOLD analysis project Ga0079998, IMG submission 69201) | Thermal spring microbial communities from Yellowstone National Park, Wyoming, USA - Perpetual Spouter B (PS_B) MetaG (SPADES assembly)... | ecosystem: Environmental > Aquatic > Thermal... | reverse complement strand
AAGAGGTAGAACAGGGAGAAAGCTACCCGGAAAAGCAGTAATACTGGTAGCAGACAAGACAGTAGACGAATACTACTTCAGAGAAGGATACAGAAGAGCAAGAAGAATGGACAAAATACTAAAGCAGGCATCACAGAAGACTGTTAAGATAGAGAGGAAAGCACCAAGACCATCACCGGGAACACCTTGGCCGTGGACAAAGATAGTCGAAGAACCTGAACCAGTAATTGAGATTGATTTTGAACCTAAACAGGTGTCAGAACGGGGGATAGTGAATGTTGAGCCTAGTGAGGAGGTTGTTTCTGTTGAGGGCCCTTCAAGCAGGGAGCTGTACTACTGTCGCAAAAACATATACGAGATGCTACTGAAAGCAGGTGATAAAGGAGTAACACTGCATGAGATTATGGAGAGCATCTCTTACAGTCCCGAAACTGTTAGGAAGAGCCTTAACAGGCTTGAGAGAGAGGGGCTTGCAAAGAAGGTGGGAGACATATACGTCACAACAGCAATAATAAGGTCAAAACCACTAACAGTAAAACCACAAGGAAAGATACACACAATAGCTGTCGAGAAGATATATCCCGGCTTTGCTGTTGTGATGGTTGATGATAGCTTTAGGGCTAGGCTTGAGCCATCAGCATACAACGGCCCAAGAGATCTAATTAAGAAGGGGAGGAGATTCAAGGCAAGAGCAACAATAACAAAGATGGAGGGGACAACAACAGTACTAATACACGACGTAGTGGAGGCATAGCATGGAAGATTCTTCAGAGCCTTATTAGCCCCTGTAGCTTGAGGAGCTCTATAATCCTATCGGCCAGACCATCAACATACATCATCTCTGCCGCAACCCTGAGAACATAGCAGATGTACAGGTAGGAATGTAGAGTGTTTGCGAACCGGGAAGCGATCTTTAGGATTATCTCCTCAGGCCCGGTCTCAAAGCCGTCTATGCCTAAGACTGCTGGAGCTGCGGGTGATATTCTATTTAAAGCCCTCAATAGATAGATCGAGATTATGTCTTTTTGCGATTTTGTACGTAATTCTACTACAGAACCTTCGGCTGTCATCTTTGCGATTTACTTCACCTTTAGTGTTTCGGCCTCACTTAGTTTCGCGGACTCGCTGTACGCATCTCTCTCACTACCAGGCCTTGTAAGCATCCTCGCTATATTATCAGCTATATCCATGAATCCTCCCACCCTTCTTACTAGGTAGCTGGCAAAAAGCTTCCTCCTACCCCTGTATTTGAGGTGCAGTATGTAGCGGCCTAACTCAGCACACCATTTAAACCAGTCTACGCAGAACCAGTCGGTATCCAGCTCAACCTGAACAACCCCATCACCAAACTCTAGGTCTGCTGTAAGAAGATGTTTAACAAAGGAGAATCTAATTGATTTGAGGTCAGCTGGGCCGTCGTTCAACTCTATGGTCATGTAGGCGGGCCCTGTGAGAGACATGCCTCTTCTGACTGTTACCCACCTAGAGATCGGGGAACCCTCCATCAAACCACACCTATCTGCAAGACACCATAACCACACTGTTTTCCACGAGCTTTGATGTTAGGAGTTCTACGGCCCTGACGAAGCCTGCTATCGAAGTGTCGGGGGTAAGGAGATGTATGTCGCCATCGATGCTGAATATCACATACTTTTCACCTATGGTGGTTGGTGTTATCTCTTTACCAGTTCCATACACAACAAGCCATAGGGCCTTCCTCCTGTGCTTACGCTCAAACACATAAATCATCCTACAACACTCGTTAGGTATACTGTACTTGTTCAAGGCACCTACCCTCCTGTATAAGTGCAGCCTATATCCAGCTAGATAATACACCCTATAGTCTGGGAAGATCCCGACAAACCTAATAGGGATACCGTAATTCTGGAGTAGCTCTGTTAGATATTCGTGGTCCTCGGAATCCCAGTAGCTTTTAGGCAGGTCCACCAAACAATCACCAAAACAACCATCCATAAACCAAAACTTATACATCTTAGGATGGTGCTACACTTTCACGCTACTCTCTCCACAAAAATACCGGCTAAAACAGGTATAGTATTGTGGATTGGCTGGGTGACTGGGTTAGAGACTACTACGAGGAGCGGGGATACTCAGGCGAGGCCCTTAAGAGAGCTGTGGAAGATGCTTTGGACGGCACCCGCGACCCATCGGTAAAGCCTGCGGTCTTCAGGGTTAAGGTTACAGAGGAGACGTTCAAGATAAGCCCGTACAACACAAGGTATGCCTCCGGTACAAGCCTCAAAACTGTTGCAGATACAATAGATGAGAGAACTAGGAGAAACATTAGGCAAATACTTCTACACCCAATAATTGTCAGGCCTGCTGAGAGATATGGTACTTGGTATGTTGTTGCCGGTGTTAGGAGGGCCGCTGCACTAATAGGAGAATACGCCCACATAAGAGTATACATGCCAAGGGATTGGAGGGAGGAAGCACTCCTAAGCATATACGAGAACATTGTTAGGATGGAGCTAGATGAGCTGGGACTTCTGTTAGTTGCGGAGAGGGCTGAAAGACTCGGAGTAAAGGACGAGATGGTCAAGCTACTAGACGAGAAGACAGCCAGGTTGCTGGAGGAGATGAGGAGGCCGGGAACGCTTGAGCCTCCTAAGGTTGAGCCCCTATGGGAACCGACTCCCCCGCAAGGCAGGCCATTCGGGAAAGCATCCAAACAACAGAAAACAACCGAAGTAGAATGCCCTGTATGCGGTGAGCCGTTGAAACCTGTCTGCGCGAGGTGCGGAGCCCCTGTACAGTGAACTATACAGGATGAAGGCCGCAATATACAAGACACCGGAAATTTTAACGGAGCTCCTGAGGCTTGTAAGTAGAGGAAAACACAACTCACACATTTCATCAGAGATTGATGAGGCGTACGTTGACGCCCTAGCGGCTATTGCATCAGGTGAACCGCCAGAAAGCAGAGAAGGCCTAGAGGCCTTGAAGATTCTTCTAAATAGGCAGCACCCTCTCTCAAACCCGGACAACGTGGCTAAGGCCGTTATTCTAGGCTCCCCAGAACTGGCAGACGAAATAATAATGAAAGGCTACATAAACGCTGCACCAGCTGTAAGGGAGCATATCAGGTCACTGGTAGGTAAGGGGTTGGGTGAAGGATTAATGAAGCTATACAGGGGGAGGATGGAGAGTGTTTTCAAAGCCCCCGGACTGGTCTTAGCGGGTGATGGTAGTAGGCCCAGCCCAGAAACCCTCAAATCGTCAGGCTATAGCGAAAGGCCCGAAACAGCATACATCCCGCAGTACAGGAATATGTCTGACGAGAGGCTTTACAGGCTTGTAGAAGGTGTCTACAGACCTACACAGCTAGGCCCGTTAGACCCTCCAGAGAACATGCTTGCCAAGATAATGGCAGCCACAATAATAAGGTCTATACTGGAAAACCGCTACACGATGGTTGCATACACAGCAGCTGATGTTCTATCAGGAGATGGGCCTATGACGGTCTTCGGCCCAGTAAAAACCCCTCTCCTAACACACAGTGGTCCAACAGCCAACATATGGAGAGCCATAGACATAGTGGATAAGTTCTTCAGAGCAGCGGGACATAGACCTCAGAAAACCTACCTACCAAAATACTTCGAGAAGATATTGTCTGTTGTAAGGCTAGGTGAGAGGCTTGTTGGGAGGAGGCTGGATATCTACGACCTTAGAGGCTTCTACGAGGCCGCTGGAGAAGACATACTAGGAAAGGTAAGGGAGGACATCAAATCAATTGAGAGGGGTGGTGGTGTGGAAAACGCCCACATGGTGGTTGAGAGGCAGCCAAACCCCTACAACCCCCTACAACACCTACACATCTACCTAAACATAACCCCATACCTAACATCACAGCAACTACGCCTACTAGAGAATATAGCCACATCAATAGCAGCACTAACAATAACACCCACCATAAGAAAAGGGTATACGGACAAGGTGGGGTACATGAGGCTGAAGCTAAAGCAGGCAAAAGAGACGGCAAGAATACTAACCCAAAGCCTAATACCTGCACAAGCATACATACCCACAGATGGTCCAAAAGGACTAGACAGAATATCATGGGCCCTCATAGCCAACCTAACAACCACACCACAACACTAAGCCACTCTAATGGAAATTTGGCTGAGCCTTACCAACTATATAAAGATGCCTCAGATACCGGGGCATAACAGACACTCCCGAAAAAAGCACCCTCTGTTATGCATAACAGACACCACCGAAAACGGCTATGTCTGTTATCCCCACATCATCGTACATAAACAGGGAGAGTAGTGTGAAAGTGCTCCACCGGGTTAAGATGGTTAAACATTGCCGTGAAACAGCATAGCCCGACATGAAAATGGATGGGAGAAAGATGGCTTCAAAGGGGCTCAGCACACCGATCCTATACCTAATCATACTGGTCGTCAGCGTGGCCCTGACGATAGTGGCTACATCTATGGCGGGCGGATTCCTCTTCGGATGGGGGACTGCGGCCAAGGTGACCATTGAACGCGTCGACATCCTAGTAAACCCGGTAACTAACAATGGTTTCATAACGGTAGACGTGAGGAACAGCGGTGGTGCGCGGCTAACTAGCTGCGATGTCCAGCTACTAGACCAAAGCGGCACTCAGATAACAGCTACTTGGAGTCCGGCAACAGCAGACATAAACCCCGGGCAGGTGACCAGCTTCTCAGCAAACGGCGTAACAGACCTCCAGAGCGGCACCCTCTACATAGCTGTCGTAACCTGCGACGGCCCGGGTGGAACAGACAACGTCACCGACAAGAAATCAGCCGTAGCCCATATATAAGAGGCGGTAGACATGAACACAAACACATCCCTATTTTTTACCCCCTTGGTTAGGGGGAGGAAGGCTCTCAGCCAGCCGGTAGCCGCCATAATACTTGTAGTCATCGTGACCTCGCTGGCCCTCATAGTAGGCGTACTGACTGTGGCTAGGATAGGCGTATTCGCTAGGTCTGAGAGTATAAGGGTTATTGAGGCCCAGGCCTACCTCCAGGGAACATGTGTATACGTTAACGCGAAGGTGAAGAATGATGGTAGCACTACTATAAACGGTGTCACTGCGACAGCTAGGTTCGGAACAAACACAGCATCGATCGGCAACATAGGAACACTACAGCCGGGTGCTGAGGCATCTGCATCAAACTGCGTAACAGGCCTTGGAGCAGGCAGGGGAGACCTAATAGTAGTAGAGGCATCAGGGACAGGCTCCAGCGGAACTGTGAGACACTCGACAAGCGTCCCAGTGGTGTAGCATGAGCCCCAAACCCCTATTTCTTACACGCTCACGTACAGGCCTAAGCGAGGTCGTAGCGGCTGTAATCCTCACACTTGTATCTCTGGTAACTATAGCCGTAGCATATGCGACAGGGTTGTTAAAACTCGCACCGGCCGCAACCTCTACAGGACTCCTAGTCTCAGCCCACTTAGAACCCTTCGGAAGTGGTGGGCTTCTGGAGGTAACCGTGTACAATGTGGGTAAAGAGCCTGTGACGCTTACGCAGCTAAGGATGCTCAGCGGCTCGAGCGTCGTATGGTCGGCCAGCGTTAACCAGGACCTCAAGCCCTCAACAGGCTTTAGCAACACCTACGTAATATCCTCCGGAGTGGCCTCCGGAATAGTGTATGTCGTTGAGGCTAGGGCGAACACACAGAGAACCCCTCCAACCACCATCATAGGTAGTACGGAGGTGGTTATGAGATGAGGCGGAATATACTGGGTATATCGCAGGGAGCTGCTTCAATCGTAGCCCTAGCGGCCACAGCCATCATAGTGGCCATCGCATTATCAGCCCAGCTACCCAACCTATACTTTGTGCAGGCAGCTGGCTCCCAGGAGGCGGGGAAGGCCGAGAAGCTGGCAGGAGTAAGGCTCAGCCTAGTTGCTGTTCTAGAGGATGGGACAGCGATTATCGCCAATGATGGCTCGGACCCCGTAACGATAGAGAGGCTATACACATCGAGCGGTGTCGTCAATCTCGCTTCACCGGTAACTATACAGCCAGGGCAGAAAGCCTCCATACGCTTAGGCGGTCAGCCGGATGCGCTCGCTGTAGGCCTTGCCGGCGGTGGCATAGTGGTCCTCAAGGAGAAGCCCGGTGTAGAGTTTGCGACAAGAACTACACAGCCTACAACCACCACTACATCCCGGACGACGACAGCCTCAACAGTGACCTCGACGACAACAGTACACTCCACAGACTACACACCGTTTATAGTAACCTCCACTCATGCTTCTTTACGGACGACCCACATCGTTACGACAACATATACAACGGCATACTACTATTGGTGTAACCCACCATGCTACAGAACCTACATCTATACTTATCCAGCTTACAGGTATGTTGAGGGTAGCGGAACCCTGACCACTATACCTGTTGCCAGATTGGAGACAGCATTAGTTATAGTGAGGACATCCACAACTACATCGCTAAACAAGCAGGCATCACCCCCAACCCTCTGGTACATAATCTACGTGATAACAACACAGCCCAGCGTAACAACGGTGATGACGATTACCACAGCAACGGTAACCCTATACACATACACAGGGACACACTACTTTACTACAGTAGCCTACTACTCAACCTACATAACCCAACCAATAACAACCATCGGAACCACAACAGCTACCACAACAGTCACAGTAACAAACACACACCTCGTAACCACCACAACAACGATACGGTGAGCAGGCATGGTGCGGAAACGTCTAAAGAGTTGTGGCGTTTCAACCGCAGCAGCCGCTATAGCAGCTCTGGCCGTAGTTACCGCAGTATCCTACACGGCCATAGCCATGCTTCTACCAAGAATGCTTACAGCCGCATACTCCGCCGCCGGGAGGGCTTCCCAAGCAGAGGAAGACATAGCGGTCAGACTGAGCACAGTATACCATGTCCAGCCAGCCCTCGTCGTAAGCAACGACGGAACAACACCAATCAGAATAACCAAGGTATACATAGGTTCGGACTCACATCAGGCAGACATCACAATAAACCCGGGAGAGAAGCGGACGCTTCCAGTAGCCGTAGGAGTAGGACAGAAGGTTGCGGTGGAAGTAGAGGGCTGGGGAGTAGTAGTCCTCCAGACCGTGGGAAGTACAGGTGGCGGGTTTGACAAGCTAAAGGACTCCACGGGTCCAGCACTACCATACCTGAGATGCTCCGCTGTACCATTACCGCAATGCATCCGCCTATGAGGTGACGATATTTGAATGCGGCTAGGTTTAGTAGGGGGCTGGCTGCGGTCGCCGCAACAATCGCAATACTAGCCATGTCCATCACAGCCCTCTACCTAGCCGCATTCCTGGCATCCCAGAACAGGGCGGCTGAGCAGGCGGGCCAGGAGGCTAAGGTCGGCCAAGCCCCCAAGGTCCCCGAGTTCTTGAGCGCCTACGTCTACAACTTCAGCCTATGCAACCTTCTAGCCGGAAGGCTTACATCACTCCCATGGACACTCCTAGTAGTCAACACGGGAAATACACCGGTAGAGGTTGACAGCACAGTCGTAAGCATAGGCAGTAACATAGTCTTCCAGAGGACGGGCAAGTGGCAACTATATCCCGGACATTATCTAGTCGCCGACCTCTCATCAATACCAGGTAACCCGGCCCTCAAAAACGCCGTAGTCCAAGTACACACTTCTAGGGGAGGGTTCTTCGTAAGCGGCTACGGGGTGCCCAGCCCAGAGTCTGTTGTGGTCATAGACTCTGACGGGAGGTGTATAGAGCCGTGAAACCTAGCTGGAGGAAGGCCGTTTCAGCCGCCGTATCGGTAGCGATGCTCCTGCCTGTAGCAACCCTAGTCTCCACACTCCTACTAGGCGTTATTATACAGACCGAGATGTCTAGAAGGGCCGCCGTAAACGCCGCAGACCTAAAGGCCGAGGAGGCTAAGAAGCTCCTACGAGTAACAATACTCAGAGGCCCATCAAACGAGAGCCTAGTAAACATCTACGCAGCAGGTAAGCTGCCAATTCAAGTAGACTATCTAATCGCTGAAGGCTACGATGGGAGCGTAATCGCCGAAAGGAACGAGGTAATTCTGGCGCTAAGGCCGGGTGATAATGTAACCGTCAATCCGGGCTGGCTCGACCCGGGCCTAGAAGGCTACAACAACGACTTCTGGAGGATGAGGAGGGAGGTGAGGTCGCTTATACTTCACACCTCTGACGGGAACACGTTCTACGCAAGCTGGGGGCCGTGGAATAAGGAGTTTGTAGCCACTGTGGTGAGGTGATTAGAAATAATGTTCAAAGCCCTTAACGGGAAAGGAGTTTCCACCGCCCTGGCCACAACAGCTATTATACTTGTTCTTGTAATGAGTCTAACCTGGATGGCTTACACAGTCGTCCTTAACGCAAGGCAGCAGGCCCAGGCAGCGGAGAGGGCTGAGAGCATAGCCCTCAAGGCGAAGGAGCTGATAAGGGTGTATGTCTGGCTTGACCCGGCCCAGCAAACTAATGGACAATACCTGAACCTCACTAGGATAAGCTTCGTTGGCTCGTGGAGCGGCGAGACTACGATAAACGGGTTGCTCGTGGTCTACAGGGATGGTAGCTCAAGGATGCTGGGCCTGAACATAAGGCTGGGGGCCGGTGAGGAGAAGACCTACCTACCCTCAGAGCTAGGGATAGCGGGGCTGGACAACTACGACGCCTTCATGAGAGCCGTCAAGTACATACAGGCCCACACAAGCCTAGGAAACGACTTCGTAAACCTCTGGGGAAGACCAGACAAACCAGCAATATACATAGTAACAACCACAAACACCGGAACAACCACTACAACTACTACCACAACCTCACCACCAACCACAACAACCACATCCACAACAACACCGCCACCAACCACAACGACCACGACAACACCGCTTCCAACGGTAACCACAACCGTCACGGTTACAGAAACACAATACGTCTCCACAAGATGCACGAATGTAGACTGGCGTTACACAACCGTAACGTCTTGGTACACATCAACAGTCTACGCAGGTGCAGTAACAACATCGACGCAGTGGGTAACTTCAACCGCTTGGGTTACATCAACAATACCGACCACGGTGACCTCCACGGTTACAATAACTAGTACGTATACGGTCACGGAACGCCAGGAGGTCAGAACCACCGTCACATCATGGATCACAGTCACGTATTGGACTACTCTAACATCGACGAGAACCGTATGGACTACTATATACACGACCACATACACCATAGTGAGATATGGTGGCATGGGGTTAGCATACGACACTAACGAGAATAGCGAGTGCGGGATAAGAACGGTTACGATAACAACCTCTAATCCTCATAACGTATATAACGTAGGTAACACGATGTTCACGGAACCGGCTCTCATGTTTCTGACAATGGTGGCTGCTCCCTTCCTTTACAGGAGGCGTGAAACCATGATGATTATCAAGCTAATATACAGTCCCCAAGTATGGGTCATGATAGTCCTTCTATACATTCTCCTAAGCCCAGTACAACTACTCCCAACCGCTCTAGCCCAGGTCACTACTACAGTAACTCGCACAACAACAGTAACCAGTACAATCTGCACGACCACGGTGACAGTGGTCTCCACATCAACACTTACCCAATATCAAACAAGTACAACTACCATAACTACGACAGGAACTGTCACCACTACCATGACTTCAACAACAACAAGGACGAGTACGCAAACCATAACCTATACAGAAACCACAACAATAACCAGAATGGTTCCAACTACAACAACCAGTACAACCACATACACTCAAACAGTTACGCAGACATCCACGGTGACATCAACAATGTGGACAACGGTAACAATAACAAGTACAGCATCCCACGCCGCTTACACCTATTGGTGTATAGCACTATGTGCACATTTTGTATGGGATTACTGTAGCTGCAACCTTGATTTTGCAGGGTGATGGTAATTGGGTGGAAAAAGATAGGGTTGTTCGCCCTTGCCGCCGCTGTCTTAGTAGCGACCTTCCACACCGCCTTCACGACGGCCCTTTTCCCCTCACGACAGGGTGTTGAGAGAGCGCTAGAAGCGCTTGGGTATAGCCATTGTGGCGAATATGTAGCTCTCCCAGGAAAGGGAGAGATAACGTTCTCACGAATGTTTAACAACGAGGTCAGATGTTACCTAATCATTAAGAGACCAGGGCCGGACTACACTTTCTCTAGGCCCCATGGCTACATGCTGGTCGAGCCGCCAACCAGCGAAGTACCGTACCAATATAACTTCATGATGAACAACTTTGCAGCCGTGTGGAGGATTTCGGCGGGAAGAGAGCTATTCGAGCCGTACTCCGAGTGGAGGGTTGGTGTCTCAAACACCACTAGAGCAGTCCCGCCCCCACTAATCTTTAAAGACGATCTCTATGTCGTCTTTTCCTACAAGGCTGGCGAGGAAGGCTACCCAGTCAGAATAACCATCAAAATCTATACGAACACGACAGAAAGAAAAGGGCCGCCGATCTACAGTTACGAAGAACTCTTCGGCCGTTCCCCATTTACTCCTCCTCCACCAATACGGACCAAGAAGCTTTGGCAGCAACTAGAAACAAAGGACATACACACCATCATGTCGCATCTAGGCTATAGGTTATGCGGCGAATTCCATCTGAAGGATGAAGAGGGCATCCAGTACCTGAATGCCACGTTTGAGATTGACCTCAACAATGGTACAGCGTGCTACATACTCATATACCCGCCACCCGGAAAAGGCATCCGTAATATTTCTCATGGTGTTGGTGAAGTAGAAATAATCGGAGATGAAGATCAGCCCCGGACCTTTTTTGGACTCCCGAACCCACTGCTGTTCACTGGGCCTGTTGCTGTGCCGACCTCCACGATACTCAGTGAGTACGGGGAGGACATTCTAGAACCCTATATCGAGAAAACCAACTCACTACTTCATGGAACTGGGGGTGGTGCCGGATCAAAAGATGGATCGCCGTTACTGGTCTATTTCGCGTTTAAAAAGAACCCCGAGGAGTTCAACGATAAACTGAACTTCAGTGTGAGGGTCCTCTTCTACATGAAGTATTTCATAATACCTATCAAGCGGTGAGGTGGGTTGCCTGTTAGGACACGTACAATTCTGAGGGTTGTGCTGATCGCATTAGGGTTATTTCTCCCGTCTCCTCCCTGATTGGCTATGCCACTAGCCCTACAACATTTATAAACACAGACGGGATAAGCAGAACCCCAACCATCGTAAGGATCTGCCCCTCGGCTGAACTATACCATGATACGTGGCGGGCTATCGACGAGTGGAATACCGCGATACGGTTTTTCTCATTAAGGTTCATGTGGTTTGAGCTTCTAGGGCTAAAGCTTGATGTCGCCGAGTCGGGTTGCAACGCCCGAATAACATTAGGCAAGCCCTACAACATACCGCTACCCGGGGGCGGACACATTGTAGACGAGCGCAACCTTGCAGAAACGCGTCGCATCACAGAAAATGGTAGGGTAGTTTTCAACGTAGTCGTGTCCGACCTACTACCACCTGGACGGCGAAAAGATGTCATAATGCATGAACTAGCCCATGTCCTAGGGCTGCTTGATGGGTTCTCCCCCAAGGCCCCGTTCAAGCCAGCCTCACATACATCAGCGTTGGGAAAGGTAACCAGCCACGATGTCTACGCGCTCTACGTAAAATACGTTAAGGGTGCCGATGACGAACTAGTCAGTGTTCCACCCTACATTCCCTATATGACCGACGACATGCCGCTACCCGATATAGTTTCGGCGGGAGTATCAGCCCTAACAGCATTCATGATTGACCGGAAGCTCAGGGGGAGGAAGAACAAGTGAAAGCATTAGTCAAGCAATATAGCGTAACCAAGTGGCTCGGCAGTTGGAAGGTCCTGCTCATCATACCGCTGGCATTTCTAATTGCGCGGCTTGCGCTCATACCTGTAATACAGCCCGAGAGGCCTGTGATGGAATGCATTGAGCCGCCATACGATGGTTGCGGGTTCGCCTTCGACGAGGCCCACTACATCCCCGCTGTAAGGAAGATGCTTTACCGAGGCGAGGTAGTCAACCCAGAGCACCCGCCTCTCTCAAAGCTGCTGATAATGGCTGGAATCAGGCTTCTGGGGGATAATCCGTGGGGCTGGCGGGTTCCCGGAACCCTTCTCTCCGCCCTTGCAGTCCTGCTTGTGGGCCTGATAGCGTACAGGGTCTCTAGGGATGTGAAGCTTGCTATGGTCTCCCAGACATTCGCCGTTACCGACGTAACATTCTTCGACACCTCAGGACTAGCCATCCTAGACCCGCCCTTCCTGACGTTCACGTTAATCTCCCTATACTTCTTGCTGGATAAGAGAATGGGACTAGCCGGGTTGTTTATGGGCTTGGCTGTGCTGTCCAAGACCTCGGCCCTCATAGCCCTGCTTGCAGTGGTGGCGGTAGATGCTCTGCACTCCTATGTAAAGTCACATGACTTGGATGCCGCCGTTACAACAGCCAAGAACTCAGCTATACAGATTGGGATGCCTGCTCTAGCAGTATTCCTGGTCGGCCTAGGGGCCTTCGACGTAGCTACAGGTGCCTTCCCGACACCGCTACACCACCTATCCTTCATGCTAGACTACCACTCAAACCTGAGGTACTTCGACCCAAGACAGGTAGAGCTACCCCTTTCATGGATAATCCCACCAATCTCTAGAGGCCCTGCACCATACTTTGTTGTGACTGTAGAACCGATCAAGGTGCATACTATTGCTTTCTGGGGAGTATCCTCACCGCTGTGGTGGAGTATCTGGCTACTGATACCATTAGCATACTACAGGGTCAAGCGATATATCGTGATGAAGGAGCGTGTGGAGAACCCCGACCCGCACACGGCCCTGCTGGCGTGGTCGGCAACCAGTATGGGGTTATTCGCCTTCCTAGCCTACATACTGAAGAGGTGGGTCTACAGCTTCTACTTCCTACAGGTCTCATTAATCATGGCGGCGTTATTACCGGCGGTGCTGAAGTCAGAGAAGCATGACACACTCCTCTCAATCTTGCTGGCCGCCCAGATAATCTGGTTCCTCATGTTCCTCCCTGTTAAGCCTCTCTGGCTGATAGAGGCTCTCACAGGCCTTGGTCTGGGTGAGGTGCCGTGGGTCTAGGTGGTAAAATTTCGGGCTTTAAAACACCTTTTGTAGCCTTTATCATATCGGCTCTAGCAGCTCTTGTACTTTCATTGACAGTTAAGCCTTTGGATGTCTACAGGGCTGTAATAACGAGTCCGTTCGGATTGGTTCTGGTCGGCAGGACTATGATGGCCTACACCTTGGTCTACCCAGCTACCGGGAGCGAGTACCTAGCGCTAGCTTCAGCCATCCTCTTCAACAACTCGATGAGCCTTATGGCGGCCTTGCTCGCACCCCTAGCAGTACACACCGCCTATACCTACGGGTTAAGGTTTAGGAAGAAAACAGCCCTTACTAAAGTCCTGCTGCTAAACCCCGGATGGAGGTTCTGCCAGCATACGATAGCGGGGCTGTCCATTTTCTACGCCGCATTCCTAGGCCTAGCGGTGGTGACAATGGTCATCCTTGGTGGACCAAAGCTCTTCATGCCCTTAGAAGCGGCCTACGTTCTGGCGACTGCAGCAACAGTCTACAGGGCCTCAAGAGAGGATGCCGACAACATTGTCCCATACTACCGTAGAGCCGTGAAGAAGGTCCTACCACCAATACTGGTGTTAATGGTTGTCTCAGCGCTGGTGGAGGCTTATGAGATCGTTTAAACTCCCCTTGAAATTGTGTCCGACATCGGCCGGGTATTTAAGTGAAGGTGGACGAAGTGGCGCCCAGACAGCTACTGGACGGTTCTGGAAATGCCTGCTTGGGGACTCAGGGCTAGCCAAGTCCCTAGCTGTTGGGGCATCAGACATCTTAGTGAAGATGGTGGTGTGGGGGGTTGGATAAGGCCGCATATCTTACAGCTCTTCTAGCATTGGGGTCGCTTCTTGCAGGCTACATTACAGGCATCATAGTTCAATCAATAACCGGTATGGGTTTTGCCACAGCTCTTGTGGCCTTCGTCCAAGCAGCCTCTAAAGCGACGGAGGTCGCTCCAAAAGCCTCCCTAGTACCTAACGTGCCGCAACAGGCGGAGGAATTGTCGGCATGGATGGAGCAGGCCGCCACGGGGAGTCTAGAGCCGCCTGAGAGGCCGAGGCCCGTATTCCTAGCAGCGGCTATATTCGCTCTTAACCTGAGGCCGCTAGCACTCATACCAGCAATCCACTCCGTCCTACCTTTCTCGATGCTCTTGGAGGGTAGGGGTAGGCTTAAGGTCTTGGGGAAGAGGCATGAGGACTTCATAATGGCATCGGCCCTAGCACCACTAATAATAAACGGCTACGCGGTAGGAGGCTCGGTCTCAGAATACCCTATAACGGCACCGATGCTGGTTATGGATATACTACCTCTTGCTATTGTGTCGTATGTTGCTTCTAAAGCGCTCCTGCTGCCGTTGAGGGGTTTGGATAGGCTGGGAGAGGCATATAGAAGATCGCATGGCATCTTCACATTTTCACTCATGCTGCTATCGGTTGCCGCTGCCTACGAAGCACACATTCTGTATTTTGGTGGTGGGCATGGAGGCTGAGCTGGTTAGGTGTCCGGGTTGTGGGGCTGAGAACGAGGCTGTTGCTGAGTTTTGCGTCGAATGTGGCAGGAAGCTTAAGGTGTCTAAGCGGGTTGAGGAGAAGAAGGCTAGGCGTGCTGTAAAGGCTAAGAGGGTTAAAGATGAGGAGGGGATGGCTGAGAACATACTGAAGGCTCTCCAGCAGTTCCTACTAACCAACCTTCCGGTACCACAACCACTCAAGGAGCCGGATGAAGCGTCTAGGGCCGAGACCATTGCAAAATACCAGGTTGGTCTGGCTACAGTACGTATAGCTAAGCTAGGTGTTAAAGGACTATATCTGGTTACTGAGCCGGAGATAACCGCGGAAGGCAAGCTCGCATACGCTCTAACACTTGACAGCCTGTTCAGAGAGAGTAGGCTGCCGGCTGTTGAGATGGTTAGACAGCCTATGCGGGTTGGTAGGGAGGTGGAGAGGCCTGAGACACAGATTATTGATAGCATGATAACCTCGATTATTGAGGGGCAGCTTGCTAGGATAGGTGTTGACCCTAACCCTGACAGGGTGTTGGAGGTCAAGTACTATGTTAACAGGAATGTCTTCGGATATGGTCCTGTTGACGTTCCAGTAAATGATCCTGCTGTGGAGGACATCTCCTGCGTAGGGCCTAGAATACCGGTCATGATAGCCCACAGGGACTCTGGACACCTACACTACCTAACAAGCAACATATTCTTCGGCAGCGATGACGAGGTAAACGATTTCATGAACAGGCACGCCCACAGGGCTAACACAGTTATGACGCTGCACAAGCCATACGCAGACTTCCCGCTCACAGACGGCTCAAGGTTCGCAGGGATACTTGGGAGGGAGCTGTCGGCATTTGGACCTACATTCACGATAAGGAAGTGGCCTACAGACCCTTGGAGTCTTCCAAGGCTTGTCCAGATGAGGATGCTGACACCGTTAATGGCGGCCTACACATGGTTTGCTTTGGAGAATAAGGCTTTGATTGGTATTGCTGGTCCTACGGCCTCAGGTAAGACAAGCCTCTTCACAGCACTCCTAACATGCCTAGAACCAAACTCCAAGATAATAACGATAGAGGACACATTCGAGATAAACATACCACATAAGCACTGGCTACCACTTACAGGCAGGAGGTCAGCTATGATAGCTGCTGGACAGCTTGAGATAAGCGAGTCAGAGCTAATAGACATAGCGATGAGAATGAGGCCCGACTTCCTAGTAATAGGAGAGGTAAGGAAGGATGAATCAGTATACTACCTCCTAAAATCAGCTTTCACAGGCCATGGTGGTGGATTCACGTTCCACGCAGGCTCCCCATCAGAGTTCTACTCACGACTAGCCCTCATGCTGAAGAAGACCGGTATGAGCGAGGCAATGCTAACGTTCCTGTGGGGATGTGTAATAACAAGCTTCCAGGACACCCCTAAGGGGAGGGCTAGGAGGGTTGTATCAATAGCGGAGATACTCCCGAACCCATCAAAGCACGAAGGGATGGATGTCATAGATATATTCAAGTACAGGGCCTCGGATGATAGCTTCACCCCTGAAGACCCATACGAGGTAGTCTCAAAATCACCCAAGCTGAAATGGTATATGAAGGCCACGGGCTTCGACGAAGAACATATCGTGAAACAGCTAGGTTACAGGGTTCAGGCAGTTGAGGAGGGTGTAAGGCTTGGGATGAACAGCACAGCATTCCACAACTATGTAGCCGAGGCGAAGACAAAATGGACGTAAAGAAAACATACTGGGCCATAGCATTAGCTATAGCCATACTCTGGGCTGTTTTCTCAGCCCTGCTGGGAATAGTCATCGGATTAAGCAGGTTAGGGCTTCTGGAACTACTACCAGCCCCGTCTGTGATCGTTGCAACAATTATAGGGTCAAGCATTAGTGGAAGGTTTTCTGAAAAGTTGTTACCATGGGCTACTGGGCTCTGTGAGAAGGCCCAGGTGAAGAGGATACCTTTGGACGTTGCAGAGGAGTTCGGGACTCACATAGCTATGAGCATAGCTATATCATTCGCCTTCATTGCAACAGCAACCCCCGTCCTCCTAGGGATGGGTTTCGGGCCGCATATGTTTCTGCTAGCTCTGGCGGCTGTACCGATTATTCCTGCCGTTGTAAGCCATCTGTCTTGGAGTAACAGGGTTTCTGAGAGGAAGGAGAGGACCGATTGGGAGCTTCCCTTCTTCACTGTCTACGCCACTATTCTAGCCCACTGCGGTCTTACCCTCTACGCATCCATGAAGATGCTGACAAAGACAGGTAGGAGGCTTTTCAGGCAGATGACGTCTGAGTCAGAGGATGTTGAGAGGCTTGCGGAGCTAACAGGCAGAGGCGTTGTTGAGAGTCTTGAGGCCCATGCCTAAAACCACCCGCATGAAGGGTTCCAGAGCCTAATCTACTCCACCACAAGCGTCTGGAGAATGGGAGGCTCCCTAGTATCTACTCTCGAAGATAGGGCTACAGAGTTTCTTAAAGCTCTTGAGGAGAGGTATGACAGGTTCGCGACACTAGTAGCGGCAGTAATGGAGGCATGCATAATACTTCTACTCCTACTACCTATGGGTCTAGTACTAACTGCTGTAACAAGCCCTGGTCAGAGCGGCGCGATAATAGCCGCCATGACGTTGGGAGTCATACCAAGCACAGGCCTTATGATGTACTTCTTCGTCAGGTCAAAGTCACCAAGACACCTAGACGACATAAAACCAAGACCAATGGACATAGCGTTATCGATAGCCATTGCCTCAGCAGCGATACCGCCGCTTTTACTAATAGGTGCACCTATGACGCTTCTATTTACAGTTCCAACGGCAATTGGAAGCCTATCCTTCTGGCTTAGGATGAGGGGGTTGGTTAGAGAGCTGAAGGAATGCGATACCGAGGCTAGGAGATGGCTTAAGGACGTGACTGAGTATAGGAGGCTTGGAAACCCTCCATCCACAGCTATAATGAAGACAGCAAACCATAGGTATAGGCGCAGCTTCAAGAAGGTTCTGGACCATATTATAAGCAGGATGAGTATGGGTCTGACTATCTGGGAGGCCGGGGCAGGTGTAGCAAGGAGCTGGCTACTCAGAATGAGCCTATACCTACTGCATGCGATAAACCTGAGTGGTGGGGGTTCACCTTTTTTGATGGATAAGCTAGTCGAGCTGTTGAGGAGCTACAACCTTGCTAGGGAGAAGGCGGCCGGAAGAATATCACCATTCAAATACCTAGCCATAGCTATGCCGCTAATAACCG